>Ga0102906_1000406_pt1 | contig 14733 bp, 21 predicted proteins | sample Colrivmet1556A02_FD_78498 | JGI IMG/M metagenome (GOLD analysis project Ga0102906, IMG submission 78498) | Estuarine microbial communities from the Columbia River estuary - metaG 1556A-02 | ecosystem: Environmental > Aquatic > Marine > Intertidal zone > Estuary | place: USA: Columbia River... | reverse complement strand
GCCTTAAGATTAAGTTTAAGAATCATATTTGTGTAGGTGTAGATACATCTGGCTCAGTATCTAACAGTGAACTAAAAGAATTTATGAATGAGTTGTGCCATATGCACAAAACCGGACATCAAATTACTGTAGTACAATGTGATACAGAAATAAATTCAGTTGAGATATTCAATCCTAAAAAGGATTGGAACATAAAAGGTAGAGGTGGCACAAGCTTCCAACCTGTCATTGATCATTATAATGAAAAAGATTATACTGCTCTTATATATTTAACAGATGGTGAAGCATACTCACCAGAAAACTGTCCAAAGAATGCTTTGTGGGTACACAGCTCACGTTGTAGCATCAATGAAGAGTTACCAGGACAAAAAATTCAAATTAATTAACTAAAAAAAGAAAGGAAATTATGGCTCAAGTAAATTTAAACATTGAGGAACTAGATGGATTTGTAAATCACATCATCAAAAACAACAGATTTTTACAAGACCAAGGCAAGAAGCCTGTGGCAATTGAAGTAGTAGGTGAATCTGGTATTGGTAAAACTACCAGTATAATGGACATGGCAGTAAAACATGAATTAGATTTTGTTAAGTTAAACTTAGCACAGATAGAAGAGTTAGGTGACCTTGTAGGTTTTCCTGTTAGACAATTTCAAATGTATAGAGAGAAAAAAATACCTACTTCTAATAAGGATTTAAACTATAACTCTAGAGCAGCAGTAGCTGAGGACTTAGCTAAAATGACTCCAGCTACTACTAAGAAAGTTGGTCAGTGGGTTGATGAGATGGCTGTATCTGATTATCTTAAAAGTGGTTGGAAGATGACCGGTAAGAATAGAATGTCTTATTGTGCACCTGAGTGGATTGCAGATAAAAAAGCCGGTGGTATATTGTTATTAGATGACTGGAACCGTGCAGACGTTAGATTTATTCAAGCAGTTATGGAATTAGTTGACCGTCAAACATATATCTCGTGGACTTTACCTAAAGACTGGCATATTATCTTAACAGCTAACCCAGACAATGGTGACTATATGGTTAACTCTGTAGACGCAGCACAGAAAACACGTTATATTACAGCTAATCTTAAGTTTGATATAGATGTGTGGGCTAAGTGGGCAGAAGAAGCAGGTATAGACACAAGATGTATTAATTTCTTGTTATTAAATCCTGAACTTGTAACTCAAGAAACTAATGCAAGATCTATATCTACATTCTTTAATGCTATATCAGGTATAGAAAAGTTTGATGAACAACTATCTTTAATCCAGATGATTGGTGAAGGTTCTGTAGGTGATGAATTTTCTTCTATGTTTACTATGTTCATTAATAACAAGTTAGATAAATTACCTACACCAAAAGATCTTTTAACTAATGAGAATGATATGACTGTTAAGAGTATGTTGACTAGTGCTATAGGTAAAGATGATGATTACCGTGCAGATATTGCTAGTGCATTAGCAACAAGATTAGCTAACTATGCTGTCGTGTATTCTAAAGAGAACACAATTAATAAAAAAGTTACTGATAGATTGATTATGTTATGTACAGGAAATCAATTTGCTAATGATTTACAATACTTAATTGTTAGGACTATCTTTAGTGGTAACAAACAAAAGTTCAATAAAATGATGATGGATCCAAAGATTATCATAATGACTGTAAAATAAATTAACCTGAACGTGGGGAGGCTTATGTCTCCCCGTGTTTACAACACAAAAAAAATGTCAAAACAAATTATACCAGTAGGAAATAGAATTATTATATCAACAGTAGATGCTGAGACAAGAACATCACAAGGTCTTATTATTCCTGATTCAAATCAGAAAAAACCTTTAATGGGTTTGGTTATAGAAACTAGTAGCTCAATTGTAGAAGTAGGAGATACTGTAGTATACGGTGAGTATGCAGGTCAGAAAGTTAATTTTGAAGATAAGGATTTTATTATACTAGAAGAAAATCAAATCTTAGCAAAAATAATATAATATGGCACAGAAAACAATATTTCAAAAAATAGATAGAATTAAATATAAAGACTTAGGTTATGATGACACATGTCTTGAAACATATGGTATACCTACAGATGTAGCAGGTACTAATATTCAGGACATGTTGTTTACTGAAAACTATGGAGATTTTGCAGATATACAAGGTACATTAGAAAATGAAACTACAGATGACCTTACTACAGGTTTTAAGAAAGCTTTTGTAGCTCCTGGTATGAATGTCAGTGCAGATAGAGTTAAGCTTGCTTTGAGAGAACATAAAATTGTTGTCACTAATGATTATGAATTAGCAGACTTACTTGTTGTTGATGATTCATTAATAGATGATCATGATTCTACATTTAGAACAACTAAAATGTTACATCATAAAACTAACATGTATATAATTAAAGAAGGTATTGCTGAAGATTATTATAATACTACAGGTGTTTGGACTGTCTTTTGTGACAAAATTAAAACTAGTCAGAACTTATATAATATAGATTATGAATCAGCAGCATATGATCTGTATGGTGTATCAGGTTTAGCAATTGAGTTAACTGAGAAGATTAAAAATAAAGAGATGGATGTTGTTAATGTTGAAACAGTAATGATGTCTTCTGCTAGCAAACAACCGTTGACCGTAGAACTTATTGATCAATTAGATTCTATGTTAAGTGGTGGATCAGATGATAAACAATTAGCAGGCGCAATTATACCTACTATTGACTATAGAACTAAGCCACATTTATTATGGAAGTTAGCTGGATTTTTATATCAAAGAATTGATTATGATTTTAATAGAAATAAAGATGTGCAGTATTGGGCAGAAAAAGCTAAGATAAGACAATTATCTAGAAAGAGTGCTCAAGATGCTATATTACATTTTGAATCTATAGGTAAATTATCTAATGAAACATTTAAATACTTAGAACCTATAGTAAGATCAGAGATCAGTATACATAATAGAGAACTGTATGTATTTAAAGTTCAAATAAAACCTGAGTATAGAAAATATTTTAAAAATAAAACAAATGATTAAAGGAGAAAAAGCATTAAAAGTTGCGTTTGAATGGTGTGGTTCAGATGACATTCAAGAAGTAACTTTAACAGGATTAAAAGAATGTATATATATAAAAGATGTTAGTTTTAATGAAACTAAAAAAGTTCAGCAGATACTAGATAATTTATCTAAAGAAGGTGAAAAGGTATTTGACCCTAAAGTACATAAGAAATACTATAGGTATCCTAACATAAGTTTGTCAAGAGACAAAATGGATAATTGCAAAACTAAGTATAACATGAAAAAAGTTTTAAATAAAGACAAAGCTGATTTTGTAATTATAGGTAGTAAAATGATTGAGAAAATGGTACAGGGCCACTGGCGTTCATCACTATCATCACTACAATCACTAACTGACTTCTTTACCTTACATAAAAAATTATTTAAAGGTGACGTATTTAACCATGTAATGCTTGTGTATAACAACCTTATAGAAAAACATGGTAAAGACTACCCAGTTATAATAGAAAGTGCAAGTTATTATAGGTATAATGGGACTCAAACGGCAACTAATGAAGATAAACTCCGTGATCTGCAAGACAAGCATTTTGATACTTCTTACTTAGTTACAGTCAAAGATGATTATCATAAACAATATACTGCTTTGATGGCCGGTAAAATTGGCACACCATATATAAGTGATATATTCATGAATAATCTTGCTTCTGAGGATTCTATTCCATTAACAGACAAAGAGTATGTAAATCTTCGTAAGATGTTAAAAGGTAGTAAAGAAGATGTTAATGTAGCTATGACTATTATGTCTAATTGTAATGTAGAAAAATCTAAAACTTATTTAGGTTTGCTATTCTTTCATTTTAGTGAGACTTTAAGACAAGCTTCAGTATGGAATCAAGTAGGATTTAAATCTTTAAGACGTGAGTTTGAGAAATATATACTAGAGTATAATCATTACCATTCTCAGAGATATTCACAATGTGTTCAATTCTTAGCAGAAGATGGCGCTTTAACTGTAAATGCTGCTGAACATTTGATTACAATAATGTTTGATAACGTTATAAATCAAAGTACAGGTATTAACAGTGACAATAATATGTTTATATTAGATAAAGCATCAGTTAGTTTAGCGCCTGAAGTTAAAGATAAAATTAAACACAATCAAGACCTATCTCAAATAGCATTGGAAATGCAAAATGATTTACCATTTTAAAATTATAAATTATGAAAAAAGACCTTAACAAAGAAAAGGTTTTTATGCAAAAAATTGAGAAAGGAGAGTTTCACTTTAGTTATTCTTCACTCAATAGACTTATGTTTTCACCATCTCTATTCTATAAGGATTATATCCTTAAAGACAGGGAGGTAAGAACTGATAAGCATCTTATTGCAGGAAAACTAATTCACTTATTATTATTACAACCAGAAGAATTTGACAAACAGTTTGTACTTATGCCTTCTAAACTACCATCTGCTTCTTTAATTATGGTTCTAAAAAATATCACATTGTATACTGATGCTGCAAACTTGGCTAAAGTAGAAGATAAGATAATTTTAGACTCACTTAAAGAAGTTGGATTATATCAGTCACTGAAAGATGAAGCTAAACGTATAGCTAAAGTAAGGACCCTGGAGTGTGAAGACTACTATAAATTTGCTTCTACTAGTGACAGAGACGTAGTTGATCAAGACACGTTTATTAAATGTACTGAGTCAGTTGAATTAATCAAAGAAAACAAAGATGTATTTGCTTTGTTGCAAGATGAGCCTACTGACTTTGAAATGGACAATTTAGAAGTGTTTAACGAAGCTTATCTTAAGTGTCAATTGGGTAACTATGATTTTGGTTTACACGGTTACATTGACAGATATGTTATTGATCATGAAAAGAAAACTGTAAAAATTATAGATGTTAAAACTACAGGTAAAACTATAACTGACTTCCCAGATACAGTAACTTTCTATAAATATTGGCTTCAAGCTGCTATTTATATGGTTTTAGTTACTAAAAACCTGGATGAAAGTTGTGAAGATTACACAATTAGTTTTAACTTTATAGTAATAGATAAGTATAATCAGATATATGCATTCCCAGTTAAGCAAAACACATTAAGTGAGTGGGGTCAAAATATGTCTGATGTACTTAATGAAGCTGCGTACCATATTAAAGAAAACAGATATGATTTACCTTATATGTTTCTTGTTGATAAATTATCTTTGTAATGAAGGTATTTAAGACTTATTTTCAAAAAAGTAAAGTCTTCTTGTATCCTCTGCTAGGAATAGCAAAGGGTGCAAGATATATACCTGAAGAGACATATATATCTTGGGACAATAATTATACTGTTGATGATATGAAATTATTTTGCGTATACAAACATAAACACACTGATCCCTTCCAAGAGTTTGAAACAAAGAAATTAATTAAAAATAAAAGGTTTTTTGATTATAAACAATTAGAGAATAATAAACATTTATATATCTTTGATTTTAGCAATTGTCCACAAACCTGGTTAGCTGTAACTGCTGGCTTATACTCAAGAATACATGAAAGAGAAAAAGAAATAATATTAAGTTTCTTTGGTGAGATAGGAGTAGTAGCAGAAACTATGGAAAGTTATATATATCCTGAAGAATATCATGAAGATTATGCAAAAGAATTAAACGTATCATTAGAATCTATACAGAATGTATATGAAGTATGTGATCCACCAAATTTAGATAAAGAGACATTGAAAAAAAAAAGTATAAAAATTAAATTTATTAAAAAAGAAGATGTATCTTTGCCTTAGAAATAACCAAATTATTAAGTTAAAAAAGTAAGAAATGAATATTGAAAAAACCATGATGTTAGTATCCTCTAATTGGGGACCATACAAAACATTTAAATTAATTCCAATTAGCTCTGACTGTCCATATGTTGAAGCTATATTTGATCCAAGTAGTAAAATACTTGCAATCATATCTAAACTAAATAAACCTTCTTATCATATGGTTCCTAAGTTAGATGACAATGGTGACCAAATATCTACTAAAGTGGGTAAAAGACCAAATGGTAAAGACTTTAAGGAACAAAGAGTAATGATGGATACTTATCAAGAGTATTACATTAATAACTTAGATGAAGTAGAAAATTTAATTAATGGATTTGCAATAAATGCAGATAAATATGATTATAAAACACACATAGAGTCAGAGATTACACCTGCTGATTCACCTATGCCTGTTGAAAAGGCAACTAATCTAGAAATTGTAACTTAGGATTAATAATTTCCTTTCTTCCAAATTAAGGGGGCCTTGTTGTCCCCTTTTTTTGGGTCCAATCCTAAAATTATGATTACAAAAATAAGAAGAAAAACATTTACTATAAGACCTTCTGGTAGGTCTACTGATTTTATATCCCCAAGCTTTGGTCACGGTTGTCTATACAATTGTAGTTACTGTTACATGAAGCGTCACAAACCTAAAGACTTAAATGTAGCTACTAACACTGGTGACATACTAACTGCTATAAACAACCATGCTTTTTTTACACCTGTAGATAAGCCTAATCAAACTCACTCAGACTTTACTACATATGATATTAGTTGTAATGAAGACTATGCGCTGCATGCTAAGCATCATGATTGGAAAAAAACTTTTGAATTTTTTAAAGATCACCCTATTGCTATGGGTAGTTTTGCAACTAAGTATGTTAACCCGGATCTTACAACGTTTGATCCTGAAGGTAAGATACGTATTAGATTTAGTCTTATGCCTCAGAAAATGGCAGACATACATGAACCACATACATCTAAAATCATTAATAGAATAAAAGCAATTGATGCATTTATAGATGCCGGTTATGATGTACACGTTAACTATAGTCCTGTTATAGTGTATGATGGATGGTTAGAAGACTATAAGGATTTGTTTAACATGATGAATGACTATGTAAGTTACAAGAAAGAAGTATTAGCTGAAGTTATATTTCTTACACATAATCTAAAAAGACATATTGTTAATTTAGAAAATCATCCTGAGACAGAACTAACTTTATGGACACCAGATATACAAGAAACTAAGACATCACAGTATGGAGGAAGCAATCTTAGATACAAGCATACACTTAAAAGAGAATATATACATCAGTTTAAACAACTGCACAACAGTATAATTCCTTGGAATAAGATAAGATATATTTTTTAACTAAAACAATAGATATGAAATCAGAAGAACTGAGTACCATAGGAAAAAGATTAGAAGAACTTGAATTGCAATTAAGAGATGATTACGGACTCACTAAAATTAGTGGTGGGTTTGTTAGAGTGGATATGTTTGATTATGATGATAAATTTATTCACATAGCAATTAAAGATGGCGTACAAAGTGATTGCACTGACAGAGTAAACTATGAAGAGCAAAAATTAGATAGAAAAACACTAGAATTTAATAACTAAAACAATATATATGAATCACTGGGTAATGGATTATGAGACCCTTAAGAATTGCTTTGTTGGTGTATTTAAACATTACAAGGCAAATACTTATAAGACTTTTGTAATCCACAAATTACAAGATGACTCCGTAGAGTTTATCAAATTCTTAAAAGAAAATATAAAAAATAATGAATACCACATCTCATTTAATGGTATTGGCTTTGATTCACAGGTAACACATAATATTCTTAAGTATCATAAAGAATGGAAAGGTATGGACCCTGACGGTATCACTGAAGAAATATATGGATACGCACAAGAAGCTATTAGAAGATCAAACAACAGAGAATTTTCTGAGTTTCCTGAATGGAATATGAAAATCAATCAGATAGATGTATTTAAACTTAATCACTGGGACAATATGGCAAAGCGCTCTAGTCTTAAGTGGATTGAATATACTATGGATTGGGATAATATTCTAGATATGCCTATACATCATGAAGCTGATATAGATACGCAAGAGGATCTAAATACTATTGTTGAGTATTGTATTAATGATGTAGATGCAACACATGAGATCTACAATAGATCAAAAGAGCTTATAGCTTTAAGGATGAACCTAACTAAGGAGTATAACATAAACCTTATGAACGCTTCTGAGCCACGTATATCTAAAGAACTGTTTAGTTTTTATTTGAGTAAAGAACTTAACATGGAAAAACGTGAACTTAAAAAACTAAGAACATTTAGGAAAGTTATAAAACTTGAGAATATCATTCTACCTTGTGTGTCATTTGTTACTCCTGAGTTTAATACTCTGCTAGAGAGATTTAAGAGTGTTGAATTAGATCCTCAAAACATTAAAGGTTCTTTCAAACATGCTGTAGTTTACCAAGGTGTAAAAACACATTTTGGTTTAGGTGGTGCACACGGTGCTAATCAACCTGGTGTATATGAAGCTGATGAAGATAATATTATAATGTCTTCAGATGTTACTAGTTTTTATCCTATGTTAGCTATTAAGAATGGATGGTCACCTGCACATTTACCTAGCAAAGAATTCTGTACACTGTATGAATGGTTCTTTACAGAAAGAAAGAAAGTCCCTAAGAGTAACCCTATGAATTATGTATATAAAATTATACTAAATAGTACATATGGTTTATCTAATGATAAGAACTCTTTCTTATATGATCCTGAGTTTACTATGCGTATTACAATCAACGGTCAACTTACATTGATGATGTTGTATGAAATGATTATGGAAGCTATACCTAATGCTGTACCTTTGTTACAGAATACTGATGGTATAGAAACAATTATTCCTAAACAGTATAAACAAAAGTACATGGAAATATGTGAGAAATGGGAAAAGATAACTAGCTTTAACTTAGAACATGATCAATATAAGAAGCTTATACTTGCTGACGTAAACAATTACATTGCTATTAACATGGAAGATAAAGCTAAATGTAAGGGTAGATTTGAGTCTAACAACTTGGCTTTACATAAGAATAAATCCAAGTTAGTTATACCAAAAGCTATATTTGAATATTTTGTAAATGATGTTTTACCTGAAGATTATCTAAAGACTAACAAAAACATACTTGATTACTGTATAGGTTCTAAAACTAACAGCGGATGGCAGGTTGTTGCAGATAGTCTTAAAGAAGGTGTATACAAACAAGAAAATTTACAAAAGATTAATAGGTATTTTATCTCAGACACGGGTGTTAAGCTTATTAAACGTAATAAAAATGATGGTAGAGAGATACAACTTGAAGCCGGTAAATGGATACAAACTGTATTCAATCAAACAGAAGAAAAACAATGGTCTGATTACAATGTAAATCAGAAGTATTATTTACAAGCAATTGAGAAAGAAATTAATAATATTTTAAACACAAATTTTAATCAATTATCTTTGTTTTAATCAGAAAAATTGTTATTTTTGAACACTAAAATCAACTAATATGGGACATAGAAAACCAAATGAAACAACAAAAGACTGGCTTGAGTCAGCACCTTTACCTTCACATGGAGAGACTTATACTGTAGTATCACACAAAGAAGTGATGGACGGTGTAACATCTTCATTAAAGAAGGGAGGATTTACAATCACAAGAGAATTATATAGAGCAAACTTGAATGCTAAAATAGCTCAAGGTATTTATCATTTAGCTCACGCAGAAAGTAGCGTAGACACAGACATGGGTATGATGTTTGCATGGACTAACTCATATGATAAAAGCACAAGATTCCAATGTGGTATAGGAGCACAAGTATTTGTCTGTAATAATGGACTTATACATGGAGACCTATCTACATATGGTAGAAAACATACTGGTAGTGCTAATGCAGAGATTGCATCACATATTGTAGCACAAATAGGCATGGCCAACAATAAATTTAAAACATTAGTTAAAGATAAAGATACAATGAAAACACACAACTTATCTATAACTGCGCAAAGTGAACTGCTAGGTAGACTCTTTGTAGAAGAAAAGCTTATTGATTCACAACAAATAGGTATAGTTAAATCTGAGATAGAAAAGCCTTCTTTTAATTATGGAGTAGATCCTGATACAGCTTGGATGTTTTATAATAATGTAACGCATGCATTTAAACAAACACATCCACGTAATTGGATGAATTATCAAAGTAAGTTTCATAAATTTATGATGGGTGAAGTATACAGTGCTCATGCACCACAAATAAAAGATACAGCTACTAAAGAACCAGATGTTGTTGTAAAAGAAAATGATGAAATGTCAATAGAAGCTATGGATTCTATATTTGATGAATTTAAAATATGAAAAAAGATGGCCATAATAAATATTATTGGGAGAAAGGTAGAAATGGCTGGATTCCTAGTAGTACTAATAATATAGAAATGTCTGTACCTGAAGGTATGGAATTTAATAAACCGTATTCTTTACATGAACTAGCTGATAAAGCCATGTATGGCGGTCAAGCAAAAATTTTTGGAGAATACACAAAAACTAAATTAGAAATGGATAAACCAAATTATGAAAAAAACCCAACACCTAACTATTATATAGGAAGTGTATATGGTTATGAAGCTCGTAAAATTATACAAGACTTTAAATTATCTTACAATATTGGAAACGTTACATCTTATTTGTTGCGTGCAGGCAAAAAGTATGAAGCTGGTATGAGTAACATGGATAAACATATAGAAGATTTAATTAAAGCTAAGAATCATATTCAATTTGAAATAGAAGAGTTACAACTAGAGCAGGCTAAGTTAAAACATATTGAAGTTATTAAGAGTGGTACAATGATTAATAAAGATCAAGCACCTCCTTTACCTATCTTACCTGATGATACAGGTAAATGTATTAGCTGTGAAGAGAAAGCAGCAGCTGCTAAGTTAAAAGTTGATTTAAAACCGGGTGTTAGACTAAATCATAATTAATGGGAGAACTTATAATATTTATCATTTTGTTAGTAATAGCATTAATTATAGTTATTAGTGCATTACTAACAAGTGTAGAAAACAATAATCTATTATCTAACATAAAAAATTTAGAAAAATATGAGACATCATCTAGCAATACAATTAGAAAAAGAGAAACAAGAACAAAAAAATAACGGACCTATTGTATTAACTGCAGATCAATTGTGGAAATACAGTGGTAAAATAGAGGAAACTAATCCTGATTATTATGAGTTAGTTAAAGAAGTAATGAAACAAGAAAAGATTAAATTAAAGCTATTTAGAAAATATGGGATCACAAAAAAATAAATTAGATGTATGGGCATCATTAAGAAAAGAAGTATACACAACACATGAAGTAAAAACTATTATAAAAAGATATAATGACTTGTTTGGTGTTGAAGTTGCTACATCTCATACTAACCATATTAGTGTATTGATTAAAAAGATTGTTAAACAAGAGGTTAGAGAACTTAAAGATAAAAAAAAATCTAACCAGGAAATTGATGATCTTATAAATAATCTGAAATTTGACCTAAATTATACTTAAATTTTTGTAAATTAAATTATATTATATTAAAATAAAAAACCAAAAATTCTAAACCAATGATTAACACAACATTCAATGTTGATGCAAGAAATGCATTAAAAAAAGGCGTAGACATATTAGCTAACGCTGTAAAAGTTACATTAGGCCCTAAAGGAAGAAACGTAGTAATAGATAATCCTTATGGTCCACCACATGTAACTAAAGATGGCGTAACTGTAGCCAAAACAATTATATTAAGAGACCCTATTGAAAACATGGGAGCTCAAATGATCAAAGAAGTAGCACATAACGCAGCAGTATTTGCTGGTGATGGTACTACTACTGCAACTGTATTAGCACAAGCAATTATAGATATAGGTTTAAAGAACGTTGCTGCCGGGGCAAATCCAACAGACTTAAAGAAAGGTATGGACATGGCTGTAGCAGCTCTTGTTAAAGAACTTAGGAAACAATCAATATCTGTTAGTGAATCAATTGAACAAATTAAAAGTGTAGGAACTATATCTGCCAACAATGATGAAACTATAGGTGGTTTAATTGCTGAGGCAATTGAAGCTGTAGGTATTAAAGGCGTCATCACAGTAGAGGAAGCTAAGGGTATGGAAACTAAAATAGAAATTACTGAGGGTATGCAGTTTGATAGAGGATACTTATCTCCTTATTTTAGTACAAGTGAAAACTTAGATGCTGAGCTAGACAATTGTCTTATACTTATAACTAATGAGAAGATTGATAAGTTTGGTGAATTGATCCCTATATTAGACAAGACTACTAAAGACAAACGTCCTTTACTAATTATTGCTGATGAGTTTGGTGACAATGCCATTAACGGTTTATCAGTTAACAAAATCAGAGGTAACATTAAAGTCTGTGCTGTTAAGGGCCCGGGGTTTGGTGAGAGACGTACAGATATGTTAGAAGACATTGCTATACTTACGGGAGGAACTGTTATAGATGCTGCTAAGCAGATGACAATAGAAGGTATACAACTTGAAGACTTAGGTGAAGCTGAAAAAATAACTGTATCTAAAGAAGAAACTATTATTATAGGTGGTAAAGGTGATCCAGCTGAAGTTAAAAAGAGACTTGAGTTGCTGCAAGAACAGATTAGAACATCAGAGACTGAATATATTAAAGAGAAGTATGAAGAGCGCTTTGGTAAGTTAGGTGGAGGAGTTGCCGTGTTACATGTTAGCGCTCCTACTGAAGTAGAGATGAAAGAGAAGAGAGACAGAGTTGATGATGCATTGGCTGCTACTCGTGCTGCAATACAAGAAGGTATTGTTCCAGGAGGAGGTTCTGCTTTAATTAGAGCACGACATAGACTTGTTGATTTAGATGCTCAAACTTTTGGTGACATCAATACAGGCATCAAAATTATATATGATGCAGTTGAGTCTCCACTTAAACAGATTGTTAGTAATGCTGGCGGTGAAGGCTCAGTTATTATTAGAGAGATGGAAACTACTAATCCTGATTTAGCTTACAATGCTAAAACTGAGGAATGGGAAGATCTCACTGAGACAGGAATCATTGACCCAACTAAAGTTGTTGTTACTGCATTAGAGAATGCTGCATCAGCTGCTGGGATGTTATTAACTACCGAGTGTGTAATATCTGCAGATAAAACTGCAGCAGAGATAAATACACAACCAGGTGCACCAATTACAATATAATGGGAGATTTTAAAGATGAGTTTGATTACATACTAGAAAGAGGATGGTGGTTTAGTGTAATACCTAGTCCTGAATCTAACCCTAAGAAACCTTGGAGATGTTCTATATATAAGAAGGATCCTAGCGGTAGCTGGCATTCAGTAGAGACTAAACAGTTTAAAACTATAATAAAAGGTATGGTTTGGATTGAACTTTACTTAATGAATAAATTAGATGATATGGAAGAGGGAGACAATTAGTTTCCCTTTTTTATTTCCACGGAAGTTTATTAACTCTTGTGCCTCTTTTCTTATTATTACCATCTTTCCATGTTCTTCTACTAGTTGTGTCAGTTTGTTCACTTACTGCCGCAGGTCCTGCAGCATTATACTTAGTTGCATCAGGTCCAGTAGATTTTTTCCAAGGATACTTTGATTCAAAAGATGCTTTATTAGCACATATACATACATACTTACTACAACACCTAGTTCTTTTTCTATCTATTTTTGACATTATTTCTTTCTTTTAGATCCTTTTAATCTTGATTTTTCTTTCATACCTCTGTTCTTAGACTTAGACATTACCTTAGTCTTTTTAGAGTTAACACCCTTAGGATGGTGAACATCTTTTCCATCACCCTTTTTAACTCTACCTGCCTTAGTAGCTTTACGTCTGGCAGCATTACGCTTTGCTCTATCCTTTTTCTGTTTGTCAGAAGCTTGGAACTTAGCGTATTCTTTTTTATAGTTTCTTTTCTTAGCCATTACTATACAAAGATACGGATTATTTTTTAACTTTCTCTAATGATCTGCCACCAAAGTAGGCCCCTATTACTGTAATCAATACTAATTGTAGTAAATCTGTCCACTTATCTTCAACATGAAAGGCAATTGTACCCGCATCAATAAAGATCATAAGCACGGTACATACTACCAAAAATATAAGAACCATAGGTCTTACGTTCTTGGATAACCAACTGTCTGATTTCATATCAGCATTCCATCTAGAAGAGATTTCTTTCTCCATGTTAGTTTCATACGTAGCTATCAACTCTTTGATCTTTTGTTCGGCAGCTAATTTTTCTTCTTTAGAAGTATGTAGGTTATCTATAACACCCCCAACTCCTTCTACTAATCCTTTAGCTCCACTGCTAAAAATTGTACTTAATATACTCATCGTTTTGTTTTTAAATTATTAATCACTATCATCTATCTATTCGTTATCTATAAGCCTTCTATATATTCTATTTCATCAAACTCACTTTCTTCTATTCCTGTATTGTCTCCAACCCAATCAACAGCATTATCAAATGTATAAATTGAAAGACTTGATGCATCGTTAAAAGCAAATAAGACGTCATCTAGTGTGTCGCTTGTTATGACTATGTATTTACTTTTGTCTATGCTATATACTGCATACTGTATGTTGTCTTTGTTTAACGTTTCAAAAACTTCGGTTGTTGTAATATAGTATTTCATTACAATGATTCAAAATTAGAGTTACCACTTAATGTAAATGCAGGACCTGAATTACCACTACTATCTGTGCCATCGTTTTCAAACTTATAATATAATTGTAAATTTGATGCTGCACTATGTCCTGTGGCATCAAGTCTTGTACCACTGTTATAAAGTTCTGATATTTC
>Ga0102906_1000350_pt1 | contig 15823 bp, 13 predicted proteins | sample Colrivmet1556A02_FD_78498 | JGI IMG/M metagenome (GOLD analysis project Ga0102906, IMG submission 78498) | Estuarine microbial communities from the Columbia River estuary - metaG 1556A-02 | ecosystem: Environmental > Aquatic > Marine > Intertidal zone > Estuary | place: USA: Columbia River... | reverse complement strand
ATGGGAGGACATTCTGATATATCAGCAGGTGCAGTAGCAACTTCAAAAGAATATATAGAGATAATTTGGGAAACTGGAATTAATTTAGGAGGAAATTTAAGTGATTTTACTGTTTGGATGTTAGAACGAAGTCTAAAAACTTTAAACTTAAGGGTTAAAGAGCAAACAAAAAATGCACAAGTATTAGCAGAATATTTAGAGGGTAATTTATCGATTAAGAAAGTTCATTATCCAGGATTAAAAAGTCATCCAAAACATACTATTGCAGCTTCCCAAATGCATGGCTTTGGTGCAATGATGTCTTTTGAATTAAAGGAGGGCATTGATGCTATGGAATTTCAGAATTCATTACAATTCATTAAACCCTCATTAAGTTTAGCAGGAGTAGAAAGTACAATATTGAGTCCTGCTCAAACTACCCATGCTTTATTAAGTGAAGAAGAAAGACTTGATCGAGGGATATCCGACAGGTTAATACGTTTTTCAGTAGGTATAGAAGAACCAGAAGATTTAATCGCAGATATTGAACAAGCGCTTTTAAAAATAAATAAAGAACACTTATGAAATTAGATATTTTAGCTTTCGGAGCACATCCAGATGATGTAGAATTAGGTGCTGCAGCCACAATTGCTAAAGAAATTTCTTTAGGAAAAAAAGTTGGCATCGTTGATCTTACTCAAGGTGAATTAGGTACTCGAGGATCCAAAGAATTAAGAAAAGTTGAAGCCTCTAAAGCTGCTAAAGTTTTAGGAGTATCCCTGAGAGAAAATTTAAAATTCGCAGATGGTTTTTTTGTAAACGACAAAGAACATCAAATAGAGGTTGTGAAATTGATTCGAAAATACAAACCAGAAATTGTGTTGTGTAATGCAGTTGACGACAGACATATCGATCATGGTAAAGGAAGTAAATTAGTATCTGACGCTTGTTTTTTAAGTGGTCTCCAAAAAATCGAAACAATACTTGACGGTGAAGTTCAAAAAAAGTGGAGACCTAAATTGGTTTACCATTATCTTCAATGGAAAAATACTTCGCCAGATTTTGTTGTAGATGTAAGCGGTTTTATGGATATAAAAATGGATGCAGTATTAGCATATACTTCTCAATTTTATGATTCTAAAAGTAAAGAGGAAGAAACACCAATTAGTTCTAAAAACTTTACCGAAAGTGTACAATACAGAGCGAAAGAGTTGGGAAGATTAATTGGTGTTGATCATGCTGAAGGTTTTACAGTAGAACGTCATATTGCTGTTACATCTTTAGATAAATTAATATAATTTTTCTTTCCATAGATTTAAAAAAAAATTATATTTGCAACCGCTTGTGACAGTAACATTTTTATTTGATTACATAGTACAAGCGTTATGGTAGTTGTAGCTCAGTTGGTTAGAGCATCGGTTTGTGGTACCGAGGGTCGTGGGTTCGAGCCCCATCTTCTACCCAGAAGTACAAAGTCTTCTCATTAATGAGAAGGCTTTTTTTGTTTTTATTTTTTATTGGGCAGCAGTTTTTCTTTTAAACTCTCTGATGTGAATGATTTATTGTTTTTAATTAACTCTTCAGGTGTTCCCTCAAAAATTAATTGACCTCCATTTTTTCCGCCTTGTAAACCCAAGTCTACAATATAATCTGCACATTTTATCAATTCTATGTTGTGTTCAATTACGATTATAGAATGTCCTTTATCTAATAATGCATTAAAAGAGGCTAAAAGTTTTTTAATGTCATGAAAATGTAAACCTGTAGTGGGTTCATCAAAGATAAATAATGCCTTGTCTTTAGTGTTTCCTTTTACTAAGAAAGAAGCTAACTTTATTCTTTGAGCTTCTCCACCAGATAAAGTAGAGGAGGACTGACCTAATTGAACATATCCTAATCCAACATCTTGAAGAGGTTTTAATTTATTTGCAATTTTTGTTTGTTGATGATCGATGAAAAATGCCACTGCATCATCTATAGTAGAATTTAATATGTCATCAATGTTTTTGCCTTCAAAATTAACTTCAAGAACTTCTTTTTTAAAACGCTTACCGTTACAGTCGTCACATTGCAAGTGAACATCAGCCATAAACTGCATTTCAATAGTCACAACACCTTCACCTTTACAAACTTCGCATCTACCACCATCGACATTAAATGAAAAATGTTTTGGTTTGTAATTTCTGATTTTTGAAATTTTTTGAGAGGAAAGCAGTGCTCTTATATCGTCGTATGCCTTGATATAAGTTACAGGATTTGATCTAGAAGAACGACCAATAGGGTTCTGATCAATAAATTCAATGTGTTTTATTTGCCCAAAACTGCCAGTAATATCAGTATGTTGTCCAATTTTCTCCCCATATCCTATCATTTTTTTTTGCATGGCAGGATATAATATTTTTTTGACTAACGTACTTTTTCCACTTCCAGAAACTCCTGTAATCACAGTTAAACTTTCTAGAGGAAAAGTTGCATTAATATTTTTTAAATTATTTTCTCTAGCACCTATAATTTGAATATAATTTTTAAAACTTCTTCTTTTTGTTGGAATTTGAATTTTAAATTCTTTGGTTAAATATTTAGCAGTTAATGAATCAGATTTTAAGATGTCATCAAAGTTACCCTCTGCTACTACTTTCCCCCCAAAAGTACCTGCCTCAGGTCCTATATCAATGATGTAATCTGCAGCTTTCATAATATCTTCATCATGCTCAACAACAATGACTGTATTTCCTAGATTTCTTAAATCTAGTAATACATTTATAAGCCTTTTGGTGTCTTTTGGATGTAATCCAATACTGGGTTCATCTAAAATATACATAGAGCCTACAAGACTACTACCTAATGAAGTAGCAAGATTAATACGTTGGCTTTCACCTCCTGAAAGTGAATTTGAAGTTCTATTCAGTGTTAGATAATTTAAACCAACATTTTGAAGGAAATCTAGACGATTATTAATCTCGGTTAACAAACGTTTTCCTATTTTTTCTTCATATTTATTTAATTTTAACTGCTTAAAAAAAATAGATAATTCATCTAGTGGTAAGGTTACTAAATCTGAGATTGTTTTGTTTCCAACTTTGACATAATTAGCCTCTTTCCGCAACCTTTTACCGTCACAGGTTGAACAAACTGTTTTTCCTCTGTATCTAGATAACATTACTCTGTTTTGTATTTTATAGCTTTTTTCTTCAAGTGCTGAGAAAAAATGATGAATACCATAAAAACTTTTATTGCCTTTCCAAACTATGCTTTTTTGCTCTTCAGTAAGTTCAAACCAAGGTTTATGAATTGGAATCTCATATTTGTAAGCATGAGTAATTAATTCGTCTTTATAGTGCCTATAAGCGTCGGTTCTGAATGGGTAAATAGCATCATTGTAAATCGAAAGTCCTGTGTTAGGAATTACTAAATCTTCATCAATTCCAACAACATCCCCATAACCCTCACAAGTGCTACATGCCCCATAAGGATTATTGAAGCTAAAAAAATGAGTATTTGGCTCATAAAATAAAACACCGTCTAATTCAAATTTGTTATTAAATTCAGTTAAAGTATTGTTAGATACATCCTGAATAATACAAACACCATTTCCTTCAAAAAAAGCAGTTTGAATTGCATCGGACAAACGATTGTAAAAATCTTCATCATCTCTAACAACAACTCTATCAATAACAAGTTTTAAGTCATTGTAATTTTTTTTATTGGTGGGTAAATCATCTATGCGATAAATTTCATCTTCATATTTAATTCGAGCATATCCTTGTTGAGATAAAACTTTTAAAACTGTCTTTAGATCTCTATCTTCATTGATAATTATTGGACATAGTAATAGTAGTTTTGTTTCTTCCTTAAAAGTCTTTACAAAATTTGTTACATCTGTGACTGTATGTTTTTTAACGATTTTTCCTGAGATAGGCGAGTAAGTTTCACCAATTCTTGCAAATAATAGTTTTATGTAATCATAAATTTCAGTGGAGGTGCCCACGGTAGACCGAGGATTAGTAGAATTTACCTTTTGCTCTATAGCTATTGCTGGAGCAATTCCTTTAATATAATCTACTTTTGGCTTGTGTAATTTTCCTAAAAATTGACGTGCATAAGAGGATAAACTTTCTACATATCTTCTTTGACCCTCAGCATACAGAGTGTCAAAGGCTAGTGAAGATTTTCCTGAACCCGATAAACCCGTAATAACAACTAGTTTATTTCTTGGAATAACAACATCAATATTCTTCAAATTGTGGAGTTTAGCTCCTTTAATAATGATATTTTCTCTTGGACTTACACTCGATAAATCTTTATTCATATGATTTGAAAGCAAGTTATAAAAATAATCAATTTTTCACTTTTTTTGATTTTAATTTAATTATTATTTAAAAAAAATGTAATTAAAAAATATTTTTTATATTTGTGTATAACTACAAAAAATACATTTATAGAATAAAATTACTTTTTTTAATTTATTGAAATTAACGGATAGACATATATCTTCCATAAAGTAATTATATAATGTATAAAAATCTTACCCCAGACAGCACTTTAGTTACAAACTATATTCAAGGATGCGAAGCAAGCCTTGAACTTTTAATTAAGAAACATAAACAACGTCTTTACAGTTTTATTTATAGTAAGGTTCAAGACAGAGAAATAACAGAAGATGTTTTTCAAGATACTTTTATTAAAGTTATTAGAACCTTAAAGCTCGGAAACTACAACGAACAAGGAAAGTTTCTTCCTTGGGTTATGCGAATCTCACACAACTTAATTATTGATCATTTTAGGAAATCTAACAGGATGCGCTCATTTAAAAATACAGCTGATTTTGATATTTTTTCAGTGATAAGTGACGGTTCTTTAAATGCTGAAAAACAATTAATTAAAGATCAGGTTTTATCTGATGTCAAAGAATTAATAGAGGAATTACCTAGTGAACAAAAGGAAGTTTTAGTGATGAGAATTTATAAGGATATGAGTTTTAAAGAAATTAGTGAAAATACAGGTGTTAGTATTAATACTGCTTTAGGGAGAATGCGTTATGCTTTAATAAATTTAAGGAAAATTATAGAAGAGAATAAAATAATTTTATTGGATTAACAATAATTATAAAATGCTTCCGTTTATACATTAAATACTATAATTATATACTGTATGAAGCAACTTTACACTAAAAAGTCTTCTGAATTTCAGGAGCAACCAAAAAAAGAAACAGTTCAATATTTGATTAATTTTTCCAAGTCACTATCAGTTGTAAAAACAATATCAAATATCAAAATTGAATTGAATTTGAATTAAGTTTAAAAAACCTTGACACGAGTCGAGGTTTTTTTTAGGACCTATTTGTTTTTATAATATTCATTTATAACTGTTTTTCTTCCAATTTTACTTGTAATTATATCCTTTTTTAAATCCCAACCTCTCGCTGGAGAAAATTCTCTTCCATACCAAATAATTTGTAAATGCAAATCATTCCACAGCTCTTTTGGAAATAATCTTTTAGCATCTTTTTCTGTTTGTACTACGTTTTTTCCATTAGTAAAATTCCAGCGATATAGTAAGCGATGTATATGTGTATCAACAGGAAAAGCAGGAACTCCAAATGCTTGACTCATAACAACACTAGCTGTTTTGTGCCCGACTGCAGGGAGCTCTTCAAGACCTTCAAAAGATTTAGGTACTTCACCATTGTATTTTTCTATCAAAATTTTTGATAACCCATAGATCCCTTTAGACTTCATGGGAGATAATCCACATGGCCTTATTATTTGTTTTATTTGTTCTACGGTCATTTTGACCATATCAAACGGGTTGTCTGCTTTAGCAAATAATAAAGGAGTAATTTTATTAACACGAATGTCTGTACATTGAGCAGAAAGTAATACCGCGATTAATAAAGTGTATGGGTCTTTATGATCTAATGGAATAGGAATTTCAGGATACGTTTTCTGCAATGTGTCAATCACAAACTGCACCTTTTCAGCCTTAGTCATTTTTTATATTTTAAAAATATTAGTAATCACAAAGTTACAAAGTAGCATTTAAAATATTATTACTCTTTTGTATCTTTGAAATATATACAAATAAATATGAATACATTAAAAGTAGGAGACAAAGCTCCAGATTTTGAAACAAAAGATAACCAAGGACTTACAAGAAGGTTAAGTGATTATAGTGGTAAAAAATTAGTAGTTTTCTTTTATCCCAAAGCAAGTACCCCAGGATGTACTGCTGAAGCTTGTAATCTTAGAGACCATTATCAGACATTTCAATCTAAAGGCTATGAAATATTAGGGGTAAGTGCAGATTCAGAGAAAAGACAACAAAATTTCGTTCAAAAACATGAATTACCTTTTCCCTTATTAGCTGATGAAAATCATGACGTTATAAATGGATTTGGAGTTTGGGGTCCTAAAAAATTTATGGGTAGAGAGTATGATGGAATTCATAGAACTACTTTCGTGATAGATGGTAACGGAATAATTGAAAATGTGATTTCTAAGGTGAAAACTAAGGATCACGCTTCACAAATATTGTAAGTTAGATTTAATTATTTAGAATTTCAGACCTATTCTAAGATTTAAAATTCTACCAGACAGGTAATTAGGAACTCCAAATTGATTCTTTGTTGCTACATCTCTTACCCAAGTATTGGTAATTGAATTTTGAATATCAAACATATTGAATAGCTCTAAACCTACTGTAAATTCTTTGAACTTACTAAGAAATCCTGATGAAAACTTCTTATTTGCATCTGTAAAAATATATAATACTCCTAAATCTGCACGTCTATAATCTCTCAATCTATTTTGAAAATTATAGGGGTCTGCATAGGAGGGAGCTCCACCAGGAACACCAGAATTATAAACCAAATTTAAATAGGCTTTCAAATCGGGTAGATTTGGTACATAATCTTGAAATAAGATCCCTAGTTTAAACCTTTGATCGGAAGGTCTGGCGATGTATCCACGATTATCAATGTTTTCTTCAGTTTTTAATATACCTAAACTAATCCAACTTTCGTTTCCAGGAACAAACTCACCGTTAAGTCTAACATCTACCCCTGTTGCATATCCTTTTGCATTGTTGTTAGCCTGATATCTAATTCTAACATTATCTACACTGTAAGGGTTTATATTAGATAAGTTTTTATAATATAATTCTGTAGTTAATTTAAATGGTCTATCCCACATTGTAAAGCTGTAATCTCCTCCTAAAACCATATGAATAGATTTTTGAGCTTTTATGTTTGGAATAATTTCTCCTTTAAAATCACGTAGTTCTTTGTAAAAAGGTGGTTGAGAATAAACTCCCCCTGAAACTCTAAACAACATGTCTTTTTCCCAATTAGGTTTAATAGCAAACTGAGCCCTTGGACTAAAAATAAACTGACTTATGCTATTATTTTGATTAGCATTTACAGACCAAAGATGACCTCGAACTCCAAGATTCCACCAAATTTTATGATCTCCAATAAATCCTTTTTTACTGTATTGAAAAAATCCAGAAAATCGATTTATATTTAATTTGTTTTCTGATCTTATATTTTGAAATGGCTCAATTGGCCCCGTGTATGGATTATAAGGTTGATCATTAATAAAACCTAGATTTAAAGGTCTAACTGAAAATCCAACAGAGTCAATAATTTCCCATTCTCTAATTCGATCTTTGATGTTTTCTGATTGATATTTAATTCCAAAATCGATTTGGTTTTCATTTTTCTTGTAAGTTCCCTTTATTTGTACGTTAGTAATTAGAGCATCTAAATCATTTCTAGAATGGTTTAATTGAGAGCCTATTCCTTCAGAAAAGGTTACATCACCAAATGTTTCTGATCCAATATTTGAATCTACTTCGCCAAGATTATAGGATGCAGCAATATCAAAATATTCTTCTTCTTGAGTATTAAAAGCGCTAACAGTACCTGTTAGTTCAAAATTGTCATTAACTTGATAATTAGCGCTCAAAGCACCAAATGCAGTTAGATATGTGTCTTTTTCTTGACCATCGTAAAATACAATTAATTCTAAAGGATCAGAAACAGTTCCAAACCTTGTTCTTCTTGTTACAGGCTGATAATCATATTTATTTAAAGAAAAATTTCCTAAGAAATTTAAGCTAAGTTTTTTATTTTTCTCATAAGACAAAAAAGTTTGAACATCTGTAAAACGAGGTTTAAAATTTGTTTCTATCTGTTTAGCGTTTACAAATAAACTATTATCTCTATATCTAACTCCAACAATAGCAGTTAATTTATTATCTAAAAAAACATCTTCAACAGTAATGCTACTTCCTAGAAGACTAGCTTTTACTGAAGCAGAAAATTCTGTTGGTTTTCTGTAAGTTATATCTAATACCGACGAAAGTTTGTCACCGTATTTAGCTTGAAATCCACCAGCAGAAAAGTTAATATTTTGAACCATGGTTGAATTCACAAAACTTAAGCCTTCCTGTTGACCAGATCTCACTAAAAATGGGCGGTAAATTTCTATTCCGTTAACATATACTAGGTTTTCGTCAAAATTCCCCCCACGAACATTATATTGAGTACTTAACTCATTATTATTGCTTACTCCAGGTAATGTCATTAAAAGTGTCTCTATTCCTGAATTAGCCCCAGGAATTCTTTGAATATCTTTGGCTTTAAAAGTTGTTACTCCTTGTGCATCTTTTATTTCATTTTTTATAACAACTTCTTCTAAAACTTCATTTTCTGAGATTAAAACTGGGGAAAATCGAATTATATTTCTTTTTTTGGTGAAGAACTCTTTGTTGAGTGATTTAAAACCTACATGACTAAATTCCAATGTAATTTTAATATTTAATGGAATACGAATTTGATAATAGCCGCTAGCATTAGTCGTAGTTCCTGTACCTCCATATTGAACAGAAACATTTTCAATAGAATTATTGTTGGAGTCTTTAACAAAACCTTTAATAATTGAGGTCTTTTGACCCCATCCAATTGTGGGAAATAAAAATAATATTAGTAATATTTTTTTCACAAATTAAGTTTTTTACTTTCTGTAGAACGTAGATTTATAGGTATTCGTATTCCCAACGTTATCAGAGACTACAAGTTTAAAGATATGTTTACTTCCTACCAATTTTTTATCTCTAAAATCATAAGATAATTTTTTCTTTTTAACATCATACTCCATTAATATCCACTCATTATCTATGGAAGCTTCATAAGATTTTATTCCAGATTGTGAATCTGAAATTTTAATAGTTAAATATCTCAAACGACTCATCCAATCATTGTCTTTAAAATTAGAATTATAAATTTTAGGAATCTGATTATCAATTAGTAATCCATACTTTCCTAAAGTTTTGGTTGTAGTAAATATTTTATCACTTTTCTTCCTAGTATCCATATAATATGGGTACTTTTTATTGTTCATATTAGCAATATATATCTGATTTACTTCAGATCTTTTGTACATGATACTATCAAATGTAATTGTAAACTTTTTATCCAGTGGAATTATAGGTTTGTGAATAGTCGCAATTCTATCATTAACAGAAAAATTTAAAAAAAGATCTTTATAAAAAGTATTTTTTGGAAAGGCTATGGTTACACCATTTTTAGAAAATTTTTGAAATTCCTTTTTTACAATTTTATAAGCAGTGGTATCTCTTTCTTGGTTCAATATAGATTCACTTTTTAGTCCTACCACAGGAATTTTGAGAGACGAACTATTACCTATAAAATCTTTAGCTATAATTTCAACTTGATAATTTAACCCTTCATTAATAGTGATACCACCTTCTTCAATTAAATCCTTGTATATACTAAGTTTATTTTCTTTCTCTCTAAAGGTTTTTTGTATTCTGCTTTTATATTTTGAGTAGTATTCATAGTCTATTAGAAGGTTTATAAATTTACTTTCAGAAAAAGAAAACGTTTCTACATCATGGTAGTAATGTCTAATCCCATTAATTTTCATTTCTAGGCTATAAATACCATTTTTATTTAGCTCTTTTCCTAATAAATCATAAACATTAACCCCAAAACCAATTTTTCCTGAAGCACTTAATCTATTTGCAATATAGTTGTTTAGAGAATCTTTTTTTATGGATAAACTCTGATTTTTCAAACTTCTATTAATTCTAGAGTCAGAACCCATTGGATAAGCAATCAATTTTTTTATTTTTGGAGCGATTGAATCTTGAATTTTTATTCCAAATAACAACGGGTTTATAATTTTCTCTGTTTTGGTATTTCTTATTTCGTAATGTAAATGTGGCGCAACAAAACCACCAGTTCTTCCTGAATAGCCAATTATTTGGCCTTTGGTTACTTTAATTTGATTTTCTTTAAGAAAAATATTACCTGTTTCATAGCTCTTTTTCTCATATTGGATACTTTTAACATACTCTTGGATACCATCACCAAATTTATTTAAGTGTGCGTACACTGAAGTAAAGCCGTTAGGATGATTTATGTATATCACTTTTCCATACCCCCAGATAGCGACCTTTATTCTTGATATGTAACCGTCTGCTGTTGCATAAACAGGTAACCCTATTCTACGATTTGTTTTTATGTCTATTCCAGCATGAAAATGGTTATTTCTCAATTCTCCAAAAGTTCCCGCAAGGCGTAAAGGGATATCTAAAGGACTTCTGAAATAGTCTGAGGGATAGTTGTTTTGAGCAAATGAGGTAATACTCACCAAAAAGAATAAAAAAATGATCTTCTTCAAATTATAATAATTTTTCTACCAAATTAAGAAAACTATTTAAATCATTTAACTATGAATTTTAATTATTTTTTTGTGTTTTTTTATTAAATCTATAAATAGTTGTTTGTTAAAAAACAGAATGTTAACTTTGAGGTATAGTTTTTATTTAAAAGTTTAATGAGTAATACTACTGAAGCAGTTAATTTATTAGAAAAAAAATTAAAAAATTTACTTTCTAATTATGATTTTTTATTAAAAGAAAATCAATTACTACTTCAAAATACATCAAAATTACATCATGAACTTTTGGAGAACAAGCAATTATTAGAGCAACGAGAAAAAGAATTTAAGTTGTTGAAAATTGCTAAAACTATAGAAGGTAGTAATAATAGTACAAGAGATACGAAATTTAAAATAAATGCTTTAATTCGAGAAATCGATAAATGTATCGTTCAATTGAACGAGTAATATAATTTATTTGTATTGTGGAAAAATTAAAGATTAATTTAGTTATAGCTGGAAGATCATATCCTTTGAGTGTTAATAACACGATCGAAGAAGAAGGTATGCGAAAAGCTGCTACAAATATTAATCAACTTATCAGTAATTATGAAAATAATTATGCTGTGAGTGATAAGCAAGATGTTTTAGCCATGTGTGCATTGCAATTTGCATCTAAACTTGAAATATCATCCTTAGATACAAAGGAAATCAACAATGAAGCGTTTGATAAAATTAATGAACTCACCAAAATGGTTAGCCATTATTTAGAATAAGTACTCTTTCAATACAATAATACACTGCCTACATTAGTTATTTGTTTGATAAACTCAACGCTAAACTATTATGAAGGACAAGTCTTAGTTGCTAAAGCAAGCCTTAGGTATTGAATTTTTTTCTTTACCAGGAGGATCCTTGATCAGCTAGTTAGTTCTATACATGTCATAATGGAGTTTATATAAACCTCACTACTGTAGGCTTTTTATACAAACGAATCAAAATTATGGACCAGATGATATTTCCCGCATTAGCAGGACTAGTAGGAATAATAATAGGATTAATAATAGCAAAATTTTCAGAAAAATCTAAAGCAAATAAAATTTTAGATGCGACAAAAAAAGAGACAAATTCTCTTCTTAAGGAAGCTAAAATTGAAGCAGAGGCATTAAAAAAAGACAAAATATTACAAGCAAAAGAGAAATTCATAGAATTAAAATCTGAGCACGAAAAAGTCATATTAAACAGAGAAAAGAAAATTTCAGATATAGAAAAAAGAACAAGAGATAAAGAATCTCAAATACAATCTGAAGTTGATAAAACCAAACGTTTAAATAACTCTTTAGAACAAAAAGAAAACGATTACAATAATAAACTAACATATTTAGAGAAAAAAGATGATGAAGTATCAAAACTTCATAAAAGACACGTAGATCTTTTGGAACAGATCTCTGGTTTTTCTGCTGAAGAGGCAAAAAAAGAATTAGTAAATTCTTTGAAAGATGAGGCTAAGTCTGATGCTATGGGTTTTGTGCAAAACACACTTGAAGAAGCTAAGTTAACCGCAGAACAAGAAGCTAGAAAAGTAGTACTAAGTACTATACAAAGAGTAGGTGTTGAACAAGCTGTTGAAAATTGTGTATCTGTTTTCAACTTAGAGTCTGATGATGTTAAAGGAAGAATTATTGGAAGAGAGGGTAGGAATATTAGAGCTTTAGAAGCTGCCACTGGTGTAGAAATCATTGTTGATGATACTCCGGAAGCTATTATTCTTTCATGTTTTGATCCTGTGAGAAGAGAGATAGCTAGGTTGTCTATGCACAAATTGGTTACTGATGGAAGGATTCATCCTGCAAGAATTGAAGAAGTAGTCGCCAAAACAGAAAAGCAAATTACTCAAGAGATTATAGAGGTCGGAAAACGTACGGTCATAGATTTAGGGATTCATGGATTACATCCTGAACTTATTAAAACCGTAGGAAGAATGAAATACAGATCATCTTATGGTCAGAATTTACTTCAACACTCAAGAGAGGTTGCCAATTTATGTGGTATTATGGCATCTGAATTGGGGTTAAATCCAAAAATAGCAAAAAGAGCTGGATTACTTCATGATATCGGTAAAGTACCAGATGCTGAAAGTGAATTACCTCATGCTCTATTAGGTATGGAATGGGCAGAAAAATACGGAGAGAAAAAAGACGTTTGTAATGCTATCGGTGCTCACCATGATGAAATAGAAATGAAAACATTATTTGCACCTATAGTTCAGGTATGTGATGCGATCTCTGGAGCAAGACCTGGTGCAAGAAGACAGGTGTTAGATTCCTACATTCAACGATTGAAAGACTTGGAAGATATAGCTTTTGGTTTTTCAGGTGTTCAAAAAGCATACGCCATACAAGCAGGTCGAGAATTACGTGTAATGGTTGAAAGTGGAAAAGTTAATGACATTAAAGCAGCTGAATTATCATTTAGTATTAGTCAAAAAATACAAAATGACATGACTTACCCGGGTCAAGTAAAAGTTACAGTAATAAGAGAAACTAGAGCAGTAAACGTAGCCAAATAATTTCTTCTTTAAAAATATTTTCCTGTTATTAACTACAAAAGTTTAATAGCAGGATTTTTTTGTTTAAGATTTAATTGGGTGATATTTTTCCACTATTTTCTTTAAATAACTAGTGTCTAAGTGAACATAAACCTCTGTAGTTGTAATACTTTCATGGCCTAACATTTGCTGTATGGCTCTTAAATCTGCTCCGTTCTTTAAAAGATGTGTTGCAAATGAGTGTCTGAATGTATGAGGGCTAATTTTTTTGTTTAAATTTATTTTGATAGCAAGATCTTTTAAGATCATAAAAATCATTTGCCTTGATAATGATTTACCGCGTCTATTTAAAAATAAAGTATCTTCAAATCCCTTTTTAATAGATAGGAATGTTCGAATTTCGTTCATGTACATAATAATATATTTTTGAGCTCTAAAATGAATAGGCACAAAACGTTCTTTATTTCCTTTACCTACAATTTTAATAAAACCTTCATCAAAGAATAAATCTGAAATTTTTAAATGAATTAATTCACTAACTCTAAGTCCACAGCTATACATAGTTTCTAGCATTGCTCTATTTCTTTCTCCTTCTCCTTTGCTAAGGTCAATTGCAGAAATTAAGCTATTAATTTCTTGTTCCGATAAGGTGTCAGGTAATTTTACTCCAATTTTTGGAGCTTCAATTAAGTCTGTAGGATTTGATTCCCTGTAGTTTTCAAAAATTAGATAATCAAAATAACTTCGCAATCCAGATATTATTCTTGCTTGACTTCTTGGGCTTATTTCTTTTGCTATTTCGTAAACAAATTTTTGAATTACTTCTTCGTTTATTTCTATTGGCGAGCTATGCTTATACTCTTTTTCTAAGAACGAAATAAGTTTTTTTACATCTCTAAGATAGTTTTGTATGGTATGAAAAGAAAGTCCTCTTTCAATTTTTAAAAAGTGACTATAATCTATAATCGAATCATTCCATTTCATATCATGAAGATAAGATAATTTTAAATTTATAACTTAAGTAAAGTAACCAAAGTTAATCCTTATTTGAAATTAATTAATTTTTTTATTATATTTAAACTTATTAACTAAAATTTTTTAAAATGAAAAAATTATTATTATCAATTGCTTTAGTAACTTTTTGTTTAACAGCTAATGCCCAGTTTTCACTAGGTGCAGGGGTAGGAGTCCCTACAGGTGATGCTGGAGAATTTACTTCTACATCATATAATTTAAGTGCAACTTATATGTTTGGAGCTGAATCAGATTTTAAATTTGGTTTATCTGCTAGTTATTTAGTTTTTTCAGGAAAAACCATTGATTTGGATGAATTGGGTGAGTTAGATTTTGGAAACTATGCTTGGCTTCCAATAGCAACGGTTTTAAATTATAATGTATCAGATAAACTTACTGTTGGGTCTGATGTAGGATATGGTGTAGGTTTATCACCTGAAGGTTTAGGTGGTGGTTTTTATTTAAGACCAAATGTAACTTATGCAGTTGGAGATAAAACATCATTTAATTTAAATTATTCTACCATTTCAGATGACGGAAGTATTTCTAGTTTTGGTCTAGGATTAGCCTACCAGTTTTAGAAACAACAATATTCTAAATATGTTAAAAAGTGGACTATTAGTCCACTTTTTTTAGGTTGTCGTTCAGTACTTAGGTTACTAAAGTAATAGTGTGATTATTACTTCATTTTTGCAATTAAATTTTATTTCTTATATTTAAGAAACTAAAATCACTAACTAAAACTTATTTATTATGAAAAAATTATTATTATCGATTGCATTAGTTTCTTTTTGTTTTTCTGCTAATGCTCAATTTGGAGCTTCTGTAGGATATGGAAGTGGAAAAGCAACTGTAGATTCTGAATTTGGAGAAATTACAGGTGATGCATCTGGCGCTTTCTCAATTGGATTATTTTATGACGCTGAATTATCAGACAACTTTGACTTATTACCTTCTATTGCTTTTGGAATAGGAGAGAAAGTTGAAGATGAGTCTAATAATTCATTAGCAATTGGATTAGGTCTTCAATATTACCCTACTGGAAAAGATGGGAACTTCTTTATTCAACCTGGTGTTGGTCTAGGATTCAGTCTAGCTGATGAAGTAGAAGGTTTAAGCAGTTCAATATTTTCTGGATCTATTGGTTTAGGTATTGATCTCTCTGACAATTTTACGTTAATAGCATCCTATGGAACTTCATTATCAGATCCCTCAGATGTAGAAGGAATTAGTATTAGTTCTAATTCTTTTGGAGCAGCTTTGTTGTATAAATTTTAAATTTTTTTAAAATACTATATTTAAAATAGTGGACTTTTAGTCCACTATTTTTTTGTGAATTTAATTGTATTTTAGCTTTATGAAAATAATTATTATCAATGGTCCTAATTTAAATTTATTAGGTAAAAGAGAACCAGATATTTACGGATCACATTCTTTTGAGGATTACTTTTCTAATCTAAAATTAAAGTTTAGTACTATAGATTTAGAATACTTTCAATCTAACATAGAAGGAGAAATTATAGATAAACTTCACGAAGTTGGCTTCAGTTATGATGGGATAATTTTAAATGCAGCTGCTTATACACATACCTCTGTT
>Ga0102906_1000347_pt1 | contig 15844 bp, 19 predicted proteins | sample Colrivmet1556A02_FD_78498 | JGI IMG/M metagenome (GOLD analysis project Ga0102906, IMG submission 78498) | Estuarine microbial communities from the Columbia River estuary - metaG 1556A-02 | ecosystem: Environmental > Aquatic > Marine > Intertidal zone > Estuary | place: USA: Columbia River... | reverse complement strand
TAATGCACACGCATCTATTGCAACCTTTAAAGTAGTGTGATCAGTAGAATTAGATACAATATCATAAATTGAATTGGTTGGTGGTAAATTAGCAATAATTGTGCCCACCATTCCCATTCCTGCATGAGGATCACATTGATAATCATAGCTACCTGCTGTAGTACATACCCATTCATAAACAGACCAAGAATTATTTGCAGAGCCACTGAAAATTGTTCCATCAGGATTACTTGAAAAAGTTGAAAGGTCTCCATTTACATTATGAAAACCACCATCATTTGACCATACTACAGTATCACCTATATTTATTGTTAATGAGCTTGGCGTAAAAGAATTATTTACAGAGTTTATAATCACAGAGTGACTAGTTTGAGAAGTTGCAGTATAAGAAAATACCATAAGGACTGCAGCCATTATGTAAGATGTTAATGTTCTCAGATTTCGATTTTTAATAGTTGTTTTCATAATTTTTTTTAGTTTTATTAATTAATTTTAATGATTCGTTTTTAGTGTTATTTAACTTAAATGCTAATATGATGTAGTGATAAACATTTAAGTTTGTATAACTATTTAATTTAATTTCTATGCAAATAAACAACAATATTTACAACCACGAAACTTTTTGTATAGTTTTTTTATAAAATGTTTATACATTATATAATTCTTAGTATATTTGCATTATGAAAAAGAAAGCAGATAATATAGTATATAATTATTCTAGCAAAGAATATGATGCGTTCAGCAAAGAGTATCCTACTAGTTTTACTTCCAAAACATTTAGACCTGAGAAAATAAAAGATTTAGAATCAGATGCTCAACACCATTTTACAACAAGATTTTTTGAGATTAAGGAGAAGTATGAATCTTTATTAAAAGAAATAGAATGGTCAAATCTGATATTCAAATCAAAGTATAATTTTAATCCTATTGTTGGAGAAACATACTACCTATTCAAAGGTAATAAGAATAATTTTCTAAGTATAATCAAACCCCATGAGTGGGAAATAGAATGTATGGGTTCATTTAAACTAACCTCAAATAACACTTGGACTAAAACAGAATAGAAATATCATTACATGTGTAATTCAAAATAACTATGTAATTTCAACAAGAAAAATCTTACCTATTTAGGTGTATCTTAACCAAATTACATAACTTTAAAACTAAACAAACAAAAAATGCCAGAAGGACCAGAAGTAAAAATAGCTTCAGATTATTTTAACGAATTCTTTTTGTCAAGTAAAAAAGTAAATTTTGAAATTATTTCTGAATATTATGATCAAAAATATTATGATGTCTTCAGTACTATTAATGATAACTTAGATACTTTTCAGCCAACATTTACTATTGGGAAGAATATATTTCTAAAGCTAAAGAACAATCAAATATTTAATTTTCACTTAGGCATGACGGGTGGGTGGTCAAATGAATTAATCAAACATTGTCATTTTCGTGTTTCTGATGGTAAGAATGAATTATTCTTTAAAGATGTAAGGAAATTTGGAAAGATGAAGATACTAACTAAATCTGAATTTAATATTAAATTCAACCCTTCTTTTGATCTCTTGCATAAATTATATCATTTTAAAAGCCATTCAAATTATTTAGAAAACAAGATTAATGTGAAGAAATCTATCTGCTCTATAATAATGGATCAAAAATATTTTCCTGGAGTAGGAAACTATATTAAATCTGAGAGTCTATATCTATCCAAAATACATCCAGAAGAAAAATGGGGGAACCTTAATAAAAAAATGAAAACTAACTTAATAAAAAATATCCAGGAAGTTATGTGGAGTAGCTACACTTCAGGGGGTGCAGAACTTAAAGATTTTAAAAATCCATTTAATTCATCTAAATTTAAATTAAAAATTTATGGAAAGAAATACACTGAAAATAAAAATCTAGTAATATCTAAAAACACCTCTGACTCGCGCAAAACTTGGTTTTGCTCTAAAGAACAAAAATTACTCTAAATATATTAAGCATATTGAAGTATGCTAAATATGCTCAAAAGAAAAGTTAAATCTTGGCTCCAATAAGAGCCATCAAATAAATACGCACTAAAATAAATAGCTTTATTTCTTTGAGATAAATTTAATACTTATTGAATTAACGCAATGTCTCAGGTTTTTCTCTGTCAACCTCTCCCCTTTAAAAACATGACCAAGATGACCCTTGCAATTTGCGCAGCATATTTCTACTCTTTGCATCCCAAAACTATCATCTTTAATTCTAATTAATGAATTCTTAATCTCGTCATCAAATGATGGCCATCCACAATTTGATTTAAATTTTGAGTCTGATTCAAAGAGAGGATTATTACAGGCCTTGCAAACATATAATCCTGATTCAAATAAATCTACATAATTACCAGAAAAAGCTCTTTCTGTTCCCCTATCAACTATTATCTCTCGTTCTTTCTTTGTCAAAGCATCAAAGTAATCTCTATTTTTTACAGTATTATCTTGTGCAAATAAACATACAGAAAATAAAAGAAACAACAAAATTAGTTTATTCATTTTATAAGATTACTTTGACTAATTATTTAGTATATCCTGTTTTGTGGTATTATTCTGCTTTCTTCTACAATAAAACTCAAAAAGAATATAATTACTATACATTAACACAAAATTATATAAGAAATCCTCAAGTGGAATAGTCAAAAATCTAACCCCAATAAATTCATCATTATTATACCATACTGGCGGAGTATTTGGATCAAGTAATCCTGTTAGAATCCCATTTACAATCACCATAGGAATCAAAGAAATTATTATGTAAGTACTAAAAAAATATCCATTCCACTTGGATTTACTAAAAGAGATATTTAACATAAATATAGATGAAAGCAAACACACAGAAAGAGTATAAGCTTTGTCATAAGACAAAATGCCTATAACTAATAGAATTATAGAAAATATCCTTAATAAAACCTTATTATATCGCAAATTAAATTTTTTAAACTTCTTAAAAACAAAATATGTAAATAGAGAGCAAAATGGAATAATAAAAAAAAATAAAATTTCTTCTAATGGTAAATCAAATACTAGAATACCTGAATGATATTCTGAATTAAACCCCCAAACGCCTAAATATGTAAAATAAATATCCCATATAATAAATGGTATAGCAGAAACTAATAAAGCAATAAAAATAGAGGGGAAATAACGATTGAATCTAATTTTAGAATTAAATGAGTATATAAATGGAATTACAAAAGAAAACAATAAGAGCTTTAAGTATAAACTCATTTCTTAAAATATTTTCTTGATACAATTAACATCCCAAATGAACTAGCACCATATTTACCTAAAGTTTTATGGTGAATTTTGTGAGCCATTCGAATTGCTCTAATGTAAGGGTGATTTGATCTCCTAAAGAACCGTAATCGTTGATGAATAATTATCTCATGAACAATAAAATATCCTAATCCATATAGTGCAATACCTAGACCAAAGAATATACAAAGGTTATTATATTCATAGCCAATATAGATCAGAATCATTGATGGTATTGCAAAAATTAAAAAGAAAAAATCATTTTTCTGGAATACTTTATTTTTATCTACCACATGATGATCTTTATGCAGTCTCCACAACAATCCGTGCATCAGGTATTTATGAGTAGCCCAGGCAACAACCTCCATTATAAAGAATGTTATAAGTACAATAAATATGTTAAATATTAAACTCATGATAAACTAATTAATTTTTTATTTTTTTGTGCATATGCTTTTTGAAATACTCGTTCGTAACAAATTCTAAACCAAGGAGAAAAACTTTCTGGACAATCATTTAATAATTTTATCAAACTCGTTTCATCTACATAGTTCCAACTACATACCTCCTTGAAATTCGGCTTTGGCTTCTTGTCCGAAAATCCAATAAAAACATGGTCTAACTCATGCTCAATAAGATTATTTTGGAACTCTGCTTTATAAATAAAACTAAAAATAGGAAATATTTTTGTTTTTATACCCATTTCTTCAAATAATCTTCTATTTGCACATGATAGAGTAGATTCGTTATTTCTTGGATGACTACAAGCTGTATTGCTCCAAATTCCAGGTGTATGATATTTCTCTAATGCTCTTCTCTGAATTAAAAGTTCATTATTAGAATTGAATATGAAAACAGATACTGCCCTATGTAATGCACCCTTCTCATGGGCTTCTAACTTATCCATCAGACCAATTGGCTTATCTTTTTTATTTACTAGTATTACTTGCTCTTGCATTATTTATTGATTAATTATAGTATAAATGAAATTCTGTAAATCTTTAGGCTCTGATTGTATATTAGACATTATCAATTTATAGTCACCATCAATATGTGCATCATACAGCAAGAACTTAGGGCAATTAAGTTGCACTAAATATCGCAAAAAACGAATCTCTGTATGTTTTGGGTTCAATAGTATCAAACTGTCTAATTTCTGAGTTGAATTTTTAAATATTTTATATTTACTAAAAGGATTAAGAATAAAATTACACTGCATGAGATTTGATATAATATTATAACTATATTTAACGGGTTCTAGTTTGGGATTACAATATTTACTTAGATTATTAAGTCTAATACAGCTTTCAAGATTATTTTGAGAAAGCATATACTCTTCTCTTAATTTGATAAGATCACTACATTTAGCGTTAATTGAAAAAGCAGGAATTAAACAAAAAAAAATAAAAAACAATCTCATATTAAATTTAATTGATTCTTTAATGATGCTTTAAACATTAATGCCAGCTTTTCTAAATTCGGAATTCTAATTCTATCTTCTAGTATTCTAGAGGGTGAAAGATGCTTAATCTTTTTAAACAGATGATAGTAGTATAAATACGACAAATATACTCCTCCCCTTGAGGAACTAGGTAACATTTTTATGCCCACTAACGCATCTTTAAAATCTTTCTCTATATCTTTCTCTATCTTTATTTTATCTGATTGTGAAAAGCTATCCAGCTGAACCCCAGGAAAATAACTTCTTCCTAATAAGGAATAATCAATATTAGCATCTCTTAAGAAATTAATTTTTTGAAATGCAGATCCTAAACTCATAGCTGTAGGCTTTAATTTATTATATAATTGCTCACTCCCATTAACAAATACCTTTAAGCACATTAGTCCAACAACCTCAGCAGAACCATGAATGTAATCATTATAATTCTCTTTGTTATAGCTCCTCTCACTTAAATCCATTTCCATACTATCAAGAAAATTATTTATTAACGATAAATCAATACTATAAGTATTTACAGTTTCTTGGAAACTGTTAAGGATTGGGTTTAAACTAATTTTATTATCAATTGCAAAGAATGCATCATCCTTAAATTTATTAAATAGTATAGTCTTATCATAATCATGAAATGAATCTACTATCTCATCAGCAAATCTTACAAACCCATAAATATTATATATAGATTTCCTTATAGATTTATGCAAAGCTAAAATCCCAAATGAAAAACTAGTACTATAAGTTTGAGTTGTAATTTTACTGGCTTTATAAGAAACCTCATCAAATAATTTTTTCATGACTTATGTTTTAAAATATAATCTGCAACTATTTGCCCTGAAATGATAGATGGAGGGACGCCAGGCCCTGGAACAGTTAATTGACCAGTATAAAAAAGATTTGAAATATGTTTACTTATCACTTTTGGTTTTAAATTAGCGGTTTGTAACAAAGTATTGGCAAGTCCATATGCATTGCCTTTAAATGCATTATAATCACTTTTAAAATCATTAATACAATAACTTTTCTTAACAAGGATTTTATCTAATATCTTTTGTCCACAATATTTCTCCAATCTATTTATCATTTTATAAAAATATTCTTCTCTTAGTTCATTATTATCGACAATACCAGATGTCAAAGGCATTAATAAAAATAAATTCTCCTTGTCTTTAGGAGCTACCGTTTGGTCAGTTTTAGACGGACAACACACATAAAATAATGGATCTTGTGGCCACTGCTTGTTTTTATAGATATCATCAGTATGTTGCTCAATATCACTGTCAAAAAATAAATTATGATGCTCTAAATTAGCTAGCTTCTTATCAATACCCAAATAATAAATTAAACATGAAGGAGACATAGAACGGTTGTCCCAATATTTTTTTGAGTAGCTACTATATTCTTTAGGTAATATATTCTGATCAAAATGGTGGTAATCAGCACCACAAATAACATAGTCTGATTTAAATGCAGTTGATTTTGTAGTAATCTCATTTATTTTATGATTAACAAAATTACAATCTGTAATTTCATGATTAGTGTAAAACTCTACTCCTAATTCTTTACATAATTCGACCATTCCATCAATAACCTTACCAAATCCTCCCATTGGATAATAAGTGCCTTGTTTTAAACCTGAAAATGCCATTAGACTATAGAGCGCAGGTGTATCCTTTGGAGAAGATCCTAAAAAAAGCACCGGAAACTCTAGAATATTTCTTAGAAAAGGATTTTTAAAATGTCTTGATACAAGTTTTCTGTATGAAGAAAAGACGCTCATCTTTCGAATATTTCTCAAAATATCTTTTTGAAATAACTCAAAAAAACTAACCCCAGGCTTGTACATTAAAGAGTTAATTGCCAGATTATATTTAATCTCAGCATCATCTATAAATTTCTTTAATTTATCTCCTGCCCCTTTTTCATAACTCTCAAATAAATTTAAAACATCAGAAAAACTACTGTTAATTTTTATTGTATGATTGGTGTTAAATATTATCTGAAAACCAGGATCTAACTTTATTAGATCATAATAGTCAGATGGGTTTTTATCAAATCTTTTGAAGAAATTCTCAAATATATCCGGCATCCAATACCAGCTTGGACCCATATCAAAAACAAAACCATCTTTAGTGAACTGCCTAGCTCTCCCTCCTAAAGCGCTGTTCTTTTCAAAGACTTTTACATTTCCGCCTTCTTTAGCTAATGAAGCGGCCGCACTTAATGCAGAAAAACCTGAACCTATAATATTATAATCATTTAACATGGCACAAATGTATAACTTATTTTTTAATAATCTATACAGTTTGTATAATATTTTAATATCTTTACTATACATATGTATAAATTAATATATTTGCACTCTATTAATAAATACAAAACTAATGGATAAATATAGTATTGATGAATTTTCAAAAATAACTGGGTTAAACAAAATATTGATACGAACATGGGAGAACAGGTATAGCTTTGTTAAGCCACACAGAACATCAACTAACATAAGGTATTATGATGACAGCATGATTGTAAAGACTCTTAGGTATAGCGCACTTGTAGATGCGGGTTTTAAGATGTCAGTTTTAACTAAACTAGGGTCAAAACAGATAGACAGCCTTATTAATGATGCATTAAATAATAATAACAATACTAATAAGCACTCATTATATATATCTAAAATTATTGAATCCTCAATATCATTCAATCAACTACTATTTCATAATACCTATGAGAAATGCATAAAAAATATTGGGATTATTGCATGCTATAAGCATGTCTTATTAGAAGCTTTAAACAGAATTGGAATATTATGGTTGAATAATCAAATTAGTCCGACTCAAGAACATTTTCTATCAGAATTGATAAAGACTAAGATTTATAAAGAAATAGAAAAAATAGGGTTTAAAAAACTCTCTAAAGAAAACTGGGTGCTATTTCTTCCAAAAAATGAATTGCATGACATAGGACTCTTATTTGCTTATTTATCATTAAAAATGAACGGTCATAATGTTGTATACCTTGGTCAAAATTTACCGCATTCCTTATTATTATCTTTAAAAGACAAAAATAAAATAGATAATATATTATTTTCTATTGTTTCAAACACTTCCAAATTAGACCTAATAGAGATAACTAACTTTCTTGAAACTCATTTTTCTGAATCAAAAATACATGCGATTATTAATGAAAATTTAATTACTGAAGAACGTTTCCAAAAACTATCTACTATCTCAAGTATTGATGAATTTATAAATTTAATAACTAAATAATTTAGCATTTTACCTTAATGAAAGAGCGTATTATTATTACTGGATATAGCGGTTCATTAGCCAGAAGAACAACAGAATTATTGAAAGATAATTATGAAATTATTGGATTAACCAGTAATAAAAAAAGAGTTAATAATAAAAACATCTATTATTGGAACACATCAACGAATGAGATTGATGAAAAAGCATTAGAAAATTGCAAACATATTATTCACTTAGCTGGATACCCTATACTAAAACGCTGGACAAAGAAAAATAAAAGATTAATGCATCAAAGTAGAATTGGTGCAGCAAACTTATTATTTAATAAATGTAAAGAATTAAATATTTCACCCAAAACTTTTATATCTGCCTCTGCAATAGGAATATATGGTTTAAATGCAAGAGGCGTAAAGTCTGAAAATGATGAAATTGGGACTGATTGGATAGCAAGAATGGCTTCAGATTGGGAAGAATCTGCACAGCAGTTTAAACAAATTGGAAGCCGTGTGATTCAAATGAGAATATCGTTATTAATGAATCAAGAAACAGCTTTTTTGAAATATAATCTTCTAGGCATGAAGTTAGGTGTTGGAGTGGTAATTGGCTCAAAAGAAAAGAAAATAAGTTGGATACATGTTGATGACGCAGCTAACTTCATTAAAGAAGCAATAACTAATGAGACTTATAAAAGTGCGTATAATTTAGCGACAACAAAACCAATTTCTCAAGAAATGTTTATTAAAAAGATAAAAGAAAAATTATTCCCATATGCTTTAATCATTAGAATACCTTCTTTTCTAATAAGATTATTTCTAGGAAAAAGAAGTCAAATCATCAATACAGATGTATCTATAAATGTAGATAAATTAAAAAAAGAAGGATTCATTTGGGAATATTATAATTTCAATGAAGTACTAGAAAAAGTTCGAAATTAGGACCGAGAGGTCCACCAAAGCGGAATTCATCTCATTATGAGATAGGGCTACGCTTTTTTATTCTATATTTGCTTAAATTTAATAAAAAAATATGAAAAAAATATTATTACTATCATTAACTACAGTATTTCTTCTTTCATGTTCTACAGAAGTAGAAGAAAATAAATATGAATCTAAAGTCCTCTTACAAGCTGTTACGGAGAATACGTTAGGAGATAAAATTAATTTTCCTGATTCCAATGAAACAATAACGTCAGCTATTAGAGTAATTCCTGCAGGAGAAAGTACTGGAATACATATGCATGAAGCTATACCTGTTGTTTATATGATTGAAGGAGAAATTACTATTAATCATGAAACTGAAAACGGTTTAGTGACAACAGTTGTCAAAAAAGGTGAGTCTTTTGTTGGAGCAACAAATAATTGGCATGATACAAAGGTAACCTCTGAATCAGATGCAGTTGCTTATGTTGTGTTTATCGGTGCTAAAGATTTAAAAAACAGTATTAATAAAGATTAAAAAAGTTCGAAATTAGGACCGAGAGGTCCACCAAAAAGAAACTTACTCAAATGAGTAGGTTTTAATATTTATAAATTATTTCTTAACCAAAAATTATAACTGATAATATCTAAATCTTCTGAATCATAATCTGACATAGAAGACAATATTGTTTTTTTATCATCTGCAATATCCTCATCATTAATCTTCTTTGATATTATATTTATCATTTCTCTATCTCGAACATACTCTTCATCCAATAATAATTGCTTATGATTTTTTCTAATATCTTCAATCTTATCTATAATATATTGATGCCCATTTTTAAACCTAATTATTACATCTGCAATCAAAACCTTTAATTGAAAACCTTTATCTAAGAAAAGAAAATCTTCTTGAAGAATTAATCTAGACATATTCTTTTGGGCCTGCCTAAAATTATCTTCATGAAAATAAATTAATGCTTTATTTAAATAAATGAAACTAGTGTAAGATGGTAATTTTTTAATTACTTCATTATTACTTGCTTTATTTAAATAATCTAGTGCTTTATCTTTATCAGTCTTAGCATAGTTTGATACCAAAATATTATAATAGAAAAACAAATACTTATCATGTAAAAAAGAATCATACTCTTTCATACTAATTAATAGTAGTTCAGCATATTTTATTGATTCTTTATGCTTCTTATTTTTACATAAACAATTTGTTAAATAAGTTAATAGAGTTAGTTTTTCATTATGATTTGACCTACTAAATAGTTTATCCTCTTCAAACTCATTATAACTTTCAATTAAGAAATTTTCTAATAATTTATAATCACGTTCTTGTAGTAATAAGCGACTATACATCTTGAATAATCTCATTCTAAATCTTGCGCTATTTACTAACTTCTTATCTTTAGCAATCTTACTGTATTTCGATTTAATTAGTTTAGATAAGCTGATATCAGCTCTTCCAAAATTTTGTTTTGTCTTTATATCATACATTACTTTAGCTAACAATAAATCAACATCGTCAATTTCTGATAAAATTAAAATATTCTCTTTTTTTAAAGTAATATACTTATCAACATCAATAGAAATTAATTCATGAGACAACTGGATTATTGCTGTATAGACAATAGATAAAATTTCATACAATTCGGAATCTAATGCTTCCTTCTCAGCATAATTTAAATAATGAAAGGCTAACTCTAATTCACCCTTATTTTTATATACTCTTGCAAGCAATACATAACTAAAGGATTTAGATTGATTGTCTTTCCAAATATGCTGCCATACCATTGAATTATTTAATTCATGATAAAGTCGGTTCTTAATTTGATGATAATTATTGGTATTAGTTTCTAATTTTTTTAAAGCATCTTTTATCTTTAAATCACCACCTTTCTTTTTAATAAAATCAAAAAGATCTACATCTTTTCGTTTTTTATTATCAGTTCTTTTTATAAATAACTTAAAAAATCTGATCTCCTGTTTCGATAGAGACTGAATTATGCTATTTAATACATTTTTCAAAATTATAGTTTTAGATACTTTTTACCATTTCTACTAAAATACATAGTACCATAAGGAAGATTTATAATATTGTCAATTTCCCTGCCTAACAAATCATAAAACATATTATTAGCATCATTAATATCTAATTCAATATCTTCAAAAATAGAAGTTATTTGAGGTAAAACATATAAGGGAGTATTACTAGTATCAATAGTGACTGGAGTTACAAAGCTAGGCCAAATAATAACCGTATGATCTCCAACTTGTTGGTATAAATTCACACCGCCTGTCATTGGGAAGTTAAATTGCCAAATTAAGCTATCTCCAGGCAGTAAAGCCTGATTTGGAATAGTGCCATTAAATAGATGCCCTGTAAAATTAGAAGCTGGCAATGTTGGATTATTTGGAACTACTGAAATATATAAATGATAAGAACTGCCTTGAATCGGAACATTCCCATCATTAACGATATAAAATGTATTTAAGTAAAAAGGAGCATCATGCTGAACTGTATCAGCATGATTAACTCCTAAAACCTTAACAGACTGTGCAAGTGAATGATATGATATAAAACATATTAAACAACTTAATAGAAATGTTTTTTTCATTCTTTATCTAATAGAGATTTGTTTTTCTATTGTACCATCATCATATAAATAAAACAATAACTGATTCTGTTTAATTGTATTTACTTCTCTACCATAAAGATCAACTATCTTAATTAATTGTCTTGAATTAACTCCAGTAGATTCATCTATAGACGTGAACATAGGATTACCCGTTCTCAAAGAGACATACTGACCATTACCCCAAAATACTAGTACCGGATAATAACATACCCAAGTATTAAAATTATTGTCAGAAAGCTCTAATTTAAGAATATAAAATGCTGTGTCTGAACTATTCATCACGAAACTAAAAACTGAATCAGTACTTAAAGTTGAACCAGTTCCATTCCAATCTATCCATTCAAAATCAACTCCAGTTGTTGTTAAGCTAGAAACATTTGATCCAATGGTAATTGAATCAGAAGTAGCAGTTAAGTTAACAACATTAGTAATACTTAAGTCAACTGAATCACAAAGTACATAACACGTATTTTGACAATCAGATAGAGAAGCATACTGACCTCCCCATGGTCCTGCAGGCCCAGCATCATAACATCCTAAAATTGGGTCACAGTCATAAGAGGTACTTGGTGTTACAGTTTGCCAAGTAGTTCCATCCCAGGCAATTGTATCGCAAGTATTACAGGCAGATCCTAAAGGAGGGTTTGCTTGCAAATCATGTTGGTACAAATTATCATATAAGAATACATTAGCACAAACAATAAAAGTATCACAAAGCAACCCATTGAATCCACCTATATTCTCAAAACTTATTGGATTAGTATATAAAGGTCCCAATAAATTAACATTACCATCTGTTGAATAAGCTTCCCAAAAAGATAAAGTATCTATAACTTCAGGAAAATTATTATTTAAATAGTTAGAGGAGATTGTTAGTGTATCCTGATTATTATTAATTTCATTAAAATCTATTAGATTACAATCAAAAGTCGGCGTAAAGGACCCATTATATGAGTATGTACTTGTATATACACAACCAGTTGTCGTAGTAACTGTACATGTATAAGAACCAGGACTACTGACATTTATTATTTGAGTAGTATCTCCATTTGACCATAAATAAGTGTCGGGATAATTATTTGCACAACCAGCACTACCACCAACATTGTAAGTCCAGTCAGCTGATAAATTAGTGCCTGAAGCTGAAATTTGTAAATTACCATAGTTACAAGGATTCATTAAGATATAAACTTGCACCGAATCTGTATCTATACAATAGTTAATTGTTGTAGAGTCAAAATATGTAACAGTCAAAGAAGCATAAAATGGATATGAAACATTAGATAAATCTCCATAAGTATGACAAGGATTTTGTTGAGTTGATGTAGTGCCATCTCCAAAGTCCCATAAATAAGATACTGAGTAATTTGTTGAGAAGCTACCTACAACAGAACTATCAGAAAAATTTACAGTTCCTGAAGCTCCATTGTCAGAAATTGGATTTGAATTACACTGCGCTTGTACATTTATAAAAGCAATTGCAGTAAAGAGTGTTAGTATTAATTTTTTCATAGTTTTACGTTTTAAAATATTTTTTATTATTGTTTTCAATTATTTAACAATGCAAAAATATATAGTTATTTGCAAATTACAATTTATTTTAATTTAAAAAATTATAAGTTCAACAATAATATATAGTAATTTTAATCTAGAAAAACACTTACAGATCCAACGATTTAATTCTCTGAAAAAAGTTCGAAATTAGGACCGTAAGGTCCACCAAAAAGATACCCACTCAATTGAGTGGGTTTTTGTTTATTCAAGGATAATCTTTTTCTCAACTGTTCCATCATCAATTATAATCTCTAAGAAATTATGAGTATGTATTATCAATATTAAACTTTTGACGAATTGCGCATTCAAAAGACTACTTTTTTAACTCAATAACTACCTTACCTTTTGTCCTTCCTTTTTTAAGATAAAGAAGAGCTTTGATTGATTCTGTAAAGATAAAAGATTTATCGATAATTGCTTTTATTTTATTTTCTTCTATTAGTAATTTTAAATCCTTTAATTGACTCCCGCTAGGATTCATTAAAATGAATTTATAATATGCTGATTTTATAGTAATTAACTTTGTGATTTTCATCCTTTTTAATGAAAGTAAAAATCTAACAAATCTATTTAACCCTAGCTCTATAGATGTTTCTTTATCTATATCACCAGCAATACTTATTACTTTTCCTCCTTCTTTTATTATATTAAAAGCATCAGTAGTATATTTTCCTCCCAAAGTATCATAAACAACATCTATATCTTTTGCAATATCTTGGTAATTATCTTTTTTATAATCAATTACCACATCTGCACCTAATTCTTTTACCCATTCAACATTATTAGTGCTTGTTGTTGTGTATACAAAAGCACCTTTGCTTTTTGCATATTGGATTGCAAATGTTCCTATTCCACCAGAACCAGCATGAATTAGAATTCTATCATTCGCTTTTAATCCTGCTTTTTCAAAACTTTGAATTGTAGTAAGTCCTACTAGAGGCAAGCTACTTGCTTCTTTAAAACTTAAATTATTAGGCATATGAGAAGCTAAGTTGCAATCTATAGCTATAAACTCTGCAAATGTGCCAGGCTGATCGCCTGAAACTCTTGAATAAACCTTATCACCAATGTTAAAATTAGTTACTTCTTCTCCTTTTTCTATAACTACTCCTGCAACATCAAATCCAATTGGAGCAGGAAATTTTAATTTTTGGAGTGCTTTTAGCTGACCCTCAATAATTTTATAATCAATTGGGTTTACTCCAGCAGAATAGATTTCCACCAATATTTGTTTTTTACCACAAGTTGGTTTTTTAATTTCTTCAAAAGATAGGTTAGATTCTATGTCTCCATATCCTTTTATTAGTAATGCTTTCATCTAAATTATTTTTTATGCAAAACAATATTAAAATAATTAGTTTTAGATTATCATATGTTAACTTTCATAATTATTAATATCATTATTTTTGCATTAAGTTTTATTAACTTTGTTTAAATTTAAAATAAAATGCAAGATTTCTTTGAGTACTTAAATAAAAGCATAGATATAAATGATGAGGCTAAAGCTTTTATTTCGTCAGTTATTAAAATTAGGGAATTTAAAAAAGGAGATATTTTAATAACACAAGGTCAATCTAAAGCTCTAGATAATTACTTTGTATTTAGTGGTTTTTTAAGATCATATATCATTGATAATGATGGTAAAGAGCACACTGTGCAATTTGCAATTAAAGAATGGTGGATAAGTGATTATATTGCATATTATGGTAAAGGAGAAGCAATGTTAAGTGTTGAGTGTCTTTCTGATTGTATTGTTCTTCAATCAGACAAAATAAGTATTGAAAAAGTTTTTGAAAAGTTCCCTCACATTGAGACTTTTCATAGAAAAAATCTAGAAAAATCTTTTGTTCGTCTAAACAAAAGGATAGTTAACCAGCTACAACTTAATGCTCGAGATAGATATTTCAATTTTATAAATGATTTCCCTAAAATGGAATCTGTTGCAAAAAACTATCATGTTGCTTCTTACTTGGGCATTACTGAGCAAAGTCTTAGTCGAATTAGATCACAGAAATAGTTTATTTTTAAATAGTATTCTATACCTATGAAAATATAAACTTACGCGTTCAAAGATTTTAATTCTCTAAAAAAGTTCGAAATAAGGACCGAGAGGTCCACCAAAAATAAAGCCCACTTTCTTAAGTGGGCTTTATTGAAAACAGCTGTTATTTAATTATTAATCAGATATTTAAATATTTATCTTAATGATCAGCGTGTTCTTCACAATGGATTTCATTATATGTACCTGCTGGTACGGTATCACCATCAACAGAAATATAATCTTCAGTAAGCTCATGAGTATATCCAGGAGCCTCAACATCTTCTAATGCTGTTCCACAGAACTCTCCAATCTCAACTTCAATTTCGCCATTTGTCCCATCAAATGCAATATGACATTCATGACACTCTACTGAATCAGACTTTGAGCAAGATATAAAGCTTAAAGCTAGACATAGTGTTGCTACAGTTAATAAATTTGTTTTTTTCATTTTTTTGTTTTTAATTATTAATATTGATACCTTAAAGAAACTATTAAGGCATTTCGCTTCATGAAAGCTCATCAGAATATTTTTAAAATTCATATTTTAAATTAATAGTAAAGGATCTGGCAGGATTTGGGATACCTCCAGCAACTTCCTTAACTCTAGATAAATGAGGGACATATTCTTCATTTAATAAATTATTGACACCTAATATTACATTTAATTGATCAAATAATTTAAAGCTTAATGCTACATTC
>Ga0102906_1000303_pt1 | contig 16807 bp, 9 predicted proteins | sample Colrivmet1556A02_FD_78498 | JGI IMG/M metagenome (GOLD analysis project Ga0102906, IMG submission 78498) | Estuarine microbial communities from the Columbia River estuary - metaG 1556A-02 | ecosystem: Environmental > Aquatic > Marine > Intertidal zone > Estuary | place: USA: Columbia River... | reverse complement strand
TCATCTTATCTGTTGCTAGATCTGAATCTAATGTTAATCAAATTGCTGAAAAAGTATCAGTAATTAAGTCCGAAGACTTATTCTTATCCTCTCCAACCTCTGGGGCAGAATTACTTGAACTAAGTCCTGGAGTTAGAGTTCAAAAAAGTCAAGGTGGTGGAGGAAGTCCCATTATAAGAGGTTTTGAAGCAAATAGAGTTTTAATTGTTGTAGATGGTGTTAGAATGAATAATGCAATATACAGGTCTGGGCATCTTCAAAACTCTATTACTATTGATCCTAGTAATATTGAAAGAGCTGAGGTTATATTTGGATCTTCTTCTGTTGGATATGGGTCTGATGCAATGGGGGGTGTTATTCATTACTATACTAAAAGTCCCATTCTTAAGGGTTCTGAAAAAATTAAATCTAGTTTTACCACTAATTTCAGTTCTGCAAATCAAGGAATTTCAAATAATTTCACAACAAATTATAGTAGTGAAAAATGGGGAGGGATTACGTCTTTAAGTATTTCTAAATTTGGAGATATAAAAATGGGAAAAAAAAGAGATCATGGGTTCATCAATTGGGGTCTAACTCCTTTGTATTCTGAAAATTCTAGGTACTCATATTACTCTCAACCATCAATTAATTCAGATGAAAACGTTCAAAAAAACACAGGCTATAGCCAAGTAGATCTCTTTCAAAAGTTTTTAGTAAAACTTGGCGACACAAACCTACTAAACATAAACATTCAATTTTCTGAGTCAAGTGATATTGATAGGTTTGATCAATTGAGTATTACAAAAGGGGGTTCTCTAAAATTTAGTGAGTGGTATTACGGGCCTCAAAAAAGATTTTTAATTTCACCTAGTTTAAAAATATTTCCTAACAGAAAGTTTATGAAAAAAGGTGCAATCACTTTTGGGTTTCAAAAAATAAATGAGAGTAGGATTAAAAGAAATTTTAACACTCTCAACAGGTCACATCAGATTGAAGATCTTAAAGTATTTAGTCTAAATGGTGATTTTGATACTTCTTTTAATAATGGGCACACAATATCCTACGGTGTTGAGTCTACATATAATTACAACTATTCAAAGGCATATGATCAAACCCTTGAAATACAGAGTAATCAAATAACTGGTCTTAGTAAAAAGTTTGCAATTCCAACCAGATATCCCAGTAATGGCAGTTCCTATACAAGTTTTGCTTCCTATGTGAATTGGTCTTGGAATATGAGTGAGTTTTTTACTTTTAACATTGGCACTAGACTTACTTTTACTGGGCTAAAAGCAAATTGGAATGATGTAATCTCGGTAAACCCACAATTATCTAAAGTAGACCTTAACTCTAAAGCGTTAACAACTACTGTTTCAATAAAATTGAGGCCTAGTAAGAGAATTCAAATAAACACAGTTTTATCTAGTGGATTTAGAAATCCTAATATTGATGATATTGGAAAAATAAGAGAAAACAATGGATTATTAGTTGTCCCTAATACATTTTTAAAACCAGAATATGCATATAATTTAGACTTAGGAATCGATTTTAGATCTCTTAATAATAAAAATTATATTTCTCTAAGAGGTTTTAGTACGATTATCTCAAGGCACATTGGAAGAGCTGAGTATGTAGTTTTTTCAGACATCACAACACCAGATCTATCAACAATAATGTATAATGGGGAAGAAGTTACTACCATTGCAAACAAAAATCTTGGAAATAGATTTATCCACGGTTTCTCTATTGATGGTTTCTCAAAAATCATAAACAATTTGAAATTTGATTATGGTGTAACTTATACTAAAGGAGACAACAATGAAACCTATGGGCCCCTTCCTTCTATTTCACCATTATTTGGATCAATTGCACTCTCTTATTCTAAAAAAGATATTAATATCAAGGCAATCTATAAGTTTAGTGAAGCTAAGAATCCTGGTGAATATAGCTTTGGTGGAGAAGACGGGTTAGATGAAACGCCTTTCATAATAAATAGAGAGTCTGATTTGTTAAATTATCTTGGAACTCCAAAATGGTCTGATCTTTCAATATATGGAAGTAAAAACATCTCATCTAATGTTACTTTGAGATTAGGTTTAACTAATGTTTTTGACACGCACTACAGAACTTTTGCCTCGGGAATTTCTGCACCAGGAAGATCCTTTCAGTTGGGTCTAAATCTAAAATTATAACTCATTATATTAACTTTTATTTGATCTAAAATCATTAATTTCGCCTTTAATTAAAGCATAATGAGATTTAGAGAATCTAATACCTTTACAATTACTTCAATTTCATCAGAGATTCAAGATTTTTGGTCTAAAAATGATATTTTTTCTAAATCATTTAACAAGAAAGATAGTCCAAGTTTTGTTTTTTTTGAAGGCCCACCTTCTGCCAATGGAAAGCCCGGAATACATCATGTAATGGCAAGAACTATTAAAGATGCTTTTTGTAGATATAAAACATTAAAAGGATATAATGTTAAAAGAAAAGCCGGGTGGGACACACATGGTCTTCCAGTTGAGTTAGGGGTTGAGAAAGAACTGGGTATATCTAAAGATGATATAGGAAGTAAAATTAGTGTATCAGAATATAATGCTGCTTGTAAAAAAGCTGTTATGAAACATACGGCAGAGTGGGAGTCGCTTACAAAACAAATGGGTTACTGGATTGATCTATCTGACCCCTACGTAACATATACCCCCAAATACATGGAGACTGTTTGGTGGCTAATCAAAAATATATCTGAGAAAAAACTTCTTTACAAAGGATATACGGTTCAGCCATATTCTCCTGCTGCTGGAACAGGACTTAGCTCACATGAGTTAAATCAACCTGGTGCATATAAAGAAATAAGTGATACCTCTATGATTGCTCAGTTTAAATGTTTAGATAAGGACATCCCTGTTAAATTAAAAAATTTCTATCCATTTTATTTTTTAGCCTGGACCACTACCCCGTGGACTTTGCCTTCGAATACAGCTTTAACTGTAGGATCAAAAATTGATTACTCCTTTATCAAAACATTTAATCAGTATACTAAAAAGAAAACAACCGTTTTATTATCAAAAGTTTTAATTGAAAAAGTTTTTAGTAAAAACTTTTATAAAGTTGATAATGAGAATGAACTTGATACATTTAAACAAACTGATTCTAAAATTCCATACTTTATTTTGGAGTCTTGTAAAGGTGTAGATCTTGAAAATCTCAAATATGAGAGGATATGGGAAGAAGCTCCTCTTCCTATTGATAATCCTGAAAATGCTTTTAGAATAATTCTTGGTGATTTTGTGACTACTGAAGAGGGAACAGGAATAGTTCATACTGCTCCAACTTTCGGAGCTGATGATTACAAAGCAGCAAAATCTGCTGTACCAGAAGTTCCTCCCCTTCAAATAATTGATGAAAAAGGCAACAAGGTTCCTCTAGTTGATTTAAAAGGAAAATTCATTGACGGTATTGGATTAATTAGCGGTAAGTATGTCAAAAATGAATACTATGAGCCTGAGGCAATACCAGAAAAGTCTGTTGATGTTGAGATTGCAATTAAACTTAAAGAACAAAATCTAGCATTTAAGGTTGAAAAATATTCTCATTCATATCCTCACTGTTGGAGAACTGACAAGCCTGTGCTCTATTATCCTATGGAATCTTGGTTCATTAAAATTAGTGACTTATCTGAAAGGATGTTTAATCTAAATCAAAATATAAACTGGAAACCTAAATCAACTGGAGAGGGAAGATTTGGAAATTGGCTTAAATCTGCGAATGATTGGAACCTTTCAAGATCTAGATTTTGGGGAGTGCCATTACCAATATGGTCGAATGAAGATGCTACGGAACATAAAGTAATTGGGTCTATTGAAGAACTAATTAATGAGATCAACGTTTCCATAAAAAATGGGGTTATGAAATCAAATCCTTATTCAAAATTTAAGATTGGGGATATGTCTGATGAAAATTATAATGAAGTTGACCTTCATAAAGATTTTGTTGATGATATAATTTTATGCTCAAAAAAAGGTCTCCCAATGAAAAGAGAAAAAGACATAATTGATGTTTGGTTTGAATCTGGTTCAATGCCCTATGCTCAAACACATTATCCATTTGAGAACAAAGATCTGATTGATGGTAAATCTAACTTTCCAGCAGATTTTATTGCAGAAGGTGTTGATCAAACTAGAGGATGGTTTTATACTCTTCATGCAATTTCTACAATTGTGTTTGATTCAATTTCATACAAAAACGTAGTTTCTAACGGCCTTGTACTAGATAAAAATGGTCAAAAAATGTCGAAAAGATTAGGCAATGCTATAGATCCTTTTGATATGATAGATAGTTTTGGCGTTGACGCTGTTAGATGGTATATGATTTCCAATTCAAACCCATGGGACAATTTAAAGTTTGATCAAGAGGGGGTCGCTGAGGTTAAAAGAAAATTCTTTGGAACTCTTCAAAATATTTATAGTTTTTTTAGTTTATATGCAAACATAGATGGTTTTGAATATAAAGAAGCTCAAATAGAAATTAGTAAAAGGCCTGAAATAGATAGATGGATTTTATCTGAACTTAACAGCTTAATAAAGAAAGTTGATCATGATCTTGACAATTATGATTTAACACCTGCTGCAAGAGACATAAATGACTTTGTTCAGGAAAAACTTAGTAATTGGTATGTGAGATTGTGTAGAAGAAGATTCTGGAAAGGAGAGTATAATGCTGACAAAATTTCTGCATATCAAACTCTTTATGAGTGTCTTTTAACCGTTGGTAAGCTTATCTCTCCTGTTGCACCCTTTTACTCTGAACATATCTTTCAATCTTTAAATAATGTTACAAATAAGGAAGATTTTGAATCTGTTCATTTATCTAAATTTCCAGATTCTTTTTCAGATTTAATAGACAATAATCTCGAAAACAAAATTAATCAAGTAAGAAATATTTGCTCCCTTGCTCTTTCCATTAGAAAAAAAGAAAAAATTAAAGTAAGGCAGCCGTTGAATAAAATTATTATTCCTGTAAAAAGTGAAATTGAAAAAAGTGAAATTGAAGATGCAAAGTCGCAAGTCTTATCTGAAATTAATGTCAAATCAATCGAGTTTTTAGATGATAAAAACTCTTTGCTTGTAAAAGAACTTAAACCTAATTTTAAGCTGCTGGGTCCAAAATATGGTAAAATAATAAATGATCTAGCAAAAAAAATTAAATCTCTAACAAATAGTGAGATTGAAAAGCTAGAAACCTTAGGCAAACTTAATTTTATTATAGGTGACACTGAAGCTTCAATTACACCAGAGGATGTTGAAATTAATTATAAAGATATTGAGGGTCTATCAGTCGCAAGCGGAAATGGACAAACAATTGCACTTGACCTAAGTCTTACTGACCAACTTATAAATGAAGGAATTGCAAGAGAAGTAGTTAACAGGATTCAGAATATTAGAAAAAGTCAAGGACTAGAGGTGACTGATAAAATCGAAATAAATATTAAAAACTCTGTCAACCTTGAAAAAGCCATAAATGATAATTTAGATTATGTTATGGGCGAAACTCTAGCAATAAAATTATATTTTAGCGAAAATTTAGATGAAGGTGAAATCGTTGAGTTTGATAATATTAAAACTACAATAACTATAAAAAAAGTTTAAAATGAGCAAAAATTCAAAAAACAGATACTCTGATAAAGAATTAGAGAACTTTAGAAAAATAATCAACTTGAAAATCGAGAAATCAAAAAATGATCTTGATCTTATAAAAAGTGCATACATGAATGATAGCAATAATGGAACTGAAGATACGTCTCCAACTTTTAAATCAGTTGAAGAGGGGTCTGAGACTATGTCAAAGGAAGCTAACACTCAATTAGCATTAAGACAAGAGAAATTTATAAGAGATTTAAAAAATGCTCTTGTTAGGATTGAAAACAAAACTTATGGAGTCTGTAGGGTAACTGGAAAGCTTATTGATAAAAAAAGACTTAATATAGTCCCTCATGCTACCCTAAGTATTGAAGCTAAAAACATACAAAAATAAATCTTATTGATTTTGAACTCTTTGCTTAAAAATATTGATGCTAGAAAGTCAGTAATATTTATCTTATTATTAATCTTTTTAGATCAGTTTGTAAAGATCTTTATTAAATTAAATTATCCTGTTACCTCCTATGGTGAACCCCCTATAATTGACCTTGGGTTTTTCAAGTTACTTTTCATTGAAAATAAAGGAATGGCTATGGGAGCTAGACTAAATAATTTAATACCTTTTTTAGATGATACTACAGCAAAGCTAATACTAACTTTTATAAGAATTTTTGCTTGTGTAGGTCTTGGCTTTTGGTTGAAAAATATTATCCGAAATAAAGGCTCACAATTATTAATAATCTGTGTTTGTTTAATATTTGCTGGTGCTGTAGGTAATCTGATTGACTCAGTTTTTTATGGTTTAATCTTTTCCTCTAGTTTTGGTCAAGTAGCTACATTATTCCCTGAAGTTGGTTACGCTTCTTTATTTTATGGAAGTGTCGTAGATATGATACAATTTCCATTAGCAACTTGGAATTGGCCAGATTGGATGCCTATTATAGGGGGCAAACAGTATACTTTTTTTGAATACGTTTTTAATTTTGCCGACTCCTATATAAGCACAGGAATAATTCTTCTTTTGATATTTAATAAAAAAGCGTCCATTTAACTTAGCTAAAGTTATATACCCTTTTTGGAGTTATTATATAATCTAAGCTGATATCATGATCCTCAATATCCAGGATTTTATCAATAGGTTCAAATAATGAAAGCCCTATTTTTAAAGCATTGTTTTTAATATCCCCTAAAAATTTATCATAATAGCCGCCCCCATAACCTACTCTGTCTCCTTGTTTATCAAAAGCTAAAAGAGGGACGAATATAACTTCCAATAAATCTGGATTTGATTTGCTTGAATTTACTGGTTCTCTTATGCCTAGTTGATTTTTTGAATAACTTGTATTCTTATTAATTTCAATATGTATCAAGTTTGTTCCTAAAATTTTAGGAACAAAAACTCTTTTATTTTTTTTGAATAACAGATTTATAATCTCGTTAGTTTCAACCTCATTATTTAAAACATTAGATAAGTATGAATGATAAAAATTTTTTTCCCATATATTAAGAGTCATTAAGTTTTTAAAAATTAGTTTACTTGAAGTTTTTACCTGATTGGGGCTTAGTAGTGATCTTTCTTTTTTAAATAATTGTCTTAGGAAAAGTTTGTTGTTATTTATCATCAACATTAATATAAAAAAAAAATAGGCTTAATTTTGTTTTAGTGAAACAATCTGAACTTCATATTCAATCTAAATCTCTTCCTGAGCTTCCTGGGGTATATCAGTTTTATGATGATAAAAAAATTATATATATAGGTAAAGCAAAGAATTTAAAAAAAAGAGTTTCATCTTATTTTACTAAGAATCACGATAATAAAAAAACAAAACTTCTCGTAAAAAGCATAAGGAAAATTGAAAAAATTATAGTTGATACGGAAATGGATGCCCTTCTATTAGAAAATAACCTAATTAAAAAATATCAACCTAAATATAATATTCTTTTAAAAGATGATAAATCATACCCCTGGATATGCATTGTTAAAGAGCCTATCCCTGACATCTTCTATACAAGGAAAGTTGAAAAAAGAAGAGGCGAATATTATGGCCCCTTTACAAATGTATATAGCGCAAGGTTCCTTATTAAGCTAATTAAAGATATTTATCCATTTTTAAATCATGAACTAAATCACTTGATAAAAAAAGAGACAGAAGAGAGTATTAAAATTAAGTTTTCGGAAAACATAAAATCAATTCGAAATTTAATCAAAGGCCATTTTAGAAAATCCATTGATGAGCTAAAAGAGAAAATGAAATTATTTTCAAAAAATCTTAAATATGAAAAAGCTCAAGACATAAAAGAAAAGCTAGAGATTTTATATAATTATCAAGCTAAGTCAACCATAGTGAACTCCAAAATAAGTGATATAGATGTTTTTGCATTAATCTCTGACGAATCTTATGCCTATATAAATTATTTACAAATTTCATACGGAGCTGTGATTAGATCTTTTACGCTAGAGGTTAAAAAGAAGCTAGATGAGTCTGATAAGGAGATTTTAAGCTTAGCAGTAATAGAACTTAAACAAAGATTTCAATCACACAGTAAGGAAGTGGTTTTACCATTTAAGCTAAAGCTTCCTCAGCCAATTAAAGTAACTGTTCCTAAGACAGGTGATAAAAAAAAATTAATTGAGTTATCTGAAAGAAATGCAAAATTTTACAGAATTGATAAACTAAAACAAATTAAAATTATTGATCCAGAGGCTCATGGAAACAGAATTATGGAGCAAGCAAAAAAGGACTTACAATTGAAAGAAAAACCTATTCAAATCGAATGTTTTGATAATTCAAATTTAATGGGAACAAATCCAGTTGCATCTTGTGTTGTGTTTAAGAATGGTAAACCCTCCAAAAAAGATTATAGACATTTTAAAATTCAGAATATTGATGGCCCTAATGATTTTGCTTCTATGGAGCAGGTTATTTACAGGCGATTAAAAAGGCTTTTAGATGAAAATGAGGCTTTACCTAATTTAATAGTCGTAGACGGAGGAAAAGGTCAGTTGTCTTCTGGAGTTAACAGCTTAAGAAAATTAAATTTAGAAAATAGAGTTGCTATAATTGGTATTGCTAAAAAACTTGAAGAGATCTTCAAGCCTAATGATAAGCTCCCGTTATATATTGATAAAAAGTCTGAAACTTTAAAATTAATTCAGCAATTAAGAAATGAGGCCCATAGGTTTGCAATTAACTTCCATAGGGATCTAAGAAGTAAAGACGCACTAAAATCTGGCATAGATGGATTAAAAGGAGTGGGGCCAATTCTTAAAGACAAACTTTTAAATAAGTATAAATCGTTCAAAAGATTGAAAAATGCTGATGAAGAAGAATTAATAAAATTTCTTGGTAAGATTAGAGGTAGATCTATTTTTAATCAATTAAGAAATTAATTTTAAGTAATTTTGATACTGCAAATGATGAAAGTTATTTTCCTATATCTCCAGATTCTCCTTTTTAGTGTCAATATAGTTTTCAGCCAATCCTCAGCTAAAAATATAGATCCATTTAAAGCTGGAGAAATTCTAGAATACAGGGTTCACTATGGAATTTTCAATGCTAGTTTTGCGTCCCTTAAACTATCGAGTGAAGAGCTTGATGGAAAAACGCTTTTACTTGCCTCTGGATATGGTAAAACAATTGGTCTAGCAAGGTTGTTTTTTAAAGTTGAAGATTATTACAGCAGTTATTTTGACAGTAATAATGTAACGCCTGTTTTTTTTAAACGTAATATTTATGAAGGTGGTTATACTAAAAACTTAGAAGTCAATTTTGATTCACAATCTAATAAAGCGATTGTCAACAACATCAAAAAGGGAACAGTGGAAACTATTTCAACTGAGAAAAACATTCAAGATCTTATCTCATCTTTATATTATCTTAGAAAAAACTTTTCTGAAGACAATATAGATATAGGTGATTTTTTTACAATAAATATGTTTTATGATTCCAAAAATAGAGAGCTCTTGCTTAAATATGAAGGCAAGGAGATTATTAATACAAAATTTGGTAAAATAGAGTGCATAAAGCTAATGCCCGTGACAAATAGAAGTAGAATATTTAAAGGGGAGGGTAGTATTACAATTTGGTTAACAAATGATAAAAACAGAATTCCAATAAGGGTTCAAGCAGATTTATTAGTTGGATCTATTAAGGCTGATGTAGAAAAATTTTCTGGAATTGCTAATCCTATTGAAATTCAAATTAACAACTGATGAATAAGAAAATAAAGTACTATTGTTTTTTTGGATTAGTTTATTTTTTCATAGTATTCTTAAGCTCATGTGCTTCTGAAATAAATGAACCTGCAAAAGAAGAGTCTATTAAGTATAGGTACGGTTATGATGAAAGTAAATATTTGTTTGAAGAAAGAAAAGTCAGAAGTGGAGACACTTTTGGCGATATTTTAGAAGGACAAGGTGTTGATTATCCTGAAATATATCAAGCGCTTCAAAAAACAAAAAATGATGTAGATTTTAGAAAGCTTCAAATAGGGAAACCCTACACATTAATATACTTAAATGATTCTATCAAAAAATTAAAAGCCTTTGTTTATCATCCAACAATTGAGGGGTATTCTTTTATTCAATTAAGAGACAGTGTGTTTGGAAATACGTTTAAAAAAACCAGAACATATAAAGATTTATCTGCCTCTGGGATTATTGATAACTCATTATATCTAACTTTAGAAGAACAAAACAAGGATCCTTTGTTAACTTATTATTTGTCTGACATTTATGCATGGACAATTGATTTCTTTAGATTAGATAAAGGAGATAAGTTTAAAGTGATTTATACCGAAGCATATGTTGATGACACTATTCCCGTTGGAATAACAAAAATTAAAGCAGCTTACTTTGTTCATAGAGGCATTGAAAGATATGCCTTTGAATACGAGACAGATTCTATAAAAGGTATTGTTGAGTATCTTGATCAAGATGCAAAAAACTTAAGAAGAGCATTCTTGCAGTCGCCTATTAAATTTGGTAGAATATCATCAAGATATAATTTAAGAAGAAGAATTGCATATTATGGTAATAGAGTTAGGCCACATAAAGGAACTGATTTTGCTGCTCCTAGCGGCACTCCTATTTTATCAACCGCAAATGGAACTATAATTGAGTCAAGCTATACAAGAGCAAATGGAAGATATGTGAAAGTTAAACATAACAATACTTACTCGACTCAATATCTTCATATGAGAAAAAGTAATGTTAAGGTTGGACAGTTTGTTGAACAAGGAGACGTACTAGGTTTTGTTGGAATGACAGGAAATACTTCTGGGCCACATGTATGTTATAGATTCTGGAAAAACGGAGTTCAAGTTGATCCTTTCAAGCAAAAACTTCCTGAGGCTAAGCCAATTAATGAATCTTTAAAAAATAAGTACTTTAGTGATATAGTTTTAATCAAATCTCAACTTGATTCTGTAATAATTAAAAATAACACATCCATCTAATGGCCTTGTCAAAACAAAATCCTACAACTTTAAACTCATGGCTAAGCCTTGATAAGCAATTTAAAGTTGAGTGTAATGATCATATTTCTAGTTTTTTTGAAGAAAAAAATCGACTTGATAACTTTACAATAAGCTGGCAAGATTTTTATTTAGATTTCTCGAAAAACAGGCTTAGTTCAACTTCTTTGGAGTTATTAATTGATTTATGTAAAGAAACTAATTTAAAGAATAACATTGAAAAATATTTTAATGGTTCCGCAATTAATGAGACCGAGAAAAGATCTGTTCTTCATACTGCATTGAGGTCAAGCGAAATAAAAAACCCTGACTTAAAACAAGAGGTTGATGATGCGTTAGAGAAAATCACTAATATTTCAGATCAAATAAATAGTGGAATAAAACTAGGGTTTACAGGTAAAAAAATTACAGATATTGTAAATATTGGAATTGGGGGCTCACACCTTGGTCCAGAAATGGTTACTGAAGCATTATCATTTTACAGTCTTGGAATTAATCCTCACTTTGTCTCTAATATTGATCCTGATTTTACATCAAAGCTACTTGAAAAATTAAATCCTGAAACTACCGTTTTCATTATTGTTTCAAAAACATTTACAACAATCGAAACATTAGAAAATGCAAAAAAAATAAGAAGATGGTTTGTGGAAAATGCCAATGAAGAATCTATAAAGGATCATTTTATAGCTGTGTCCAATAATACTGAAGCACCAAAAAAATTTGGTATTTCATCTGACAATGTTCTTTCTATTCCTGAATGGGTAGGAGGAAGATTTTCACTCTGGGGCTCCGTTGGTTTAATTATCTCTATCATTATTGGGTCAAAAAACTTCAAAGAATTCTTAAAGGGTGCTGAATCTATGGATCTTCATTTTAGAAATTCTCCTTTTGAGAAAAACATTCCAATAATTCTAGCAGTAATTAGTATATGGTATAATAATTTTTTTAAATGTGAAACTGAAGCTGTACTTCCATACAATCAGTTTCTTGGAAAATTACCCGACTATTTACAGCAAGCAAGCATGGAGAGTAATGGAAAGAGTATTGATCGGGGTGGTAATAAAGTCAATTATGAAACTGGGTCTATTATCTGGGGTTCCACAGGAACAAATGCTCAGCATGCTTTTTTTCAGCTAATGCACCAAGGAACTAAAATTATACCTTCTGATTTCATTGCTTTTAAAAAATCTTTATATGGTGACTCAAAACAACATGATATTTTGATTTCAAATTTTTTAGCCCAAACAAATGCATTAATGATGGGCAAAAATTCTACTGGGAGTGAGATTCATAAAAATATTGAAGGCAACAAGCCCTCTAATTCAATAGTTATTAACAAGCTTACACCTTCAAGCCTTGGGGCGCTTATTTCAATGTATGAAAATAAGATCTTTACAATTGGTTCTGTTTTAAATATCTATAGCTACGATCAGTGGGGCGTTGAGCTAGGAAAATCAATAGCTAGAGACATCTCTAACGGAAAGCAAGATAATCTTGATAAATCTACTATTAAGATTAGCGAAATACTAAAGAGTTAGTTAGTAACATTAGTCTGTTTATTTCTTAATATTATGTTAATATTTATATGATTTAAAAAAAGATAATTATCATATTTTTGTTTAAAATAATATCATCAAATGAAAAAACTAATAATAGGGATATTCTTACTATCCACAATTCAAATATATTCTCAAAACAATCAATCCGCTCTTGACTCAATCAGTTTAGAAGAGGTTGTTGTTACGTCTGGGGTAATTGATTTTGCTAAAGAACGTGAAACTCCAATTGCTGTTAGTAATATTAGCGCTCAAGAAATTCAACTTAAGGTTGGAAATCTTGAATTTCCAGAAATTATGAGCAAAACTCCTGGTGTCTATGCTACTAAACAAGGTGGGGGTTATGGAGACTCTAGAATCTCTTTAAGAGGTTTCGATCAAAGAAACACATCTTTTCTAATTAATGGTCAGCCAGTAAATGACATGGAAAACGGATGGGTATACTGGTCAAACTGGGCAGGACTTACTGAAGTAGCATCAGGAATTCAAATTCAAAGGGGGCTTGGTGCCTCAAAGCTTGCCGTTCCTTCAGTTGGTGGTACAGTTTCAATTTATACAAAAAGTGCTGAAAGAGCAAAAGGAGGGTCATTCTCACAATTGATTGGAAATGATGGCTACAGTAAGTCAACTATTGCCTACAATACTGGTCTTAACGACAATGGATGGTCAACATCTCTGTTGTTATCTAAATGGTCAGGTAACGGGTACATATATAACACAAAAGGAGCAGGCACAACCTACTTCGCTGCTGTAGGATATGCTCCAACAGGGTCTGATCACAAATTGAATCTTTCTGTTTTAGGAGCAGGACAATGGCACCATCAAAGAGATGTTTGGGTTTCAATTAGGGATTACCAAAACTTCGGTGACAAAGGAATAGATCAAAGATGGAATTCCAATGGTGGAACTTTAGACGGTGAGGAGTATAGTATGAGAAGAAACTTTTATAACAAACCTTTAGCAACTTTTAACTGGGACTGGAAAGTTAATGAAAGAATTGAAGTTAATACTTCTTTATATGCTTCAGCTGGTCGAGGTGGTGGAACAGGGCCAAGAGGTAGGAATTATTATAATTCTGAAACTGATATTTTACCCTATCGAAAAGACCTCACTACACATTACACAGAGAATGGTAGAGGGTCAAGAGATTCGAATGGATTTATTAATTATAATGCAATTATTAATCATAATGTAGCTAATACTTCAGGTTATACTGGAGATATTGGGGGAGGAAATTATGCAGGGAAAAAAATTGGATCTAATTCTTACAAATCTGATGGGGTAAACAGAGCTGTTTTAATAAGACGAGCTTCAATGAATTCTCATGATTGGGTTGGAGCTATTTCTAATTTTAATTATAGATCAGGCAATATGAGATATTCGTTTGGAATTGACATAAGAGATTACACCGGCTATCACTATAGGGTTCTAAACGATTTAATGGGTCTTGATGGTTATCACTCATCCGGGAATAAAAACACAGGCGGACAAATAATTGAAACCTTAGTTGAAGCAAATCCATTTAAGAACACTGGTATTAGAGGTCCAAAATTGGGATATTATAATATCGGTAATGTTGGATGGACAGGACTAAATGCGCTTGCAGAATATTCTTCAGATGAACTAACTTGGGTTATTCAAGCAGGAACATCTGCCCAAACATATCAGCGAGAAGATTATTTTGCTCAAGTTGGGAATCCAAGCTCTAAAAAGAAAACTGTTAATGGGGGTTATTTAAAAGGAGGTGCAAACTATAACTTTAATGAAAGATCAAATGCGTTTTTTAATGTTGGAATAATCGAAAGACAACCTAATTTTGACGCTGTTTTTCCTAATTATGCTAATAATGTAAATCCTGAGCTTCAAAATGAAGAAATTACTTCATTTGAAATTGGATATGGGTATATTGGAAACTCATTTAACATTAACATAAATGCTTATTCAACCAATTGGGGTAATAGGTTTATATCAAGAGGGTTTTCAAATGCTCAAGGAGAAGACGGTACTGCTCAATTCAAAGATGTTGATGTAAGTCATAAAGGGATTGAGGTTGAGGCTAATTGGAGGCCTAATAACTCTTCAAGAGTTAGAGGTATGTTGTCTATTGGTGATTGGCGTTATACAAAAAACTTTAATGCACAGCTCTTTGATGACTCGCAGAGATCTATTGGATCTGCAACATTATATACAAAAGATGCAAAAGTTGGAGATGCTGCTCAATTTGTGGCTTATCTTGGATATGAAAAAAGAATCGGCAGCAAGCTAAATATTGATTTAGACTATAGGTTTGTAGATGGGTTATATGCTGATTATAGCCTTACCGATTCTGATTTTACAAAAGCTGACAATAAAGGTGCTCTTAAGCTTCCTTCATACGGGCTAGTTGATCTTGGTGCAACATATTATATTAATGGTAAAATGAGTATGAGAATGAATATAAACAACCTGTTTAATACTGTTTATATTGCTGAATCAAATTCAAATATCCATGCTGGTCCTGATTCAGAAACTTGGAATGGCATCGATACGAAAAACTATGTGTGGTATGGTTTTGGAACTACATGGAATATGTCATTAAGATATAGATTCTAGAAGAAATCAAAAAAACTATTTATTTAAACCCTGCTTCGGCGGGGTTTATTTTTTTAGATTAATTTCTCTTATGGTAAGTTCTATTTCTTCTTTTCCGGAATACAAGTTCAAATTAATGGTATAAAGAATATCCAGTGTAGAATTAGCATTAACTAGAGTTTCTTTTTTGTCAAAACATATAAATGATAATTCTTTGCCAGACTCATCTTTTATTTTTGACTTAACAATTTGTGATTCTTTTCCAATGAACTTTAATTTATAGTCTAAAAAACAATTATTAGTTCTAAATACTGGTCTATTATTTCCAAGACCGAATGGAGACATTCGTGAAATAATTTTAACATTTTCAAGAGTTATTTCTGAAAAGTCAATTAAAAGATCATATGAAAACGTTTTTCGAAACATTTTTCCAGAAACAGATTTTTTTACTGTATTTTCAAATTGACTTTTAAAGTTGTCAAAATTAGATTTCTTTACTTTTAAACCTGCGGCATATTTATGCCCTCCAAATTGAAAAATATTATCCTCACATTTTGAAAGAGCTTCATATACATCAAATCCAGATACTGATCTGACTGAACCTGTTAAAAGTTCTTCGTCAGAATCAGTCATAACAATTGTTGGTTTGTAGGACTGTTCAATAAGTCTTGACGCAACAATTCCAAGCACTCCTTTGCTCCAATTTTCAGAATATGCAATGTTTGTAAAACTAGTTTGATCTATTTGCCTTACTGCTTCTTGAAACACATTTTTTTCAGTTGCTCTTCTGTTTTGATTAAGAAATTCTACTTCATTAGACATAATGCTTGCTTTTTCTCTGTCTTCTTGAACTAATAAATCAACAATTATCTTTCCATTTTTCATCCGTCCAGCAGCATTTATTCTAGGGCCTATATTAAATGAAACTTTTGATTCATCTATTTTACTGTTTATTGATTTTAAAAAATTTCTAAGGCCTATTCTTGGATTTGAATTTATTGCTCTTAAACCATAAAAAACTAGAAGTCTATTCTCGTCAACTAAAGGCATCATGTCAGATATTGTTGCAAGTGCTACAAAATCTAAAAATTCAAAAACATCACACTGATTCTCTGATATTAAGTTGTGGGCAGTTATTAATTTGAAAGCTATTCCACAACCACAAAGGTCTTTAAAAGGATAGTTACAGCTTGATTGTTTAGGATTAATTATACCATATGCTCTGGGCAGCTCTTCCCCTGGAAGATGATGGTCACAAACAACAACATCAATGCCTTTAGATTTAGCTAAATCAACTTGACTAATAGCTTTAATTCCACAATCAACAGTTATAATTAGAGAAATATTATTTGCTGTGGCATATTCTATGGATTCTATAGATACTCCATAACCTTCTTGATATCTGTCTGGAATATAATATGAAACATTGAAACCTGTAGAGTGAAAATATTTAAAAAGCATTGCGGTAGACGTTGTTCCATCAACATCATAGTCCCCCAAAATCATAATTTTTTTAGATTTAGAAATATTAATCCTTTCTACAACCTTCAGCATGTCTTTCATCAAAAACGGATCATGGAG
>Ga0102906_1000291_pt1 | contig 17063 bp, 13 predicted proteins | sample Colrivmet1556A02_FD_78498 | JGI IMG/M metagenome (GOLD analysis project Ga0102906, IMG submission 78498) | Estuarine microbial communities from the Columbia River estuary - metaG 1556A-02 | ecosystem: Environmental > Aquatic > Marine > Intertidal zone > Estuary | place: USA: Columbia River... | reverse complement strand
ATCGCTTGTTTGTGCTTGTATTGTCATGGATGCCATGAAAACACCGATAAGTAATAGTCTAAATTTCATAAGTTCTAAATTTTGTGGAAAGATATAAGTTTTAACTCCTTTTCTCATAAACATAAATCCGATCCAAAAGTTACAATTAAATAATTGATATTTAGCCCATAAAACAAGCATATGAAGTCTATCGTTTATAGTTTTTTAATCATTGCATCTTTTCTAACCACCGGCTGCACGAGTATTTCTAAGCTCTACAAATCAGGCTCAGTAAACCAAGACGAATTCTATGGCCGAACCACATTTGAAACGGCTTTTGATTTAATCATTGTTCCAGTAAATATAAACGGTAAGCGCTACCGCTTTCTATTTGATACAGGCGCACCTATGGTCATTTCTGAAGAATTACGTGACGAGCTTGAATTGAATACTGTGAATCAAGGAAACGTTTCAGACTCTCAAGGAGAACGCAAAAAATTAGATTATGTATGGTTAGATAAAGTGACAATTGGGGGCGTTGATTTTGAGAAAACTGGAGCTGTTGTTGCAGACCTAAACAAAGCTCCGGAAATACATTGCATGCAAATAGATGGAATTCTTGGCGCCAACATGATGAAACTTGCGGTCTGGAAAATTGAAAACCAAAACAAGGCTATGTTCTTCGCCTCATCTAAAGAAAAGTTAAGCGTAGGCGATAATGATCGTTTAGCAATTGACTTTCAAACAAAAACTACGTATAGCCCCGTCATAGATCTCTCAATTAGCGATTCTACAACTATTAAAAGAGTAACTTTTGACACCGGGTATGGAGGCTATTTAAGCTTAGATGGAGATTATTTTGATTCAACCCTTACTGTTTTAGAAAAGTCTTATGGCTATAGTTCAACAGGCCTTTACGGCTCGTCTTACGATACTGTTTTAGATGTAAAAACCAGCATGACCTTTGGTGATTTTAATCAAGTTGCACCCGTTGTGTTTTCGATGGCCAAGAGCAAGAACCTGCTAGGTATGGATTTCATAAATCAATTTGATGTGGTATTAGATTGGAACACAAATACGATTGAACTGTATCCTGTAAAATTAGAGTCGCAAAAAATAAAGTCGTTCGGCCTGACTCCAAAATGGAACGATAAAAAGTTGATTGTTGGAAGTGTGAGCAAAGGTTCTTTAGCAGAAATTGATGGAATTGAAGTTGGGGATGTAATTGTGAAGCTAAACCGTTGGGATTTCAGAGAACCTCGCCTAGCAACATACTGTGATATGATGTTGGAATTGCATGGAAAAAATGTATCGGTAATGCGTTTGGAACTAGAAGACGGGCGCAGCTATACGTTTACGAAAGATAATTTATCAAAAGTCCAGAAAGTTAAAGAAGAACAGAATTAGCTCTTCTCTAAATCGCTTAAATAGAATTGGGAAAATTCTTCAATACTTTTTTGAATAGGAATAAACTCCATTCCGATGGCATCCCGAATTTTTTGACTATTAAATCGTGTATTTGAATAAGCTGTGTGAACTGTTTCTTTCGTTACCGTTGGTTGAGTTCCAAAAATCAAGCTCTTCAACCATTGAAATCTCCAATAAAAACCTGCAACTTTTTTAGACATTTCAATATGTGGAGGCTTAGACCCTAAACTTTTTGCCATCTCTGTAAATGAGTTTCGTAAAGGCCAATTGTCTGAATTTAAAATAAACCGCTCCCCGAAAATATTCTTCTCCATTAATTCAATAATGGCACCTGCCACATCACGAACATCCACAAAACCATTGGTTCCATTAGTGTAAAACGGCATCCCTTTATAGGCTGTTTTGAACAAAACACTACTTGAGTTCGACCAATTTCCCGGACCCAAAATTAAACTTGGGTTCACGATTACGGCATTTAAACCTTCTTCTACTCCGCGCCAAACTTCCATTTCGCTCATGTACTTGCTGATGCCATACACAGAGATATCCGGATCGTTTTTCCAATAATCCGTCTCGGTCGTTTCTTTATCTTGAGATTTATCAAGCACGGCAACAGAACTTATCATTCCAAACTTTTTTACGTCCTTCCGAAGAGAGGCGTTAACAAGGTTTGCCGTTATTTCAGCATTATACTTTAACAGAGTTTTTTTATCCCTTGGAGCAAAAGAGACCATCGCTGCACAGTGGTAAACCTCAGAAATATTATCAAAAATAGTGTCGACTTCTTCCACGTCCATTAAATCCGCATCAACCCACTCTATTTTATCGAAAAGAACTTGAGCGTTTTTATCGTAATAAGAAAAGACTTTTAAAGTGTTTAATGTGCTGCTAGTCGGTCTCTTTACAACTCTCACTTCAAGGCCTTTTTTCAGCAATTGAAAAACGAGGTGACTACCTACTAAACCTGTTGCTCCTGTAACGAGAATCATGGCGCTAAAGTAGTTTTATAAATTTGTTGACAGGCGTCATCAACCTTTTAAAATTGAAAAATCAAGCTCGCTTTAAACGAACGTTGACATTAAATTTAAGAACTTCTTTGAATCTGCTTTTGAGTAAAGCAAATCGGTTTAATTTTATACCAAATAGTTTTTTACATGAAGTTATTTTTTAGAGTTGCTGTAGTTACCATTATGGTTATAGTTTTGTTATTGGCTTACAATTTCATGAGTTTCAAAAGCATCCAGCCTGAAGCTTTAGATCAAAATCCGCCAACTATCGATAGTCTTGCCGCGTTGCATTTATCAAAAGCCATTCAGTTTAAAACGATTTCACATAAAGTGGAAATGCTCGACAAAAAGGCGTTGAATGGCTTAGTTAAGTTTCTAGAAACAACTTATCCGAATTTCCACAAAGTGGCTGAAAAGAGTGTATTCAGCACGCACACTTTACTTTATAAATGGGAAGGCTCAGACACTAGTCTTAAACCAGTCATGTACATGGGACATATGGATGTTGTGCCGATAGAACGCGCAACCGAAGAGCAATGGTTACACCCTCCTTTTTCTGGAAATATTCAAAATGGTTTTATCTATGGTCGAGGAGCTTTAGATGACAAGTGCACTGTTATCGGTTTGCTAGAAGCATCCGAAATGCTGGCAAAAGAGGAGTTCAAACCCAAACGCACAATCTACATTCTTTTTGGCCAAGATGAAGAAATTGGTGGTGGTCAAGGCGCAGAATTAGTAGCTGAAAAGTTTAAAGAAGAAGGACTTGAACTTGAAATGATTTGGGATGAAGGGACTGTGATCGGAAAAAACCTTGTTCCGGGCATGCCTGATGAAGTTGCACTTATTGGAATTTCAGAAAAGGGTTATATTTCTTATAATCTGACGTGCCAAATTCCAGGCGGTCATTCTTCTATGCCGCCAATTAACAGCGCAATTTCAAATCTCAACAGAGCGCTTGTCGCTATTGCGGATAATCCTTTTCCCTATAAAATTTCTAAACCTGTAGAAGGGTTTATCCAATATATCGGGCCTGTAAGCCCTTTTATGAACAAGCTTGCATTTTCAAACAAATGGTTGTTCGAACCGCTCATTTTTAAAAGCTATGCTGCTACGGGAAGTGGTCGTGCGTTGATTCAAACTTCAATGTCTGCTACAATTGTTAAAGCCGGAGTTAAAGACAATGTTGTACCGAGCAAAGCCCAGGCCATTGTCAATTGCAGAATTCTTCCAGGAGAAAATATGGAAACTACTCTCGCCTATTTAAACAATATTATAAACGACACAACAATTAAGATAACTCCACAGGAGACTCAACAAAACCCAAGTCAATCTTCAAGTTATAAAAATGTCTATTTCCAGACGCTTGGCAGTGTTGTAAAAACGGTTTACCCTAAATCATACGTGAGTCCATTCTTAATGCTTGGCGCGACAGACAGTCGTCATTTCGATGGTTTGTGTAACAAAATTTATAAGTTCGCGCCCTTTGTTTACACCTATGATGATTTGGCACTCCTGCATGGGATAAATGAAAAAATTAGCATCGAAAATTTCAATAAAGGAATTCAGGTTTATTACATGTCTATGAAGAATATTAATGAGCTTTAAAAGAATCTGTAGTTCATAAAAAAGGACCGCTTAATAGCGACCCTGTTGTTATTTTTATTTCAAGACCTTTATTTAAAAGCACTTAATCCTGTAACATCCATCCCTGTAATTAACAAGTGGATATCGTGTGTACCTTCATAGGTAACTACACTTTCTAGGTTCATCATATGGCGCATAATTGGATATTCTCCAGTAATGCCCATCCCGCCTAGCATTTGTCTTGCATCTCTACAAATCGACAATGCCATGTCTACGTTGTTGCGTTTTGCCATAGAAATCTGGGCAGTGGTTGCACGTCCTTCATTTTTCAAAACACCAAGTCGCCATGTGAGCAACTGAGCTTTTGTAATTTCAGTAATCATCTCAGCTAATTTTTTTTGCTGTAGCTGAAAAGCTCCAATTGGCTTGCCGAATTGAATTCGTTCTTTTGAATAACGAAGTGCAGTATCATAGCAATCCATTGCAGCACCAATTGCACCCCAGGCAATTCCATAACGAGCAGAATCAAGACAACCTAATGGTGCTCCTAATCCAGATTTATTTGGCAACAAATTTTCTTTAGGAACTTTAACATTATCAAAAACAAGCTCTCCTGTGGCACTTGCTCTCAAACTCCATTTACCGTGTGTTTCAGGTGTTGTAAACCCTTCCATTCCACGCTCTACAATTAATCCGTGAATACGGCCTTCTTCGTTCTTAGCCCAAACCACGGCTACATCGCAAAAAGGAGCATTGCTAATCCACATCTTCGCGCCATTCAATAAATAATGGTCACCCATATCTTTATAGTTCGTGACCATCCCACTCGGGTTAGATCCGAAATCTGGCTCTGTTAAGCCAAAAGAACCTAGAAATTCGCCAGTTGCTAATTTTGGTAAATACTTTTTCCGTTGCTCTTCATTTCCATAAGCATAAATCGGGTACATCACTAACGATGACTGAACAGAACAGGTAGAGCGAACTCCAGAATCTCCACGCTCAATTTCTTGCATCATTAAACCATAGGAAATTTGATCTAAACCTGCCCCTCCATACTCTGTTGGTATATAAGGTCCAAAGGCTCCTATTTCTGCGAGCCCTTTCACAAAGTGTTTTGGAAACTCCGCCTTTTGAGCGTAATCTTCGATAACTGGGGAAACGTCTCTTTTTACCCATTCACGAGTTGCCTCTCTTACGAGTTTATGCTCTTCAGATAACAATTCATCTAAATTATAGTAGTCTGGTGATTGAAATAAATCCTGCGCCATTTCTAATAGTTTTTCAGGCGTCAAATTTAGATTAAAGAGAGATATGTAAGCATTCTAAATTAAATAAGTCAACTTTGACAACCTAAATACTAATTATGAAAAAACACTTACTTCTTCGCAACGGATTTGTTGCATCCGCAATTCTTTTTGCAACAATTAGCGCGCACACATTTTCATCACAAGCTCCGCCCAACAGAAACGGTTCTCCTGCAAGTAATGGCGTATCATGTGCCAATTCTTCCTGCCATAGTGGACCTGGAACTTCTGGTCAAACGGTCACCATAACATCTGATATTCCTGCTTCAGGTTTTGAAGCCAATACTGACTATAACATAACTGTTACAGGAAGCTTAGGCGGTGCAACTGCTTCAACAAGTGGTTTTGAGGCAAGTGCAGAATCTGGAAGCGGTTTTGAAGGATCAATATCAACGGGAGGAGCATCTAACGTTAAAATTGTTGGAATGGGAAATTTTGCTTCTCACAATGGAGATCAAGCTTTCTCTGGAGGCACGTCAGCTTGGTCGTTTAAATGGAATTCTGGAATGGCACCGGATGGCACAACTATTTATGCCGCTGTCAATTTTGCCAATGGCGATGGAGGAACCAGCGGAGATGTTGTATTGACCAAATCACTACAATTGACAAAATCTCAGAATATTTCAATTGAGGAGAATAGCGTTGCCAATTTAAATGTATTTCCAAACCCGACTTCTGGTGAACTAAATGTAACGTTTACTAACAACGGAATTTCTGAAAGCAATATTGTCGTTTATGACATGCAAGGCCGTCTTGTAAAAGAATTATTTAATGGTAAAATTGCCGGAGAATTTATCGATACATATACAACTTCAGATCTTTCACCTGGAATGTACATTCTAAACATACAAAACGAAAAAGGATTTAAACAGGAACGAATAATCGTTCAATAAAAATCTAGAAACCCGGTTTTATACCGGGTTTTTTATTTCATTTGGTTTCGCTAATAATAAAGCAGTAGAAACATTAAATGGAATTCCAAAACTACACGGCACATCAATCTGATTGGATAAGCTTTTTGCTGATTACTGTGGTTTTCGCATATGGTCTCCTCCATTTTATTGGTGCATATCAAATCAAATCTGCCTTTAGTTTACTTTTTTCTAGAGACACTACCAGAAAACAATATTCGCCAACGCTTAAAATTATTCTAAATGCAAATACATTAACGGTTTTAGGGTTGTTCATTTATGAAGGCATAGAGTATTTCAATCCTTCGTTAGAGATGAATTATTTAGTTTTTTTAAGAATAGTTTTTGGAATAATGGTGCTTGTCGGCCTTCAAAAATTAATAATCCTCCTTCATTCTGGTATTACAAGCACTGTTGACTTTTTTAAGAATTACCTTGCTACTCAGAACCAATTTGCTCATTTAGCATCAGTTGTAACCATACCATTACTAATTCTTAGTATTTATTCAAATACGCTAAATCAATTTTTTTTATTCGCTGGGGCTACTGTTTTCGGGGGGATATACCTATTTGGGATTTTGAAATCTATCGCTTTAAGCAATAGGATAAAGGGCCCTCTAAAACTTCATTTAATTTTTTACCTTTGCGGCAATGAAATATTACCCTTTTTTTTGTTTTACAAAATACTAATATAACAAAGCCTTTGTAAAGACAACAAAAAAATTAAGTGCGCATGAAGGTTAAATCAATATTGGTTTCTCAACCGGAACCCAAAGTAGAAAACTCTCCATTTCACACGCTTGCGACAAAGCAAAAGGTGAAAATAGATTTTAGACCATTTATCCATGTTGAGTCTGTCCCTACTCGTGAATTTAGGAAAGAGAAAGTCAGTCCAAAAGATTTTAAGAATGTAATTCTTACTAGCAAAAACGCTGTAGACAATTACTTTAGAGTTTTGGAAGACATGAGAATACCTGTATCTAACGATATTAAGTATTTCTGTATCTCTGAAGCCATAGCTTATTATCTTCAGAAATATGTGGTGTATAGAAAACGTAAAATTTACTTTGGTAAGCAATCCATGGCAGATTTAATTCCTATGCTCAAAAAGCACAAGGATGACCCGTTTTTCTTTCCGACTTCAGATATCTTAAAGCCTATTGTTCCAGAAACATTGGAAAAACACAACATCAATTATACAAGAGCTGTATTGTACAGAACAATGCAAAGTGACTTGTCTGATTTAACAGATGTGTACTACGATATTTTGGTTTTCTTTTCGCCAGAAGGCATAAAAAGTTTGTTTAAGAACTTCCCTGACTTTGAGCAAAACGACACACGGATTGCAACATTTGGCACGACAACAACAAAAGCTGCAGAAGAAGCTGGTTTAGAAATAAACATCAAGGCCCCAACCCCAGAATTTCCTTCAATGACAAAAGCCATTGAGGAATATATTAAAGTTGCGAATAAATAGTAAATACAAGAGTTATATATTAAGGGCACTTTAAATTAAAGTGTCCTTTTTTATTTCAAGCAGATGAATTTTACCTTCAAAAAAAATGAGCGTCTTTGTTCCAAGACAATTATCGATTCTCTTTTTGAAAAGTCGAAGTTCATCAATGCCTACCCTTTGCGGTTATCGTACTTAGAATATGACTACTCAGACGACATTCCTGGTCAAGTTGTATTTGTAGTTTCAAAGCGGAGATTAAAAAAGGCTGTAGATAGAAACCGGACAAGACGCTTGATACGTGAGGCGTATCGCCTACAAAAGCACGATATTTACAGTATCGAGGAAAGAAAGTTTGCCATGGCCATCTCGTTTAATGGCAAAGAGCCCTTAGATATGGAAACAGCCAGAAAATCTATCTCTAAAATTATTACCAAGTTGAAAGAACAATACGCTTAAATCATTTGCTAATTAGCCTTTGAAACTGAAATAAAAAAATGAGTTCTGCCATTCATAAACGAGAGACTTTACAGGGTTGGATTGACCAAACGGATTCACCATTTGTGATAGCCGGACCTTGCAGTGCAGAAAGCGAAGCGCAAGTGCTGAGCATTGCGAAAAGTCTAAAGGCAGATAATAAAGTGAGTGTCTTTAGAGCTGGTGTTTGGAAACCACGTACACGTCCAGGTTCGTTTGAAGGCATAGGCTCTGAAGCTTTGGGCTGGTTAAACGAAGTTAAAAAGCAAACTGGCCTTTCTACAATTACAGAAGTTGCAAATGCCGCGCATGTGGAGGAAGTCTTGAAAAATGACATCGACATGCTTTGGATTGGTGCGCGAACGACTGTGAATCCCTTTTATATTCAAGAAATTGCAGAGGCTTTAAGAGGGGTAAATATTCCAGTATTAGTCAAGAATCCGCTTCATGCCGATTTAGGCCTATGGATTGGTGCCTTAGAACGTTTCGATAAAGTGGGTATTTCTCAATTGGGTGCCATTCACAGAGGCTTCTTTTCAAATAACCCTGCTCCTTTTAGAAATGAACCGCGCTGGGATCTCTCTTTTGAGCTCCGTGCGAAAGCGCCAGAGATCCCCATTTTATGCGACCCTAGTCATATTGCGGGTAAGCGCGAATGGATTAAAGAAGTGAGTCAAACCGCCATGGATATAAACTTTGACGGCTTGATGATTGAGGCGCACAACAACCCTGACCGCGCCTTGAGCGATGCAGAACAGCAGATTACACCAGAATCGTTGAACTCGATTCTAGAAGGTCTTATCATCAGAACTGAATCGCTTGACAATGTCGAATCTGAAAAGAAACTCAACGCTATTCGTCATGAAATAGACGGTTTAGATTCAAAGTTTATCTCGCTTTTGAACGGCAGAAAAGAGCTGATTAACAAAATTGGAGAAATCAAGTTTGAAGACGATATGACTATTTTTCAGATGCAACGCTGGTTTGAAATAATGCGCAACCGCGAAAACTTAGCAGAAGAATTAGGTGTTAACAAAAGTCTTGTTCAAGAATTGTTCAACGTCATTCACAAGTACTCTGTAAACCAGCAAATTGATTTACTAAAAAAGAAGCAGAGGTAATTCTATAACCAGAATTAATTCAGATAGATTTTGTTTTTGTCTTCGGTATCTGTGGCATCGATAACCGCGCCATCTTCAAGCTTTTCAAATTCGAAAACTGCTTTGCCCTCTTTCCACAATTCCATTTTATTGCCATTGTAAACGATGCGCCACTGTTGACCAATCGTGCTTATAAAGTCTCTTTCAAACTCTGCCCAACCGCACTTTGCGTTGCTCATTGGGCCAGGCATAATCACAATTTTATCGCCATTTAACTTAATACCCCCACTCCAAATATTACATCCAGTGTGCCCCATACCTACAACATTAAAAGCATCTACTTCAAAAATTGGCAAGCCACGACTGTATCTTTCCTTCACTAAATCTTCACCTTTGTAGCGCTTTAGTTGCCAAATGTTTTGCAACAAAAAATTTGGATTAATGTATTGCACACAACCTTCACGCAGTTCGCCATCAATTTTTAAAGTCATACTCGCAGGCATGCCTAAATCGCAATTCTTATCGGTTATGATAAGCTCAATCTCTTTGCCTTCTTCAGCCCATAGCCAAGTGTAACTGTGGCTCTCGTAATCGGCTAGCGGCTTAACATAAGGGAGCATTATCTCTTCGCCAAACTTCGGGTGACTCAAGTAAACACCTTTGCCGAAAATCATTTTGAAACCCCAATTGTTGGTTTTACCCACACCATACACGTCCACACCCTTCAGAGCATTTTCAACGTAAGTTGCATTGCCTTTTTCAAAAGAGCCAATCACAGATTTTTGTCCACGCCCTAAATCTATCTTTATAGAGCTCTTACTCACAATGTCAAAGACATGTGGTTTTTCTAAGTCGGCACTCGTTAATGTGATTTGACCATTTTCGGTGGCGTAAATACCTTCAGCACTTTTTGCAAAATCCTTCGTTTTTCTATCGAAAAAAGTAATCTTGAATGTATTATCATCTTTTAGGTTTACCACCCATTTGCCAATGTCGCAGCCATTGCAATTGTAATTGCCGCCATACACGCCAGCAACATCGGCACTATGCTGTTTAGCTTTTTCAGCTTCAGACCCGCAAGCCAATACAAGTGGAAGTAACAAGAGATATAAAAACTTCTTCATTTTAGTGTTTGTTTTTCCCGCCAGGTAACCAGCCCAAATGCGTGTGTTTAAAGTCGTCTTCGTATTTTAATCCATACCCAAAAAGACGGTCGAAAGACGAATGACCAAATAACAGAATTCCCGCAAACATTAGAGGTTCGTTCGCTAATTTAAATCCCACTAACCAAAACCCAATAGCCACAGCTTTGTGATGTGCCGCGTTATAGGCAACAGCTCCCACCTTAGTGTTGATTAAATAGCCCAACATCGACAAATCTGGTGTAAGTAAAAGAACAGGATACCACCACCAACTAAAATGCAATTGATTGAAGAAAAATATGCTGAGGATAAACATCGCTGCTTCCTCTAATTTTAGAGCAGTTTTCATAATTATTTTGGACGTTTAAGATTCTATATATTCGCCATCACTAAAAATCTTGGTAATGTTCAAATATATTTATATCCCTTGTGTATTCATACTTTTCGCCTGTACAGAGCAGAAAACTGAAGAAATCGCAACCGCAGAAAAAACAGCAACTGAAATGGCAGACGTGCACAGTTACGCAAATCCCGAAAAGGCGGTTGTAAAGCATTTAGATTTAGACATCATCGTCAATTTCGATTCAAAAATTATTTCTGGTGTTGCCAATTGGAAGATTCTAAACAATAACTCAGATTCTATCTTCTTTGACATTGACGGCCTAGAAATCGAAAAAGTGACGATCAATAACAGTGTAGAAACATCTTTCTTCATTGGTAAAAAAGACCCAATTCTTGGTTCAAAGTTGTCTGTTCTTATCCAGCCACAAACAGAAGTTGTTTCTATCTATTACAAAACCACACCGGGCAGCAGAGCCTTGCAATGTTTAAGCGAAGAGCAAACACACGGCAAGAATCATCCTTTCTTATTTACGCAATCTCAAGCCATTTTGGCCAGAACATGGTTGCCTTGTCAGGATAGCCCAGGTATACGTTACACCTACAATGCCAAGGTAAAAGTACCAAAAGAGTTGATGGCCTTGATGAGCGCCAACAATCCGCAAGAAAAAAGTGCCACAGGCGAATACGAGTTTTCAATGGAAAACCCAATCCCTTCCTATTTAATGGCCTTGGCTGTGGGCGATATTGCCTTCGCTTCTATTTCAGACAGAACAGGCGTTTATGCAGAGCCGGGCATGTTGGCTAAATCGAAATACGAATTCACAGACATGGAAACTATGGTTGTGGCTGCAGAGAAATTGTACGGACCGTACGCTTGGGGCCGCTACGATCTAATTGTGCTTCCACCTTCTTTCCCTTTCGGGGGAATGGAAAACCCAAAGCTGACATTTGCAACGCCTACCATTTTGGCGGGCGACCGTTCTTTGGTAGCCTTGGTTGCGCACGAATTGGCGCACAGCTGGAGCGGCAATTTGGTAACCAACCAAACATGGAACGACTTTTGGCTAAACGAAGGCTTTACGGTATACTTTGAAATGCGCATTATGGAAGCCGTGTATGGCCGCGATTACTCTGAAATGTTGGCCATGATTAGCCATGATGACATGAAGATTGAGGTAGAAGAAATCATGGCGGAGAACCCTGAAGACACACGCTTAAAATTAGACTTAAAAGGACGTGACCCAGATGAGGGCATGTCTGCGATAGCTTACGACAAAGGCTATCACTTTTTACGTTTATGCGAAGAAACCGTTGGCCGTGAAAAATGGGATAGCTTTTTGAAAAACTACTTCCAAGGACACAAGTTTCAAGTCATGAACACCGAAGAATTTTTGGTTTTGTTGAACGACAGCCTTTTGTCTGAGACAGAAGAACAAGCCATAGATGTGGATGCTTGGGTTTATCAAAATGGTTTGCCAAGCAACTGCCCAGTGCCGAAGTCAGATAAATTTGATAACGTAGAAGATGCTGTGGCACTTTGGTTAGACCGCAAAGTACTGCCAAAAAGTAACGTCACAGACCGTTGGAGCTCGCACGAATGGTTGCACTTCATTCGATCACTTCCTACCAAGTTGACTAAAAAACAAATGAACATTTTAGAATACAAGTATAAGTTTAGCCGCAGTGGCAACAACGAAATTCTTGCAGCATGGTGGCAACCGGTTATCCGCAACAAATACGAACGCGCTTACCCACGCATGGAAAAATTCCTCATAAACGTGGGCAGACGAAAATTTTTGACGCCTACCTACAAAGCTTTGGTTGAAACCGGCCAGAAAAACTTAGCTGTTGAAATCTACGCACAAGCTCGCCCGAATTACCATTCGGTAAGCACAGGTACAATGGACGAGTTGTTAGGGTATTCTGAATAAGATTAAAAATATGTGAAATAAAAAGCCCTGACCTTTTATTTGGTCGGGGCTTTTTTGTTGGTGACCCTGTCCCGTCCTGAAAAAGGGGGGCGAGTTATACCTCTTAAGAATAAACAGCTGAGGCGATGGAAAAACGCTGCGTGTTATGCTTCAATAGAAAGACTACAATTTAAACCTTGCAGGTTTTAAAAACCTACAAGGCTTATTAAGCTCTGTTCATCTTTTTACTTCATCACCGTTATCTTCTGATGGTATTTCCCATCCGCTAAGTCTATTTCTAGGACATAGAGATTCGAGTTTATTCCATCTAGAGGGATAACAATAGATTCGGCTGAACCTGTTATTTCAACCTCTTTTACCAGTTTGCCATTCAAGGCATATATTCTTGCTTTTGTAGCATAGCCTAACGACTTGTTAAAAGCAACATTCAATTCTTCACTTGCTGGATTAGGGAACAGCGTAATATTCAACCCTGCTACCTCTAAATCATCTAGACCAATGTTTACACCTACGCCAATTTGATAGCTTACAACACAAGAACCACCATCTACAGTTAGCGTTACATTATACACGCCAGTAGCACCGTAGGTATGTGTTGGGTTTTGTTGTGTGGATGTATTTCCGTCACCAAAGTTCCAAGCCCAGCTTGTAGACCCTTGTGTTAAATCTGTAAATGAATACGTCAAGTTATTTGCGCTGTAACTAAAGTCTGCAGTGTCTAAAATTGTTGCAACAACTGGCACTGAATCACTCCAGCAGGCCGCTTCACTCACCTCTAAATCGTAGAAGTAGTAGTAATAGTCTCCACCACTTTGGGCAGAACTTCCTGTAAGTGACATCAATCCTGCAATGTCATACGGGTAATTGGCACCCGCATTGTTTCTGTATAAATCGGCCTGGTTTAATCCGATGCTGAATTGACCAGATCCTGGCACTTCTAACCCAAGGTTTACACGCCCAGCACCAGCCGGAATGTTTACTGTTACCGTCTGAATTACATTGCCATTTCCGTTATAACCATCCCATAAGGTAATTGTTCGAGGACCAGCTGAACCTGCGTCTGTCCATGCCGAATGAATGGTCAACGCTTTTTGAGCATCGAAGTTTATCGTTCCTGTAAAGTTTCCGCCATGGTATCCACCAGAGCCAATCGTACCGTTTTGTGGACCTACTTTATTTTTTGGATACACTGTTCCATTCCTAGCATAATACGTTGTATTGCTTAAAGATGGTGCGGTCTTAATCGTGTTACCTGTACTCAAGAAATTGCCATTCGCATCAAACCATCCAATGGTAGCGCTTCCTGTTGCCATTAAGGCGATTGAATCTGATGAACAACCCGTTCCATTCATCACGGTCGTTGGTGGGTTCGGAATCGTAATGGAAATCAAATTCATTTTCGTAAGCGTATCTCCACCAAGCGGATTGTAAACAGATAAACTCACATTATACATTCCTGCAGCAGAATACTGATGCGTTGGGTTTTGAATCGTATCTGAGTTTCCATCTCCAAAATTCCATAACCAAGCTTGAGGCACATCAATAGATTGATCTGTAAAGTTTACAACGCCTTGGCAAGATGTCGTTACATCAGATGTAAAATTAGCCACTGGTGCTTTCACCGGTAGTTGACAAAACGAGGGCATATCAAAGGCTTCAGTTTGATCTGACCTACTGTTAGATGAACCTTGATTCGCACTGAATCCTAGCCCTCTTCGTGCAAAAACTTTCCAAATTAAACATTGGTTTGCACCACTGTTATTGATTTGATCAGCCAAAAGAATAGCATCTCTTCCATCTACAAAACCTGGGCTACAGGGCTGTAAACCTAATCCGTCTAACACCAATTGCATTACCATGTTGTTTCCTCCAGAGCCACTGTCAATATTAGAATCGAAACCGTATTGGTCTATGAATGCCCAGTTTAAATCCCAAAGCATGGTGGCCCAAACAAAACCAATACCGTGTGGTTGAGAAACCGCTCCAGCATTATTAACATCATCATACGTATATGAGTTAACGGTAAAGCTTGTATCGTAAGGTGCATTTCTAATGCCTTGACCAGAAATAGGTGATCCCGTAGCAAAATTTCCAACACCTCTGTTCACTGGATTTGCCAAAGTTGTATCCATGGTTAGCATAATGCCGAAGAAATCACTCCAGCCTTCGCCCATCTGTTCTTCATTCGACAAACAGTTTGAATTTAATGGACCGCCAGCAATTCTATTTGAAATACCATGGCCATATTCGTGAATAACAATCCCATTATCGAAATCGCCATCTTTTGTACTCGATCCACTAGTAGTGTCTGCACTTAACGTTCCATTAACTGTCGTTCCTCCATTTATGCTATTGATCAAAGTATTACCATCGGCAAGAGAAATCATAATAGAAGGAATCGTTATTCCTGGTCCTGTTCCACCTGGACTAATAACACCACCGGCAACATTGTTTACGATTATTACGCCCACAGCTCCTGCCGTTTGCGCATTTTGAACCTTCGATACAAACGCGCAATTTCCACGTCTTACTACTGCTATTTTTCCTGAAATAACAGAGCCATTTACCAATGGACTACATCCTTGCGCTGAATCTAGTGTGCCATCACTCACTACAGCTAAATCTGCTGTTACACCTGTCGCTGTTAACGCAGGACCAAAAACAGACTCATTTGCAAGGTATGGTCCTGAAAGTGTACTTGGACTATTAATATTTAACAAGTTCCCTGAAGATGCACCGCTGCCGCCCCATAAATACATCTGCATACGCGGGTTTTGCCCGTCTCCCGGTGTGGCAAAATTTGCATTGTTCGTGCCTCCACCATCTTGGGCTTCAGCATACACATAATCATCCGCTAAACCGCCACGTCCGTAGTTGTTTTGCTGAAAGTTTCCGTTGCTTTCGTCAAAACCATAGCGGTATAAAATGTCATGAATTCTGTTGTTCGTGAAAAACAAATTGGTCACGGCTACATCTTGGTAATTCGTAGGTGACTGGTTCAAGTTAAGTGGGAAATTGAAGTTCATACTTATACCTCCGTTCGGGTAGTAATCTGCCGTATTGTTATTTGTAACATCCGTATAGGCAAAAACATTATTCCCTTGCGTGATGGTATAATCTGGACCATCCACACCATTGGTATCGTGCCAGCCAAAAGGTGACCCCAGAGAATCAGCTGGACTAACCACCAATGAACGTGAGCCGTGAATTGGGCTTTCGACAGGCAAAGCAAATACGTTGTATTGACCTATTCCTATACCTGAAGTTTTAAACGCTGGTGCTTGTGGAACAAATGATTCAGCATTGACTTGAAGCTCATGTTCTACCTGACTATGCTTGTGTCCAAAATCGCAAGACACCACCCAGTCCAATTGCTCTATTACTTCTTTTGTGTTGGCATCAACAAATACCTGCCACCAGTGTTCTCCATCTAATTGATACAAGGAAACCACCCAGACAAGGCTTATGCCTTCGTTAGTTTTCCAATAGGCAAGGGACACTGATATCTCTTCTTTAGACAAGGTCCCTTTTTCAAACACAAAAGTGTTTTCTTTTGTTTGAGGAATCTCATTCCCTTTTCTCCCTTGCATACCAACATGTTTGGCTGCGAGGTTAAGCGCACCTGTCGCGCTAATCTTGGGTTGAGATGAGCCGATGAGTGCATCTACATTGGATATCAATCTATTGCCGACAAATAAAACTTCATTTTTGTCATCAAGAGTAACGTTCGCCACACCATTTTTTAAAGGCACCCCATTTCTGGTCTGCACAATGTGCACATGACGAATAGCATTTCTTTCGTTGAAAATGTTGTCGGTTATTTCCCAAGACGAAACATCTTGTGGAATTACACCAAGTTCTTCAGCATGCTCTAATAAATAAGATTGAATTGAAGAACGGACTTGATTCTGTGCGCTAAGCTGTCCAATTGAAGACAATAGCACTGTCACCAAAAAGGTGATGTTGTAAACTTTTTTCATGTTTTAATCGCAGTTTTGACTGATACCTCTAGATACAATACGTAGAGATGGATTTCTCCTTGCAAAATAGCACAAAAGAAAAGTACTTAGATGACTGATGAGTTAAAGAAAATTCGAGTGTTTTTATATGAGCATCCCCACAATAACACCTGTATACAACGATGCTAAGGTTCCTGCGATGAGCGCTTTAACACCAAGTTTAGCAAGGTCTCCACGTCTACTCGGAGCAATAGCACCAATACCGCCCAACTGAATACCAATCGATGCAAAGTTGGCAAAGCCACACAAGATATATGTTGAAATTACCATAGAACGCGGGTCTGTGAACATTCCTTTTTCTACCATTCCACTCATGGTGGTATAGGCATAAAATTCATTGAGAATAGTCTTCTCTCCTAGCAACTGACCAACAGCGGGTGCGTCTT
>Ga0102906_1000274_pt1 | contig 17533 bp, 22 predicted proteins | sample Colrivmet1556A02_FD_78498 | JGI IMG/M metagenome (GOLD analysis project Ga0102906, IMG submission 78498) | Estuarine microbial communities from the Columbia River estuary - metaG 1556A-02 | ecosystem: Environmental > Aquatic > Marine > Intertidal zone > Estuary | place: USA: Columbia River... | reverse complement strand
CGTTATGTTCTGGATTTACGCTTGCAAGAGCTTTTTCATAATGCTTTTTACGGCCCTCGACATCAACTTTATTGTAAGCAGCTTTCTTATTAAGTTTAGTTTTACTTTTTGTACCTTTCGGAAGATCAGATTCAGCTTTTTTCTGGCTATCAACCATTTTATTATAAGCTTCATGAGCCGCGGTAGAAGTTTTAGCTACTTTATGGAAAGTAGCAGCATGTTTAGGAATTGATGTGGCAACGTCAGCATATTGTACTTCTTCATGATGTGGATGATCATGATGTGTATGATCATATCCTAGTCTTGCATTATCTATATGTGTTTCATTAGGATTCTTTTGTTCAGCTTTTTTATGCTTTTCCATTTCATCATAATGATGATCTTCCTCTCCGTTACCGTAATGATGCTCATGATAATGGCCATGATTTGAAGTTGTAAACTCATGTTCTCCATGAGTTTCTAGATGAGCGCCTGCCGCTTTATGAGCATCATGATGGAGTTTTAAAGTATGTTCAGCATGAGCTAATCTCTTTTTGTCTTCTGGGTCATGTCTTTTAAGCGCAGCAATATGCTTTTTAATAGTATTTACGCGTTCTTCAGCAGGATTATTACCGTGGTATTTCTTGCGCTCTTTTTCTGCCGGATCGTTTATTCTATTTTCTGTAGCAGAGACCCAACTCGGACCTAAATGGTTCGACCGATGCGCTATGCGAGTATGTTTTCCGGTATTTCCAGCAGCATCTACCCAATCTCCTTTAGGATGGGGCGCCATTGAGCCTTTATTATCAGGATTATGTTCTACAGTGGAACTCCAGAATGATCCATGTTTACCCTTAGGTCGCATTGAGTTTGGATTATCAGCATTACCTTTTTTGGTAATATTATATCCTTTAGCAGCACCTTTTAAGCCTGCTAATTCTTTGGCGTTGCTTTTACTTTTATCACGCATAGCTGCTTTTGCTTTTTCATGTTCGGCATCTTGCTTAGCAACTCTATTAGCTACGTTTTTCATTTTTGCGGCATGTTTTTCAGGGTCATCTTTAAGTGCTGCTAGTGCAGCCCGTTTGACCTGCCCAATTTTCTTAAGCAAACCTTTTTCGTTGAGCTGCTTCTGATATTGAATATCTTCGTTCATCTGTTTAAAAGTTTTCATGTCTACCCCATTCGATAATTTGCTGATCCATTTTACTATATTTATACAAATAAAAAAAGGAACAAAACTAATTGTTCCTTTTCTATACTATTTCTAGTAAGGTCTTATGCTACCATATCCTCTAATTCATATATCTTCTGATCTAAATATACTTTTTTTGATTCTAGTTTTTTAGCTAAAGAATGGTCACCCTTTTGTTTTATTTCCTCTACATAAGCTTTAAGCTCAGTAGAATCTTTTTGTAATTTTGCTATTTGATTGTTATGTAAAACCATTTTAGTTCTCCTAAAAAAAAGACAGACTCTTCCAAAGAAGGCCTGTCTATAAATCTAATTATAAGTATATTTTCCAATCATCATATATTTATTTCTGTATCAAATTCGGAAAGGCTTCTTTTGCTACTGCTTTGGTAACTCCTTTTATTGGGGTTTTGTTAATCATATTAATAACTAGTTCTGCATCAGGCGGCTCGACAGATTCTAGCAAAATGATAAAGAGCTTTTCTCTTTTCATTTTTTGCATAGAGTCACCTGGACCGCCTTTAACAAATGTTATAAACTCTCTATGTTTTTTGAGCAGATTAGAAGGCGCGTTGTGGCCTTGGTTTTCTTTATATGGAGGTCTTCCTCCAGGTAAATTAAACTGAATTGTTTCACAATACGTTCCTCTAAGAATATCTTTTAAGGCCCATGATTCATTATTTCTCAATATTTCGATCTTTTGTTTTTTAGATCTAGCTTTTATTACATCATTAAGTATATCACTTATCATTATTATATAAACTCCTGTACACTTTCAACTAACATTCTACAACGCTTAGCTACAAGATATGGGAACACTTTACTTTTATTTCCATATTGATCTTGTTCTACATACTTATTTATAATCTCTTCTTTAATGTTTTGAGGACATTCTGATTTTTCTGTTAAATCTATTAGTTTTTTATTACGTAAATAATTACGATAAACTTCATCACCTAAAGCTTTTGGATCTTCAAGTAGTGTTGCTTTTTTCTTAGCAGATAATGGTGTTTGTCTACGGCCTTCAATAAAACATTTATCGTCTGATAATACATTTGGTACACCATCAGTCCCGCATCCAGTAAGAATATGTTCTTCAAGGTATAATCTAGGATTAGGTTCATCTACAAATTTCTTAGTAGATGTTGACCATTGCCGAACATTACCATATTTTTGTAGTTGGCGAAAATCTTTATCAGCTGATACAATCATTACCTCTTCATGATTACCAAACTCTTGAGTCCATTTTACTATTTCAGCAATAGAATCATCAGCTTCACATCCCCATTGATGAATAACTTTATATGGAAAATGTTCTTTTAATTCTTCGCGAACTAAATTTATACAACGAAAAGCTTCATCCCAATCAATCTTAGATTTTTCACGCGATTCTTTGCGCTTTCCTTTATATTCAGGATATACATCTTTGCGCCAATTTCCACCAGCATCGCATACAATAACTATTTCACCATATTTGTCTTTAAACTTTTGACGATACATACGAATACTATTTAATATCATATGGCGTATTAAATTTTCATCAGCATTTGTTAAGCCCATTGCGACAGGGGCAATTGAAATACCTGAGAAGTCAATTAAAATCATAGTTGATTCCTTTCATTATATAGACATTATACCATAGTATTACTCAATTGTAAACCTTTTATTCAGATAATTTTTGAATTAATTTTACGTCAACTTTGCCCTCTTGCATTAATCTTTGACGATTAGCAAGATGTCCAACTTCGACATCAGCTTTTGATTGACCATGATATGGGACAGCATGACCTTCATCAATAAGAATCTCTGTGCACATACGTCCGTCTGGCGCAACAAAGTCGCCAAGGACTCTACCAAACTTACCTTTCATATCTTCACCATCTTTATTAATTTCAGTCTTTAATACGCCTTTAGCTCCAAGAAGTTCTTGAAGTCTTGCTTTAGCTGCTTTACCAAAAACCTTTTCAACCTTATCGCTGGTACGAGATTCAGGCGTATCAATACCCATTACACGAACTCTTTCATCTGTTAATACAATACCAAATCCAAGATCGATGTCTACATCAACAGTATCACCGTCAACTACTCTATTAATAGTACATTTATATTCGTACATTATTCTTTCCCTTTCACATGCTTTGAATGAATTTTACATCCAATAAATTCATTGTAATATTCATCATTAAAAAGGACTTCACGATCAAATTGTTCTTTTGCCTCATAATAGCTCATAAGACCTTTTGTCTTACATAACTTTAGTATTTCTCTTTTAAATCTATTTTCTCCATCATTTTCTACAAGCAACTTAACTTCTTCATTTGAGCCATAATAACTTATCCAATCAGATTGTGCTTTTTTTATTCTTCGACGGGTTTTACCTTTTAAAGGTTTAAGTCTTCTTGTAGACCATAAAGTTTTTTTACCAATATATTTTTTATTATTTGTTAAGTCAGTTATACAGTAAACAAATCCAGCTAATTCATCAATACGAGAATCAGCTGGATCAAACTCTTTATTTTCAAATAACCACAATATAGTATTCCTTAATTACAAAATACTATTTATATAAATTAATCGTCATCCTCTGCATCTAGTAATTGGGCATTTACTTCGTGTCCACAGCACGGACAATATTCTGGCTCTTTATCTTCTTCTGTTGATACCTGTGATTCTGCATCACAATAATCGCATTCAATATAATAGTGTACCATGTAGTATTCCTTACGCTTCGCAACTTGCACAGTTCATAATATCACGAACTAATTCTTGTGCAGGATTTGCTGATCTTTGATAATAAAATGTCTTAACTCCTAATTTCCAGCCTTCAATAATTAATGAATTGACGTCTTTAGCTGGAATATCTGGATGAATAAGAATGTTTAACGACTGAGATTGATCAATATACTTTTGTCTTCCGCCAGCTTGCTGAACAATTGAAAGCGGTGTAATTTCACTAAAAGTCTTATACACATCTTTTTCGTGTTCAGTTAAAAAATCAAGATGTTGAACAGATCCGCCGTGTTTAAGAATATCTACCCATACCTCTTCATTATTTTTGCCATGATCATGCAGTACAGCTTTAAGATGAGGATTACGATATGTAAATTTACCCTTTGCTAAATCTTTTGTAAAGTAATTTGAAGCGAGTGGCTCAATAGACGGAGATACCTGACCAAGAATAAACGAAGAAGATGTAGTAGGAGCTACTGCAGTTCTTGTAAGATTACGCTCTCCAGTACCTAACATGCCCTTTGGCTCACCGTATTCAATAGCTAATTCTTTTGATGCTTCAAGTGATTTATCGTCAATAAATTTACTAATTTTCATAGTAAGCATATGAGCTTCAAATGATTCAAATGCCACGCTCTTAGATTGAAGATATGTATGCCAACCTAACTGTCCAAGTCCTAAAGCTCTCCAATGTAATGCAAAATCATAAGCAGAATGCATAAACTGAATATCTTTAGTTTTTTCAATATATTCTTCCATTACAGCATCAAGAAACCAAATCATCGTTTCTACTGCATCAGTTTCAGACCATTCATCAAATGTAGCACAATTCATCGAAGCTAGATTGCATACAAATGACCATTCATCGCTTGAAGGCAAACAAATCTCAGAACAAAGATTAGACGCCCAAATAGGAATATCTTGATCTTTCAACACTTGAGGCTTATTGTTATTAACAGTATCACTAAAGAACAAATATGGATAACCACTTTCTCTACGCTTACGAAGTACACGAGCCCATACAGTTCTTTTCTCTGAATCACCATCTATCATAGATTGCATCCATTCATCAGAGATACAAATACCAAGTGATAGATGCATAATAGAAGAGCCTTCTTCACGACACTCAAGAAACTCCATAATATCTGGAGAATCAATAGGCAAATAAGCTGCAAAAGATCCTCTGCGTACTGATCCCTGAGCAACTACGTCTACTTGCGTCTCAGTGAGATTCATAAAATGCACAGGTCCATCAGCTACACCACCAGATTTAATAGGTTCTCCTCTTGATCGAATAGCTCCAAAGTAACCTGATGTGCCTGCACCCATTTTTGTTTGCATTCCAACTTCAGCATTTTTCATTAAAATTGATGCCATATCGTCTTCAACAAAAACACCATTACACGAAATAGGCAATCCTTTTTTAGTTCCAAAGTTAGACCATACTGGAGATGATAGAGAATAGAATCCTCTGCTCATATAATCATAAAACTTATCAGCGAATCCTTCTTTGTCAAGAATTTCTTCCGCAGCTTGAGCGATCATTCGCACTCGCTCTTCAGCTGTCATATTTCCATCGATGTATCCACGACTTAAAAAAAGCCGTGAATCATCGTTTGCCCATTCAAATCCCATTATATAATCCTTTAAAATAAATCATCAGCAGTAATACCTTGACCCTTTGCATATTCAACTGGACGCTTTTGAAAGAAATCTGTCATGTTAGCACCCAATAATTCTTCATCAAACCAAAAAGTTTGATCAACATCATCTTGATTATATATAATCTCTGAATTATCAAACCCGATTTGATCTAAAGAATCTGCCATTCTTTTAGCAATAAATGATTTAAGAATACCAGCAGATAGACCTTTTGTTTCATAATCACCCATAATCCAATCAATCACTTTGCTTTCAGCTTTAAGAGCATCAATGCATTCTTCTTTTACTCTTGATTCGAGTTCTGCATCAAATAATTCTGGATATTCTTCACGCAGGGTATTGATTAATTTAATGCCTACTTGAGCATGTAACATCTCTTCATTACGAGTATATTGTACTTGTTGTGCACAATCTTTCATTACTGCTTTATTACGATTCATATGCATGATAATATAGAATTGACTAAATAAACTTACATTTTCAACAAACAATGTAAATAACATAATGGAATAAATATATTGCTTTTTATCATCAGCATATACTTTATTATTATATTTACGTAAATAGTCTACACGACCTTTAATTACTTTTTCATTTAAATTTTCTTCAAACACATGGGTCAAATGTAAGACATCAAGAATTTTCTCATATGCCATATTATGAATGACTTCTGAATTGGCCATTGCATAACCTAAATCCTTAATTGATGGATGAGGTAAGTGATTACCTACATCAGCCCAAAAAGATTTAACTGCAATTTCAATTTGACCAATTGCTGACATAGTCTTAACAACAATCTCCCGTTCTTCTGGACTTAGATCTGATTTAAATTGTGAATAATCTGAACGAAAGTTAAATTCTTCAGGTGTCCAAAAGCCTTTCCAAATAGCTTCAATAAAGTCTTTTGTCCATGGATATAAATCTGGTTTTCTGGAGATTTGTTCTTGAAATAGCATATGATTTTCCCTTAAGCGTAAAATATATACTCAGTAAATCGTATATTTACTAAGTATTAGTTGAAGTTTGTTTTATGATTAGTACTATTATATATCAATGTTAGGTTTTTGTAAATACAATATATGCCCCTTTTTGTAAAAAAAAGTAATATATATTGTATTTTTATATGTACAAAGGTATATATCTATGGTATAATAAGAGAGTAATCTCTTAAAAGGGAGGATAGTATACTATGCATCAGACTAGTCTTTACGCTGTATTGATCCTGCAGAATTCTTTCTACTACTAATATTTCTATTATCACCTGAAATTCTTGACATCTCATTTATTCTATTTTCAAGTTCTTGAATCTTAGCAGCAATTTTTGGATTTACTTTTTTCCATGCTTCTGGATCTTGATCAAACCATGTCCATCCATATCTATCACGCAACCAGTCAAGAATTTGATCAAACTTTGAATATCCCCATAAACCTATTCGCGTGTCTCGTATATATGCTAAACAAGCAGCGCCTAAAAGTGCTCCAGCTATGCTGGTATAAATCCATAAGTATTCCATTGTTATTCCTCTATAGTAACTGCTTTATCCATGGTTTTTTCGCTTTCAATATAATAATTTTTATATGCTTGTATGATTGCTTGTTGTTGACCTATATACATTCTAATATCAGATATATTCAAACCCAATTTTCCATAATCATCTCCAGTTAATCCAAATAAAACTAGATCGTCACCTGTCTTTTTTAGATCATCAAAAACTTCTTCATGATTATTTGGTGTTATTGCAACCCATGTTATATCACGTTGATCAATTTGATCTGCTTCTGGTAAAACAAGTTCAGGTCTTTCGACTGGTTTAGTTTTAATCTCTACTGTTTCGGGAAGTCTCTTCAAGCTGCTGCAACCGTTCAGGGTCAACAAGAGTATCAAACAACCAAGGGCATTCACGATTAAACGCTTTTCCATTTTCTGCTTCTCTTTCTTTTTCACTTAATGGAGCGCCAGACATTAATTCAAAACATCTTAATGCATTGGCAGTTCCCCTATTAATTAATTTTTCAACTACATCTGGCTTTTCAGCACCAAGCAAACCAAGATCTAAACTTTCTAATTTCTTTGCAAGTATTTTATTCCGCGTGCGTGTACGGGTCATTTGTTTATTAACGCTTTTTAATTCATTGTTAACTGCTTGAATATCAGATTCAAGTGCGCCAATAGTATCTTTTTGAGTCTGTACAGCACCTTCAAGCTTAGCATTGTTTGCTGTTAATATTTCTATTTTTGCTTGCATATGATTCCATGTAGCATAAGCTCCATAACCTATAGAGCCTATTAAACCGATTACAAATATCATCATATAAATTTTAAGCATTTACTTGCCGTATGCGTGTTTCTTAAATGTAGTTAACAATAGTTCTTTACCTCTATATTTTTTCTTTAAAGTATTAGCTTTTGAACTATTGAGTTTATATCTACGATCAGTTACTGGAACTTCTTTGATTCTACGCATCATTTCATGACCAAGCGGAATATTATCGTGGCCAGCAACTGGTCCACCGACACTGATTGAATTAGCTGGGGCATCTTCTTGAACTTCGTCTTTTTTATCATCTTTTTCAAGAGGCTTATAATTTTTTAATGCCTTCTTCAAAGATCTTATCTGTGCTAGTTTGTTTTTCATACCTTCACCTTTGGTTTGATTATTCCTTGAGTTACCATATCTAATCCAATATCAGACTTTTTAGGTACTTTGATAGCTTGACACATTCCGGCCAAATTCTTGGGCGACGTATTAACCATAAAGATAATTGGATTTGCAGAAAGATATTTATGAGCGGCATCGATATAAGGAGTTTCAACTTCTTTTTTCCATCTGGCTGCAAGCTTTGGTATTCTTTTAATAGCTGCCATTTGTTTTCCATTCACACCAGATTTTTCTTTGCCTAAAGCTCCTTTGGGGTCTGCCATATTTTTAAGTTCGAGGGCTGGACCGACTATTTTTGTCATATCCATAGTGGCACCTAATTTATAGTTAACCATATATCCGTCTCTAGTAAAATTGCCAGCTTTAATTTCATAATTTTTACCGTCAACTACTAAATCAACTCCTGCAGAAGAGCCACCACCTAAGTGAGCATCATCTAAAATAAAGAATAACATGGCTTCACCAGGACCAACACCTTTAATATCATACTTATGTAATTTTCCAAATGCGGTTGAGTCAATCCTTTTCAGTTCCTTTAAAACTGAATTAACTTTACCTACAGTTGGTTGACCTTTTATAGTGCCATCCATATCAAACTTCGGAAAATATTTCATATGAAATAAATGTTGAATTTCTTTTTTATATTTTAAAGAAGTAAAATCAGATCCTTTTAAATTAAATGATGTTAATGTTTGAGCCTTTGCTAAAAATTCTGTATCTAAATCTGAAACTGCCACTGCCGCCATTTCTTTGATATATTTTTTTAGCGTCATCATGACATTATTTCCCCTATAGTGATATATACTTTTTGTCTGGTATTTACATGCGTAGCTTCATACACATTTAATCCAAACATTTCACCTACAGGATGGCAATCATTACCAACACGTATCCAATCTTTTGGTCTTACGACTTCTTCAAACGTACTATTAATCACTTTACTATTTTTAATTCGATATGAACCCGGAGCTAAAGCACCGCTTTCCAATAAAAACCAACCGCTTTGTTCTGACAAAAAATCAAGTGGATCAAGTCCACATTTTTCTGTGATTTGTTTTATTGACTTATCAGATAGTTCTAAATTTTCTTTAATAAGATATAAAGCTGCGCCATAACGAGCAATAACTGATTGTCCGCCTGGAGCTTTGGCCATTAAACGCTTAATATTAAATACTAAACGAATAAATGGTGTATATGCATCTCTTTGCTCTGGATAATCCAGATCGCCAGGTGTTTTAGTACGTTTACCATCTTTATCAATAAGACCTAATTCAAAGGCCTTTGTTTTTTCAAATGGTGTTACTAATAGAGCTAAGAATCTAAAAGTATATACTAAATCACCGGCCTTCTTAATAAATCCCATTCTTTATATCTTTCTTAATATTTGTACAATCTTATCATCCATTTCAATATCCACAAAATCAGTTGGCTTAATATGATTTAAAAATATCAAAAATGGTTTTATTACTTTCCAATGATCATTATTTAATTTATACTTTAAAATCTTTATGCTTGCGTCAACTCCAAAAACATTAAAAATAATAATAAGATGGTTTAGTATCAATCTATCTGCTAATCTTTCAGATTCAATATATCTATTTACTAATCTTTTTACATACTTAAATCTATTCAGATCTTCATAAAACTCCTCGACATCAATACATTTTGGATTGTAGTAATGTCGAGAAGCAAATATTAGTAAATTGTCATCATTTATTTCATCAAATAATTGCATTATGTTTCTATACTTTATTAATTTATATTATTCTTTTTCATTATCGTCGTTTGCAAACATTAGATTTCTCCTCTAATGTATTTAGCATACTTATCCATATAGCTTTCTGTTTTTACGGCTGGACCACCATATGGTGTGGGATCCGGCATAATTTTTTGATCACCTTTTGATGTAGGAGTATTAGGTGTTTTGGCCTGTTTGATCGGAGCTTTTTTAGCATTTTCAGCTGTTTGTTTAGCTGCTACATTACCATCAAATGCTGGATCTACTGTCGTTGGAACTTGATGCATTTCAACAAATTCTTTCTCAGTCATAGAAAGTGGGTTGCGGCTAGCTCTTATATCAGCTGCACGACCTGCAGCATCTTTTGAGTTAACTTCTTTACCAGGTGTTGGATCAATAGGATGATGAATTCCAGTTGGCTTAGAAGCTTCTTGCACAGATTCACCGGCATAATGAGATGCATTATTTGCACTATTAGATAGTTTTCCTGCATCCCTTAGTTCTTTTTCTCTTTTTTTCGACATAGTTTTTACACGCATTGGCTCAGCTGGTCCACTCCCTTGCCAGTTTCCACTGGTCATACCTTTCATTGGGTTATTAATATCGCCCGCGCCTTCTTTAGCCATTTTATCAATAGCTGTGTTAATACCAGCTTTACGATTACGAAGCTTATCATCCGCACGGTTTGCTTTTTTGAAATTCTTGTCCTGCACTGCAGTACTTTTAGCTGCCATTCCACGCTTTTCATATTCGGTGGCGAAGCGGCTTTGTGTATCTACATCATCCATAGCTTTTTTGGCATAACTACTAAGAGTTTCCTTGCTCACTTCATTGATTTTAGCGGCGTTGATTTTAGCGGCGCGTTTCATTTGTACAACATTAGTACCGCTATTAGGTTTATTTCTTTTGCTTATCATATCAGCGATAGCTGGATTGTGGTCGGGATGATTCGGATCTGGGTTATGATCATCAATTTTTCTCTGAGCATTTTTATATTTGCCTTTAGGACCAAGTTCTAATTGTCTTTTAATAGCTGCGTTATCGCTATCGAAATAACTTATATACTTTCCACCGGGCCCGGCACGATTGTCCCGATCTTCTTGATCTTGGTCCCGATCTTCTTGTATATTAACCCGAATATCTTCAACCATATTACTAACACGATCCATAACAGATTCTTTTTGTGGACTATTGCCATGGCCATGCTTACGTAAATGTTTAAAATCATCTCCCGTAATTTTATGCCTTGGCGGAGTTTGTTTTGCTATTTTCTTTTGGCCAGCTGAAAGTTTATCCATATTAGCATCAACCCTCGCTTTTATGCGAGCTCGGTCTTTTGGTGATACCATACTACCATAGCCTTCATCAACCTCAACAGATTCCCAAGGAGCTTTGGCTACAGACACTTTATCTTTTGATTTAGCCATTCTTGCAGCTTTATCAAAATCGCGCTGTTGCTGTTTAGTACCCGGTCTAACAGGTGCAGTATCTGCTCCTTTTGCTGGAATTGATCTTTGATCATTTGCCATATTTCTATCATTATCTCCAGCTTTTGATTGTTTACGTGAAGCTTTTAATAGTTTTTTATCATCAGAATATTTCCGTGACGCGTGAAGCCCACCTTGCGGGCTGCCGCCGCCACCGCCGCCTCCACAAGCTTCTGCAACCATTGCTTCAGCTTGATCTAATGTATAGCCCTGATCGATAAGTGCTAATACATCGTCCACATTTACTGATTCATATACTTCAGGGTGAAGCTCTTTAGCATCTTCTACACTGTCATAATGCTTAGCTAAATACTTTTGAAGATCTTTTTTGTTACCTGAAGCATCGTGAGAATTATCAGTACCTTTGTTTTTCTTAATAGTAATGTTATGCTTTTCAGCATTAGCATCAGGTCCACCCATATGATCAATGTCTACATTTACTGATTCGTTATAAGATGCGTTCAATTTACCATCTCCTTTATTTTTTGATAAGCTTACTCGATCACCACCATATAGTTCGCTTGCGGCGCCTTGGCCTAGATGATCAATTGCTAAAGTGTGAATTTTTTCTCTTACTTCAGTATCCTGATCATCAGCATGCTTGCGGGCTTTATCCCAGTTACCGGCTTTAACATGCTTTGCATGATCTGCAAAATCTTTATGATCCATATGATCTTTGCCAATTTCTTTACAGTAATCCATAAGACCTTTTGCAAGAGCGGCTTGCCGTGCTGCGCCTTCTTGTAAATCTGCTGATTCATCAATCTCTTCTGGTTTATCGTGAGTGTATCCCATTTTTTCATATTTTTCGTGATCAGCTGGTGTTTCTGCTTTATAGCCTTTACCAGTTTTAGGATCATACATCATATGCGGATACTTTGCATCTTCATCAATAGCAGCACCTTGTTGACCATCTGTGATATCACCAGAATATGCTTTAAACTTGTCTTGATCGTCATCTTTTTTAGATGATTTTTTCTTTTTATCAAATTTCTTATCGTCTTTATCGGCATCTTGCCGAAGCTTCTTCAAATCTGCTGCATCGATATCGCCATCTCCGTCAGTAGGATCATCGTTATGATCTTCGTCTTCATCAGAATGAACGTCTAATGCTTTTTGATTCTTGTGCAGCGCATTAGCATGATTCTTTTTTGCTTCAGTATTTTTTTTCTCGACCATCTCAAGATATGCCAAGCCTATGCTATTTAAGTCTTTCGTTTCCATTTTTGTCTCCATTTATACAAGCTTGGATATTATAGTTCTATTTATACAATTTTTTTATTACAATTTACATCATACCAAAATGAGCTACTACAGATCCGATAGCAGCAACTATCACAGCCCAAAATAGTTTATTAATTACTTGAACTGTATTTGCATTCTCATTTACTTTTCTTTCAATACAATCAAGCTTCTCCGAAAATTTATTCATTCTATTCCAAGAGTCATCTCTATACTTATTATAAGCATCCATTTTTTCTTCGAATCTAGCTATATTTACTAGAGCGTCTGTTAGTTTATCGATTTTTTCTTCGATTCTATCCAACCGTTTTTCCGATCTATCGTCTGTGACCATATGGGTATTCCAGTTCTATACTACTCTAATTAACATTTCCAACGTCTTAACGACATTGCTTTTCGTGTTGGTCTACCCTTTTCGTCTTTCATAGGGCCTTTCATACCGCTCATACGAGCACAAAATGATTTCCGTCTTTTTGCATCTTTACTACCAGCTTTTACTTTACCAGTCACAGCGGTTTGTAAATTACCTCCACTTTTTCTATTAGCAGCATCAACTCCTTTTTGAGTCATACCAGCACCTTTATCAGTTGCTCTAAAATGTCCTTTGGAATCTGTCCCACGTTCAGAAATATATTGTTTAAAAGTATCCATTGTTATCCTCCAAACTCATGGCCAGCAACTCTTGCCATTTCCTTATTAAATTGTTCCTGTGAAGGCTTTTCTTTATATAGTTTAATAGAAATTTCAGGTCTTTCCTTACCTTTGATTCTCCAGTTATAGCCTTTTTCTTTATGTTCAGGTTTTGTTGTTTTTACAACACGTCTTTTATAACCAGCTTCCCAAGTTTCAGATTTTTTTTCATTAACTGATTCTGTTTTTATTTCATTCTTCATATAGTCACGAGCTGTATCAATATAATCTGTAGCTTTTGTAATTTTTGATTGAACCCATTCAGGCATATTATCGTTATCACTTAACATATCATGCAACTCTTGAGCAGCATCAATCATGGTCTTAAGTTGACCTTTAGACATACCACCTTCATTGTTATATTCATGTTCTTTATTTTCTAATAGCTCTCTAAATGTTTTCATTTTATTTGCCTATTTGCTTTAATGTTTTCCATTACTTCTATGTTATCTTTTGAAATAACATCGTATATTATCCAGTTAATTGGATCAGGATCAAATCTATGTTCGTCAACATAAAGTTTAGAATTACCAGGATCTACTTTTAATAATGTCCATGTCGGCTCTTTAAAATGCGTAAATCCTCGAACTCTGGCTAAACGCTTTGGTTTTTCAGTAAGGAACGTTGCAACATATGCAACCTTTGAACCACTAATTACCCAATCTCCTGAAGAAGGTTTTAATCCATTTTTTAATATACTATCAACATTTGCGGTCTTTGTCCAGTGATAAAGTGCATCTGGTTTTCCAACTGCTACTCTATTAGCAAAATATATAACAAGAGCTGTCTGGCCTGCTCGATAAGTATCTCCAACATTATAGCTAATTAAGCGAGGATGTTTAAAAGCACCCTTCTCAATATCAGCTAATAATTTATCAACTGAAGGATGATTTTTTTCTGGAATTGCTTCCCGTTGAGTTTTTCTAGCTATAGGAATTTTAACATAACTATCAGTCGACTGTACCTTGCCACCATTTGGACCAAAATCTATTCCATAATTAGCTACACCAGTATCATCAGGAATATTATATTTTTTAAGGTAATTCATAACCTTTTGCTCAGGCTTAACATTAAGTTTGCCATGTTTTTCTTCAGTTATGAATTTTCTAAATGTTTTCATTTCATTTGCCTATTTACTTTAATGTTTTATTTCATAGCTAATGAAACTTTAGATAACATTTTATTCGTAAGTGGATGCTCTTTTAAAGCATCTTCGCTGTCAGCATTGATATGATCAGAAAACTGGCTAAACTCTTCATGACTTTCACGATTTTCGAGATGCGTATGTTGCATTTTTGTGTGATTTGAAACGTATGCAGCGTTACGGTGTTGGCTCGCTACGATGTCATGATTCTCAGCCGCTTCGTGATTTCCAGCAATTGAGTGAAAAGTTGCATGAGCTCGATGTATGTCAGACAGTTTCTTATGATTGTCTACTAATTGTTCTAATTCACTAGTAGTTTTATGAAGATGACTTCCGTCGCGGGTTTCATCTTCATGACCATCGTAACGGCCAGTTATATTGCTGATCGCCTGGTGATGTGCCAGCGCCTGAGCGTGCACAGAATTCTTTGCCTTCTGGAGGTGGATAGAAGGAGGCATTGAAGTAGCTTCATCGATGCTTTCTTTACCTTCTCTTATGTCCTGCAAAAGAGTCGTATATGCTTTAATGTTTTTTTCGTTCTCATTACTTGTAAACATTTTAATTTTCCTTATGTTTTATTTTTTTTTTGAGCACTACGAATAGCTTCAGGTGTAGGTGCACCTTTTGCACCCTTTTCTCTCATTTTTTCACCACGAGCTCTTTTTGCATGGATATTTGCCCACAATCCAGCTGAAGATTCTTTCATATAATAATTTTTTAATTTGTTAATAACATCTGCTGTTGCTTCACCTACATCAATAGGATTATGTTTATGTCTATTTTTTACACTATTATAATAATTTATTGCTTCTCTTCGTTCAGGCGATCCTTGAGGGTGCATCATAGCTCTTTGATATGCGGCTGTTACATCACCTGCAGTTACCTCATCTATTGATGATTGTAATACTTTAGCGTTCTTTTTACGAAATGTTGCTAAATCTTTTTCAGAGTCATGTCTAGCCTTTGAAGCTTTAGTTGCATCTTTTTCTCTATCAGTTTGTGTACGACCACTTGCTTTATTCATTTCACCAGAAATTCTAGATCTTGTTACAGATGATTCTTTTTTAAATCTAGATGGAGGTGCCGGTACGTCAACAACATAAAATTTACCATCTTTATGTTTCTGAACAAATGATTTATGCGAAGCTTCTTCCTTTCCTACTAGATGATCATTATGACGCTCAGCTTCTTTACGACCTATAAAACCTTTGCTAACAAATTTCAGTTTAGGGTGGTCAAACTTTATATAAGTTTCATTCATTTCTTCTTCCTCTTTGCCTTGTGATCGAAGCCGTAATCTTTTCTTAACTTCTTGAGGTGTAACTCTTTTAATATCGCCAACTGCTTTTGATGGATTACGAAGAAGCCCAACTAGATCTTTTCTTAATTCTTCTCGATTAGCAGAGTTAACATACATTGTAGGTAACCCTTCAATCTTTACTTTAAAATACATATCTTCATTTATATTTTCATTGCCTGCTGCTTTAAAAGTTTTACCTTTATCCGTATGAGTTTGGTTAGCTTTTTGTTTTAATTTGTTACTATCGACATAATGAATTTTGATCCCTTGTTTTCTAATATGATCAGCAGAATCTATCTTTGTTTGTGAATGAGGTCTTTCATTCTTTTTGCTGACGTTTTCCTCATCACTGCCATCAATTCCTCTGAACCCATTGCTTTTATGAAATTTAGATAAGGTTGCACTATGATTTTCAACTTTGTCCTTATGATCTTTATGAATATATAAATTTTTTTGACCATCATTGTTATGATGAAATACCCAAGGCACTTCTCTAGGAACGGCATATACATGACCCATTGCATGTTTTTTATGTGATGCATATACACCTGTTATTTCATTATCATCATCATCATGACCATGGAATTGATTACTCGAAAAGGTTGTAGGTACTTTTCCGTGATCTATTCTGTAATAATCCTCATTTAGACCAAACATACATGATTCGCTAATTATTTCTACTACTGACATATCATACTCCGTTGATTGATTCATCATAGATTTTTGTAAATTAATCTTTTTTCTCATAGCATGAAACTTTGCTGAAGTAGCAGCTGCTTTATACGAACTTGCATTTTTAGCAGTAGCAAGTTTTATTCTTGCTCTATTTAATTTTGTTGAGGATGTAGTAGTACCTTTTCCAGTTACTAATTGTCTTTTACTAGCTGCTCTTGCTCGGATTTTAGCACCACTTGCATTTTGTCTAGCTAACTCGACCTGTCTATTTCCCCGTTTTTCGACTCTGGCATCATGACGTTCTTCTTTAGCTTTTTTCTCAGCTGCGCGTTTATTATCGAGTTCTTCTTTTCTTTTTTCCCGAGTAGCGGCCTGTTGTTTTTTCAGTTCTTCACGTTCTTTCTTTTTTTGTTCTCTTTCTGCAGCCTTTTCAGCCGGAGTCATAGGTGTAGCAGGTTGTCCAAAACCAAATATTTCTGATAGAGCCTTAGTCATTTTTTGAACCCTTTAATAATACTTTAGCTGACTTTCTAGCACCTTTTATTTTAGTGATTAAATCATCTGGTTTTGGCTTATATGTTGTATCAGATACTTTAGCATTACTATGATCTGCCTTACTCATTCCTGGTCCAAAATTATCTTGACTTGGTAACAAACCACGTTTTACTGCACCCTCACCCATACCACCGGCGTCTGATACCTCATTGCCTGGATGTTTTCTTGTTCTAGTTTTAGACTTTGGAGTTGGTTTAACGTTTGGCATAACTTGACCTGGAGTAGACTCTACCCATCTTTTAGTGGTTTCTTTAGTTCCCCATCCGGTCTTATTATAAGCATCTAGTTCAGCATCTTCGCCTATTGTCTTCATGTCACGAGGAATTGGTTCAGCAAATACTGGTCTATTTCTCTTACGTTTTGCTTTAATTTTATCCACGGTCTTACCAATTTTTTTCTGTATTGCTCGAGAAGCTGCATTCGAAGCAACAGTTAATCCAGCCATTCCAGTTGCAATTCCAGCGCCTTTCATCATTT
>Ga0102906_1000255_pt1 | contig 18108 bp, 15 predicted proteins | sample Colrivmet1556A02_FD_78498 | JGI IMG/M metagenome (GOLD analysis project Ga0102906, IMG submission 78498) | Estuarine microbial communities from the Columbia River estuary - metaG 1556A-02 | ecosystem: Environmental > Aquatic > Marine > Intertidal zone > Estuary | place: USA: Columbia River... | reverse complement strand
CGATTTCTTCATTTGTCATCTCAGGAATTGAAACGGGCTCAACTTTAAAGTTCGCTTCCTCTTCAGTTTCTTCTTCTTCAATCTCTTGAGTTAATTCAAATACAACTTCGTTGGAATTGATGTCCTCTTTGAACTCATTGCTAAAAGTATCAGGATTCTCGAGTTGTTCTTCCGTTTCTTCAATTTCAATTTTACCTTCTCTTGCTTCAGCTTCTGCAACTGCGGTAAATAAATCTACCTGATTAAGCTCTTTGCTTGCAGTTTTTGTTTCTTCAATTGGAGTAGTCATTGGATCTAGCTTTGCAGGTGCTTTTTCAATAACTTTATCTTCTACTTCAGGAATTTCAGGTTCTTGAATTTCAGCATCTAGTGGTATAACTGTGCGACCTTTTTCACGTTCTGTTCCGTCTATTATTTTACTTCCAGCCTCAAAACCTGTGGCGATAATGGTTACGCTTATATTGTCTTTCAGCTCTTCATCTTGGCCAATACCTAAAATGATGTTTGCGCTTCCTCCGGCTTCAGATTGAACATGTTCGTTAATTACACCGATTTCATCAATGGTAATTTCATGATCGTCATCTCCAGAAATGATGAGAAGTAATACATTCTTAGAGCCAATGATTTGATTGTCGTTTAGAAGAGGTGAGTCTAAGGCATTTACAATGGCTTCCTTCGCTCTATCATCTCCACCTGAAACGGCAGATCCCATAATTGCCGTTCCGCTATTTGCTAATACAGTTTTGGCATCTTTAAGGTCAATATTTACCCCGTAATGCGAAGTAATAACTTCCGCAATAGCTTTGACAGCAGTTGCTAAAACAGAGTCGGCCATTTGGAAACCTTTTTTGAATCCAAGATTTCCATAGACTTCTCTTAGCTTATCATTTTTAATAACGATTAGAGAATCTACGTGTTTTTTTAATTCACGTAATCCCTCTTCAGCTTGTTTCATTCTGGCAGCACCTTCAAATGAAAATGGCATCGTAACTATCCCCACAGTTAACAAGCCCATTTCTTGCGAAAGTTTTGCAATGATTGGTGCAGCTCCAGTTCCGGTTCCACCTCCCATGCCAGCAGTAACAAACAACATTTTTGTGTTTGTCTCTAGTATAGATTCTATTTCAGTTAAACTTTCAAGAGCAGCATCTCTTCCTGTTTCTGGATTTGCGCCAGCACCCATTCCTTCAGTCAACGAAGCTCCCAATTGAACTTTGTTGCTCACTTCAGAATGGTCCAAAGCCTGAGCATCGGTATTACAGATAATGTAATTGACATCCTTAATGCCTAAGCGCTTCATGTGGTTTACAGCATTGCTGCCACCGCCACCTACACCGATAACTTTAATTACCGAACTTTTGTTCATCGGTAGGTCGAATTCTATGTTGTTGTCTATCGTTTCTTCGCTCATGTCTTGTGCTGCCTTTTGGGGATTAATCTTCTATATCGTTATTCAAAAATTCTTTCAAGTTGTTGAACCATTTTTCTAAAAAGTTTGGTCCTTTTAGTCCGGTTGGGACAGAGCTTTCTTCAGCTGCTTGTTCTTCTTTTTCTGCTTGCGTTTCTTCAGCTGTTGCAGTTGCAATTGGTTCCGGCTTTTCTTCAGGAACAGGAATGGCATCAGGGTCTGTAGCCATGTTCTGAGAACCTGTGCTTTCTAGACCTTTGATTAATAAACCAATAGCTGTAGCGTACATCGGAGACATAAGCGACTTTTCAGTCTTGTTGGCTAAATGTTCATTTGGGTAGCCAATACGTGTGCTCATTCCGGTCTCAAACTCTATCAATTGCTTGATGTGTTTGAGTTGAGACCCACCGCCTGTTAAAACAAGGCCGGCAATCAAACGCTTGTTTTGTTGCTCGTGCCCATATCCTAAAATTTGGGCGTGTGCTGCAACTATTATTTCTTTAACTCTTGCGTGGATGATTTGTGAAAGCATGTTTTTAGAAACTTCTTTCGGTTCTCTTCCGCGTAAGCCGGGTATTGTAATTATTTCGGTTGCACTGTTTTCTGCAGGCCAAGTAGATCCGAATTTTATCTTAAGGAGTTCCGCTTGTCTTTCAATAATCTCGCAGCCCTCTTTAATGTCGTTGGTAATTATTTTACCACCCATTGGTATCACAGCAGTATGACGAATAATCCCATCTTTAAAAATCGCTAAATCCGTTGTTCCGCCACCTATATCGATAAGGGCAACACCGGCTTCTTTTTCTTCTTCTGCTAAAGTTGAACTTGCACTCGCGAGCGGTTCAAGCGTAATGTGCTTTAACTCTAATCCCGCATTTGTAATAGAGCGGCCAATGTTTCTTATTGAAGAAGTTTGACCCACAACCAAGTGAAGGTTAGCTTCCAATCTGCTACCATGCATCCCAATAGGATGTTTGATATCTGTTTGACCGTCTATTTTATATTCCTGGGGTAATACATGGATGATTTCCTCTCCAGGCATCATTACCAGTTTGTGCACATTGTCAATTAAATCGTCTATATCACCTTGCTCTATTACATCTTCGTCCTTATCTGTTCTTGTAACATAATCGCTGTGTTGTAAACTTCTAATATGTTTGCCAGCAATACCGGCAACAACACTGTGTACTTTTAATCCTGACTGCTCTTCTGCTTCTTCAACGGCTTCTTTAATAGCCTTTTCAGTGAGCACAATATTTACAACAACACCATCTTGGACACCTGTACTTTTTGATTGACCAACACCTAAAATTTCAATTTTAGCATGTTCGTTTAACTTACCTATTGCACAAACAATTTTGGTAGTACCTATATCTAATCCAACTGCTATTTTTTCCGTGTTCATCATCTGTTAGTTTGTAAATACTACCTGGTCTTTATACATCAAGTTAATGGTCTTGAGGTTTGCAACATCCTCTTTCTCTTGGCTTTGGTAAAAAATCTTAAGTTTCTTCAATTTGGTGTCAGTATTATTGGTGTTACCCCAAATAATCTTATGGTTTCCCAATGCTGAAAAGAGCAAAATATCCTCATTCGAAAAGTCAAGGCCAGTAATAATACCCTCGTAAAAAGGGTCGTTGGTTGCTTGCATCAATAATTGATGTGTGTATTCGAGTTGTGGTTGTTTTACTTTGCCTGTTACAAAAGGTACCATTGCCGAGTGATTTCGCGATAAGGGCATGGTTTCACCCATACTGTTGAGGTATTCATGTTTATTCCCATTAAAAATTCGCGCAATTGCTTTGTGTTGGTTCACAACAATAGATAATCTACCGTCTAGATTCGAAAATACTTCGGCATTCTCAACATAGATGAGCGATTCGAGCGTATCTTCTAACATTCCGATGTTAATTTCTCTAATGGGTATATTTTCAATAGAATCGTAAAGTGAAATGACCACATCTTTTATTTCTTGTTCAGTCAAGAAATACTGTAATTCGTTGTTTGTAATGATCGGCTCAACACCTTTTACGGTGACGTTGTTTCGGATGTTCACAAAAGCCATTAGGAATACCAGCGAACAAATGCCGAGAATCAAAAAGATGCTATTTCGAGTTAATATTTTCATTCTTCGGAAAAGAGACTAATTATCGGCTCTATCATCTTGTCAATATCTCCAGCTCCTGCTGTGATTAGAACCTCTGGCTTCAGTTCTTTTATTGTTTCTAGTAGGTTTTCGGTAGAAACGACTTTACCCATATTACACTCGGTTTTGCTCAATAACCATTCAGAGTCTATACCTTCAATTGGCTTCTCTCTTGCAGGGTAAATATCTAATAACAACAGTTCGTCTGTCAAGCTTAAGGCATCTCCAAATTCATGTCCAAAATCCCTTGTTCTACTGAAAAGGTGCGGCTGAAAAACGGTTGTGATCCTTTTGTTTGGATAAAGTTCTTTCACAGAATTTAAAAGAGCTATCAATTCTTTTGGATGATGGGCATAGTCATCTATGTAAACGAAATTTTCCGTTTTGATGTGGATATCGAACCTTCTTTTAACACCCATGAAAGTTTCAATTCCAGTTTTTATTGCCGGCCATTTCAAACCCATTTGGTGAGCTGCAGCTGCTGCCGCTAGTGCATTTTCTACATTGTGCCGTCCTGGTAAACCGCACGTAATAGGTTCTGTTTTTCTAGAGTTATGCTTTATTCTAAAACCGTAAGTGCCGTTTTCGATTCTTATTTCAGTGCCTAAATAATCGGCTTCAAGATCTTCATCAAGGCTATATGTCGTGCCATCTAAACCTAGGTTTGCATTCACAATTTTAATTCCATCTAAAGCAACAAGCGCCATAAAGGCTCTAAAGTTTTTTTGAATGTCCTGCTCGTTTTCATAGATGTCCAAATGATCGGCATCCATGGAGGTGAGTACTGCTAAATTCGGTTTTAGATTTAAGAACGACTTGTCGTATTCGTCTGCTTCAATGACAATTTCTTTGCCTGTTCCAGAAATGAGATTTGTATCGTAATTGCTGCTGATGCCACCCATAAAGGCGGTTATTTTTTTACCTGAACTCTTAAGGATGTGCGCGAGTAAACTCGTGGTAGTCGTCTTGCCATGCGTTCCTGCAACAGCAATACAATAGCCACTATTCGCAATTTCAGCAACAGCGCGAGCGCGTTTAAAAACATCAAATTGATTGTCAATAAAATAATTCAACTCTTGATTGTCTGAAGGTACCGCAGGTGTGTAAACCACTAAAGTCTTCTCTATATCTTTAAAGTCTTTCGGTATTTCTTGAATGGCATCTTTGTAATGAATAGAAATACCTTCTTTGCTTAATTGACGTGTAAGTGTCGTGGGCGTTTTATCATAGCCAGCCACAATCCATTTCTTTTGGACGAAATAGCGCGCAAGTGCGCTCATGCCAATTCCTCCAATGCCAATGAAATATGCTCTGTCAAATCGCCTTGTATTCATCCTAAACCGTTTATTATTTCGTTAACAATCTCTTTTGTTGCATTCGGTTTAGCGAGGCTTTTTATGTTTTTGCTTAGTTCTTGTCTTTTTGTTGTGTCTTTGAATAAATCTAGCAAAAGCGTCTCTAGTTTACCTATCTCCTTTTCAGGAAGCGCTATGGCAGCATGATTGTCGCTAATTGCATTTGCGTTTTTTGTTTGGTGGTCTTCAGCCACATTTGGAGACGGAATGAGAATAACGGGTTTACCCACAATACACAATTCTGATATCGTTCCAGCGCCAGCGCGCGAAATGATAATGTCCGCTTTGTTATAAGCGGCCGGCATGTCACTAATGAAATCAGTCAATTCTAAGTTGTTGTGTTGAGCAACTTCAGTTTTCAAATTTTCGAAATACAACGCGCCACATTGCCAAGTGATGTTGATATTATTTTCAAGAAGAGATTGATGAATGGCTTTTATTTCATTGTTTACGCTTCTTGCGCCAAGGCTTCCGCCTAGGACTAAAAGATTGAGGCTTTTTTCATTTTCAGAAATCTCTGAATTGATTTTCGCAATAGCTTCTCTTACGGGGTTGCCTGTTTTTACAATGGAAGGCTTAGGGAAAAAGCGCTCTAGACCATCGTAGGCTACACAGATTTTTTCAGCCTTTTTCGCCAAAAGCTTATTTGTAATTCCTGGAAAGGAATTTTGTTCTTGAATAAATGTTGGGATGCCTTTGTTTTGAGCCACATACATTAATGGGCCGCTCGCAAAACCACCAGTGCCAATGACTGCGTCTGGCTTTACTTTGTTTACCAATCTGTAACAACTCCAAATACTTGAAATCAGTTTAAATGGAAAGTTGATGTTTTTCCACATTTGACTTCTTTGAATTCCACTGATCCAAATACCTGTTATAGGATAACCAGCTTGAGGAACTTTTTGCATTTCCATGCGGTCTTTGGCCCCTACAAATTGAATGTCACATTCAGGGTAGCGCGTCTTTAATTCATTGGCAATAGATATTGCTGGAAAGATGTGTCCACCTGTTCCGCCACCGCTAATAATAAACTTGTATTTAGACTGCTGGTTCAATATCCAAAGTATTTAAATCATTACTGTCGTCTCCATTTTTATTATTACCATTTCTGGATATGGCGTTGCTCACGCTTAGTATCATACCAAGTCCAATACAGGTAATCCAAATGGAAGAACCTCCTGCAGAAATCAATGGAAGAGTTTGTCCCGTTACCGGAATCAAATTCACTACTACGCTCATGTTAATGAGCGCTTGAATCACAAAAGCGCTACCTATTCCAATAACCAAGTATGTCCCGAAAGGGGAGGGCGCTTTTCGTGCGATTTTTGCGAAACGTATAAAAAGCCAGATGTACAGCCCTAATATTATTATCCCACCAATGGCACCATATTCTTCAATAAGTATGGCGTAAATAAAATCTGATGACGATTGCGGCAGGAAGTTTTTGAGCACACTTTTCCCAGGACCTTTACCAAAAGCACCTCCGTTAGCAATCGCCATTTTGGCGCGCTCCACTTGATAGTTGTCTTCGCTGTCACCAGAGGCATAGCTTTCTATTCTTGCTTCCCATGTATCCATGCGGTTGCTAATGTTTGGGAAAGCCATGAATAGCAAAATCAACAATCCAAACGAAGCGATACCTATTCCGATAACATAACCCAAGTATTTGATGGGATAACCTGCGATGTAGAGCACTACAAAGCTGATCAAGAAAATCATTGCCGCGGTAGAGAAGTTCGCTAAAACAACTAATCCGCATACAGCGGCAATTGGTAATAAAACTGGAACAATTGTTTCTTTAAAAGTGAATTGACTAACATCGTTCTTCGAAAGGTATCTTGCTAAATAGGCGATGAGGGCAAGGTTGGCTAAACTTGAAGTTTGAAAACTTACCCCAATAAAAGGAATGCTTATCCAGCGGCTGGCATTCGTTGCACTGGCGCTGTCTGAGACAATACCTTGTAGAGAAGTATAGCCCAATAAAACGAGCACAAACGGAAATGCCATCAAGGCAATGGGGCCAAAGTACTTGTAGTTTAATTTGCTTATCCCAATAGTAAAAGAAAGCCCTAAGATTAAATGGACACTTTGCTTTGTGAGCCATTTAAATGTGCTGCCTGTGCTATTAATATAGGCCAAGTTGCTACTTGCGCTATACACAATAACCAACGATACTATAGAGAGTATTGCTATAATAGACCAGACTTGTGAGTCTCCTTTTATATAGGATTTAAGTTGCATTATAACTTACGAATGTTCTCTTTAAATTGACGTCCTCTGTCTTCGTAGTTCTGAAATAAATCGAAACTTGCACAGGCAGGAGAAAGTAAAACGGCATCGCCTTTTGCGCTTAAATGGTAAGCCATTTTTACGGCTTCTTCCATGTCTGCGCAGTCAACAACCGTCTCAATTGCCTGGTCAAACTCCGCATGTATTTTTACATTCTCTGAGCCCAGACAAATAATCGCCTTTACGTTGTCTTTTACCAATTCTGACAATTGACTGTAGTCGTTTCCTTTGTCAACCCCACCAACTATCCAAACGGTAGGTTTACGCATAGATTCTAACGCGAAATAGGTAGAGTTTATGTTCGTAGCTTTTGAATCGTTGATGTATTCAACTCCACTAATTTCTAGAACAGGTTCAAGGCGATGCTCTAAACTGTCAAAATTAGAAAGGCTATCGCGGATGCTTTCTTTTCTGATTTTAAGCAGTTTCGCGCTTAAAGCGGCTGCCATAGAATTGTGGACGTTGTGCCGTCCCTGTAATGCAAGTTCGTCAATTGTCATAGTATCGTGGTTGTTAAGTTTTATTTCAATGTTATCTTCTGAATTCAAAAAAGCACCTTCATCTAAGGGCGCATCTGTAGAAAAGGGAATGAGATGCGCCTTTATGTTTTTGCTCTGTACTTCATTCTTAATGATCGGGTCATCGTAATTGTAAATCAGGTGATCATTTTCATCCTGATTCATTGCGATGCGCATTTTAGATGCGGTATAATTATCCATTTCATAACCATATCGGTCTAGATGATCTGGAGTGATATTTAAGAGTATTGCGATATGCGGTTTGAAAAACTTGATGTCATCCAACTGAAAACTACTCACTTCAACTACAATGAAATCTAAATCGCGTTCTGAAATCAGACGCGCAAGACTATAGCCCATATTGCCAGCTTCCTCTACATTTAATTCTGCATTTTTAAGCAGGTGATTTGTTAAGGAAGTGGTCGTGGTTTTTCCATTGCTTCCGGTCACTGCAATTAGGGTTGCGTTTGTAAACCAAGAAGCAAATTCAATTTCAGAAACGATAGGCGTGTTTTGGCTGTTCAGCTCCTTTATAATTAGCACCTTGTCAGGAATACCAGGGCTCTTTACCACTAAATCTGAAGTGAGGATTTTTACAAAGTCATGTCTGCCCTCTTCAAAGCTGATCTTATGGTTTACTAGTTCTTTCTTGTAATTGTCTTTTATCAGATTTAAATCTGAAACAAAAACTTTGTAGCCTAGCTTTTTTGCAAGAATAGCTGCACCTACACCGCTTTCGCCCGCACCCAAAATGGCAATATGTTTAACGTCTGCTATCATCTCATTTTTAAGGTGATGATGGCTAATACGGCTAACATGATTCCGATAATCCAAAAACGCGTTACGATTTTAGATTCGTGGTATCCCTTCTTTTGATAATGGTGGTGCAGCGGTGCCATTAAGAAAACTCTGCGACCTTCACCAAACCTTTTCTTGGTGTATTTAAAATATCCCACTTGAATAACTACAGATAAGTTTTCAGCTAAGAATATCCCACAAAGGATAGGAATGAGAAGCTCTTTGCGCACGGCAATTGAGAATACAGCTATGATTGCTCCAATCGCCAAACTTCCAGTATCTCCCATAAATACTTGAGCAGGGTAGGAGTTGTACCATAAAAAACCGATGCATGCGCCTATGAAGGCGGCAGCAAAAATTACCATCTCTCCCGTAAAGGGGATGTACATTATGTTGAGGTAATCGGCAAAAATGATGGAGCCGGAAAAGTAGGCGAGTATCGCTAAGGCGACCACAACAATGGCTGAGGTTCCCGTTGCGAGACCATCTATTCCATCTGTTAGATTTGCTCCGTTACTGACGGCAGTGATGATGAAAATAACAATCGGAATAAAGATTAACCAGGCGTATTTTTTTAGACTTGGACTGATCCAAGTGATAAGCGCTGCGTAATCGAACTCGTTGTTTTTAAGAAATGGTATTGTTGTTTTCGTAGATTTTTCGGCATCATTGAAAACAGGAATAGTGTTTTCGGTTTCACCCCACATTTCAGTTTGAGTAGCTCTTGTAGCTTTTTGCTTTATCGTAACGTCCGGGTGGAAATAGAAAATTGAACCCACAATAACTCCCAAAGAAACCTGACCGATAACTTTAAAAGTCCCTCTAAGACCTTCTTTGTTTTTCTTGAATACTTTAATGTAATCATCAGCAAAACCTATAGCACCCATCCAAACTGTTGTGAGCAGTAATGTGATGATATAGATGTTGTCTAGTTTCGCGAAAAGCAAAACGGGAACGATGATAGAACCCAAGATGATTAAACCGCCCATGGTTGGTGTGCCGGCTTTTTCAGACTGACCTTCTAAGCCTAAGTCGCGAACTGTTTCTCCAATTTGCAGCGTTCTTAGTTTGTTAATCAAATATTTTCCGAAAACCATTGAAATAAGAAGTGAAGTGACAATTGCCAATGCACCTCGAACGGAGATGTATTGCATCACTCCCGTTCCAGGAATGTTGAGTGTTTCGTCTAGATATGAAAAGAGGTAGTATATCATTAAGTGTGACTTTCTTTAAACAGTGATTTTATTTCCTCCATATCGTCAAAGTGGTGCTTTACACCGCCTATATCTTGGTAGGTTTCGTGACCTTTTCCAGCGATGAGAATAATGTCTCCAGGCTGGGCTAATGTGTTTGCAGTTTTTATGGCTATTTGCCGATCTGATATCCGAAGTGACTTGGCCTTGAGGCTAGGGTCTAATCCAGCTTCCATGTCATTCAGAATTTCCTCTGGATCCTCTGTGCGCGGATTGTCAGATGTAATAATAATTTGATTGCTCAGCTCGGCTGCGATGCGTGCCATTTCCGGGCGTTTGGTTTTGTCTCGGTCGCCACCGCAACCTACAATTGTGATGACTTTCTCGTTTCCTGTTCGCAATTTTCCAATGGTGCTCAGTACGTTTTTCAACGCGTCAGGCGTATGGGCGTAGTCAACAATAGCGGTAACCTTTGCTTTGGAAATGACATATTGAAACCTTCCGGTAACTGGTTTTAGCGTGCTGATTGCCGTAAGCAATTGTAAACGCTCTAGACCTAGTAAATCCGCAATAGCGTATACAGCGGTTAGGTTCGAAGCATTAAAATCTCCTGTCAGTTGTGTCCAAACTTCTTGGTTGTTTATGCTTAGCAAGGTTCCGTTTAACTGAGATTCAAGAATTTTTGTTTTGTAATCTGCTCCACTTTTTAAAGCGTAGCTGTAAAGTTTAGCAGACGACTTTTCCATCATTTTATTTGCATTTCTGTCGTCCACATTTATAACTGCAAAAGCTTTTTTCGATAATCCAGTAAAGAGCATCTGCTTCGCGTGGATGTATTCGGTAAATGTTTTGTGATAGTCTAAATGGTCGTGCGTAATATTCGTAAACGCAGCGCCATCAAATTCTAGACCTGAAACCCTATTCTGAACCAAGCCGTGCGAACTCACTTCCATGAAGCAGTATTTACAGCCTTCGTCAACCATTTTTCGTAAATAACTGTTTATAGTTATCGGGTCAGGAGTAGTATGTGTTGCCGGATGAACTTCCTTATTTACTAAAATTTGAACCGTAGAAAGAAGGCCCGCTTTTTTATCTAGGAGTAAAAACAATTGATGCAATAAGCTTGCGACAGTGGTCTTGCCATTTGTTCCGGTAATACCGATGAGTTTTAAATCTGAAGAAGGATTATCGAAAAAGTTAGATGCAACTATGCCAAGTGTTTCAGCACTATTTTTCACTTTGATGTAGGTAACGTCTTCATTTAATTGAGCTGGTAGCTCTTCGCAAACGATAGCGTTTGCGCCTGATTCTATTGCTTTGTCAATGTATTCATGGCCATCAGAAAGGGTTCCCTTTATGGCAATAAAAAGTGTATGCTTTACAATCGCTCTAGAATCGAAAGTGATTTTTTCGATTGCTAAATGCGTGTTTCCAGCCATCTCATCAATGCTGCATTTGTAGAGTATGTCTTTCAGTAATTTCATTTAAGCGCTAGGGTTACCCGATTAATATTGGTTACCGCATCACCTATGTTTGGCGATTGTTGGTATACTCTTCCGTTACCTGAAACATTTACATTGAATCCGTGATTTTCTAGAACCTGAATAGCCTCTGGAGCGGTTAAACCTTTTAGGCTTGGCATATAGTTTTTACCTAAAGCTCTTTCTGCATTTTCAATTTTCTGAGTTGTAGGGATTTGCATTTCGTATGGTTTAATAACATCTTCTTTAGGTGTCATTAAGTAAATTTCTTCAGCTACAGCTTTGAATACTGGACCTGCTACGGTGTTGCCGTAATATCCTTTGTAAATATTTGGTTTACTCACAACGACTATGCAAGAGTATTTTGGATCATCTGCAGGAAAGTATCCTGCAAAAGAGGCTTGGTATTCGCGACCGCCAGAACCGTAATTCAGTTGGCACGTGCCTGTTTTTCCCGCCAATTTGATGTCTTCTAATCTCAGGTTACTGGCTGTCCCTCCTTTTTTAACCACACCTTCCATTAAGGCTTTTAGCTTATCGATAGTTTCTTGAGAACAGATTGAAGAATTTAAAACATAAGGGTCGTTTTGTTTTACAACACGTCCGTGATCCGTTACCTGAGATACAAAAATGGGCTTGACCATTTTGCCATCGTTGGCAACAGCGTTATAGAATGTTAGTGTTTGTAATGGCGTAAGCGAAACGCCATAGCCAAATGCCATCCATGGAAGTGTAATGCCGCTCCAATTTTTGTCTTCTGGAGTTGGAATTATCGGAGAGCCTTCTCCTTGGATTTCTAGCCCTAGTTTTTTGTGCAATCCCATTTTGTAGAGTTGGTCTACAAAATCTTCGGGGTTGTCTTTGTAATGAGGATATACAGCTTTAACAATGCCTGTATTCGATGATTTGCGAAAAGCTTCGGCAATGGAGATTTCCCCATATCCACCTGGTTTACCATATCCAACATTACTGTCTTTTACCTTTTTGCCGTAAATGGTGAAAATCCCATTTTCAGTGTCAACAATATCTGCAGTGTCAACATAGCCGTCTTCCATTGCAACCATTAGAGAAGCGAGCTTAAATGTTGAGCCAGGTTCGGTAGATTCCCAAACTGCGTAGTTTCTAATTTCTTTGTATTCGCCACTTTTAGTTTTACCCAGATTGGCAATTGCTTTGATGTTTCCTGTGGCTACTTCCATTACAATCACGCAACCGTGATTCGCTTCATATTTGTTTAGCGTTTTTAAGAGCGATTCATGCGCTACATCCTGAATGCGTGTGTCGATTGTTGTGGTAATATCGAAACCATTTTTGGGCTCTTTTGTGTAGCCGCTTTCTATGGGTTTCCACTGTCCTTTGGTGATTTTCTGTTTCCATTGCTCACCATTTTCGCCTTCCAGATAACTACTGTAAGCGCCTTCTATTCCTGCTTGGTTTGTTTGGTTATTGTAGCCAATTGTTCTTTGTGCAATTTGATTCAAAGGCATTTTGCGATAATTGCGTCTTTCGTAAATCAATCCGCCTCGATATTTACCGAGATTGATGATGGACAATTCCTTAATGGCTTGCAATTCTAAAAAAGTAACTTTTCGTTGAAGGTTTATGTAGCGGTCGCCTTTTTGGCGATTTTCAGTGATGTAGTTTTTCCACTCTTTTGCAGTTCGTGCTGTTAAATAAACACTCAGGCCAACAGCCAATTCGTCTATGCCTTCTTTAAATGCTTCGTCACTTGCTGCTGTTGGATCAAAAGCTAAATCGTAAATAGGCATTGATGTTGCCAGTAGTTTTTTGTCAGCGCTGAATATGTTTCCGCGTTCAGCTTCTATGACTACTTTTTTAATAGCGTGTTCATCCGCTTGAGCACGTAAATCACTACCCTCAAAAATTGTTGTTTTGAAAAGATGGTATAGGATTAATACGCCAACAACTAATATTGCTATCAGCAGGTGCACAATTCTATTGTCGCTATTTGGGCTGGCCTTAGTCAACGTCTAGAACTATTTTTTTTGGAGGTTCACTAGATGATTGAAGGCCCAATTCTTTTCCTCGCTCTAGGACCTGGCTTTCCATGCCAAGCTGCATCAGTTTTGATTTAGATTCTAAATATTCTGCCTCGAGTTCTTTGAGGTTATTTTTGAGTACAGATATTTCTAAAACCTTTTCATCAACGCTGTGGCTGGCGCGAATGGATAAGACCGCTAATAGCGTTAAGAATAAAATAAACCAAAAAGACTTCCCATTAAAAAGGGTGTCTTGCAGGTAGATTTTCCCGTTGGTTAATATTTGTTTCGGCCCCTTCATAGCTTCTCAGCGATTCTCAATTTTGCGCTGGAGGCGCGACTGTTTCTCCCGTTTTCTTCAGGGCTCGCCAAAACAGGTTTGCGCGTTATCACTTTAAGTGGAGTGATTTTATTGCCGTAAAAATCTTTTTCGGCCTTCCCTTCAAAGTTGCCATCGCGGAAATAATTTTTCACCAAACGGTCCTCTAAAGAGTGGTAAGACATAACGACTATGCGTCCGTTAGGGTTTAGAATGTCTTCACATTGCTCGAGTAATTCTTCAATAACTTTTAGCTCTTCGTTAACTTCTATGCGTAAGGCTTGATAGACTTTTGCTAGAAATTGGTGGCCTTTAAATTTTGGAATGAACCGTTCCAAGCAGGCATTTAAATCTGCTGTAGTTTCAAGCGGATTGTCTTCTCTGTATTTTACAACCGCATGTGCTATGGCATGTGCATTTTTTAATTCTCCATAAAGGCGAAAAATGTTTGTGAGTTCTAAAACATCCGCTTCTGCTAATACTTGCTTGGCTGTTCTGTCTTTACGTGTGTTCATACGCATGTCAAGCGGACCTTCAAAGCGAAGCGAAAAGCCACGGCTGCCTTCATCGAATTGATGCGATGAAACGCCAAAGTCAGCTAAAATGCCGTCTACTTTCTTAATCCCGTAAAGGCGTAAAAAGCGTTTGATGTGCCGAAAGTTTTCTGGAATAAAAATGAACCTAGGGTCTTCCCAAGTATTTGCTTTTGCATCAGAGTCTTGATCGAAAGCAACAAGCTTTCCATTTTCACCTAATTTTTCAATAATTGCTTTGGAGTGACCGCCTCCGCCAAAAGTGACGTCAACATACGTTCCGGATGGTGAGATGTTTAATCCCTCAAGGCATTCATGTAAGAGAACTGGATCATGATACATTCTCAGAGTTGTTTAAGCCGCCCATCACATCTTCTGCCAAGTTCCCGAAATCCGTTTCCGGATTGTTCAGAGTTTCTTCATACGTCTCCTTGTCCCAAATTTCTATCATGTTAACAGAGCTGCTCATAACAATGCTGCCATCTAAGCCAGCAAATGCTTTTAAATCTTTTGGGAGGAGTATTCTGCCCGAGCCGTCAACTTCTTGAAGTTTAACCCCGGCAGTAAATAATCTTATAAAGTCATTGTTCTTTTTAATGAAGCGATTTAACGTGTTGATTTGTTTCATCACATCGTTCCATTCGTCAACGGGATAGAGTTCTACGCATTTATTAAAAACGCTTCTTTTCAATACAAAACCCTTATCTAAAACTGTAGCTAACTGCTTTTTTAGGGCAGACGGAAGCAGCACACGCCCTTTGGCGTCTGGTTTGCATTCGTATTCTCCTATTAAATTCAGCATGTTAACTATTCGTTGTCGTTGCGTCCAAAGATAAAAAGTTACTCCCACTTCTTACCACATGTTACCACTTTGTTAATAACTTTCCCCACTTTGATTTATTGTATTTGAATATTAATTCTTGAATGCCAATGTTTATTGGGGTTAAGGTTGTGGGGTAAAAGTGGGTGAAGGTGGGATGCTCTATTGTGCTACTTTTGCCGACCAAGAAATTTTACCATGGAGATTAAGCAAGCGGAGTTTATCATGAGTGCTCCCGAATTGAAGCAATGCCCAGAAGAGCGCGTAACTGAATATGCCTTTATCGGAAGGAGTAATGTCGGAAAGTCATCTTTGATAAATATGATGGTTCGTAAGAAGAACCTAGCAAAAACATCAAGTACACCAGGAAAGACACAGCTGATAAACTTTTTTAAAATAAATGACAGTTGGATGTTGGTTGATCTACCCGGTTATGGCTATGCTAAAGTGGCAAAAAGCATGAAGGGTAAATTTCATAAGATTATCACCGACTATGTTTCTAGGCGAGAGAACCTAGTTAATCTTTTCGTGTTAATCGATAGCAGACATCAGCCACAAAAAATTGATTTAGACTTTATGGAATGGCTTGGAGAAGAAGGGATTCCGTTCAGCATAGTCTTCACAAAAGTGGATAAGATTTCAAGTACGGTATTGAATAAAAACTTAAATCATTATAAAAAAGAGATGTTAAAAGTGTGGGAGGAAATGCCCAAAAACTTTATTTCGAGTAGCACTTCCGAAATTGGGCGTGCTGAACTTCTAAGTTATATTGGAAGTGTAAACACTTCTCTTGAAGGGAAATTCAAGTAGGAAATAGTGAAACAAAAAAAAGAACCCCTTTTAGGGGCTCTTTTTTTAAGGCCGATTAGTTGCATTATGCTCGGTCAGTTTGGTTATATAAATATAAGAAAAATAATTCTTATAATTCTATAAGACATTAATTTTGAATCATTCTAAATGACGGCTATTTTCCGCAATTGCAACCCCAGGTTGTTTGAATTTTAGCATCTGGCCACCAGTCGCTGTAAATGTCAGAGTCTTGCTCTCTGATGTAAGTCTGGCGTAAATCAATTTCTTTCAAATTTTTCAGTGACTTCATTTCCTCTGGCAATTCATCAATATGGCAAAGCCAGCAATCGAAAATTACCAATGCATCGAGTTTGGAAATGTGTATTGGAATTTGAGTAATGGGATTCCGAGCCAAATATAATTCCTTCAAGTTTGGAAGGTCGGTTATGCCTTCACTTATTTGATTCAGTTTATTGTTGTTTAATGCGAGCGTCTTTAAATTGTTCAGCCCGCGTAAAGTATCTGGAAGGGTTGTGAGTTTGTTTTTGCTGAGGTCTAGGTATTCAAGGTTGCTGAATTTCATGATTTCAACAGGAAACGTCTTCAATCTGTTTTTACTCAAACTTAAAAACTTAACGGATTCGGGATTCTTTAAAGCGTCTTCAAGATTGGTAAATGTGTTCTGGCTAAAACCGAAATGAAGAAGCCCGCAAAAGATTATGATAAAATACTTCTGCATTTCGCTTCGTCTAGAATGAGTTGAGCTTTTAGTTTTTCTACAGATTCAAATTTTTGCTCATCACGAATACGTTGTTGAAAAAACACCGTGAGTTTTGTGCCGTAGATGTCTAAGTTAAAATCGAACATATTGATTTCTATAGTCTTTGTTTTTCCGCTAACGGTAGGGCGAATGCCAATATTACACATGGCTTGGTGTTGAGTATCGCTGCCGTCTATTCTGACCAAAACTGCGTAAACGCCATTTTTTGGGATGAGTTTTTTTGAATCGTCTAGATTCAAGTTCGCGGTTGGAAATCCAATTTGCCGTCCGAGCTGATTACCTTTAACTACAAATCCCGTAAAACGGTAAGGACGTGTGAGGTATTCGTTGGCCGTTTCAATCTCACCTTCTAAAAGCGCCTTTCTAATTTTAGTTGAGCTTACTTTAATATCGTTAATGTCTTGGGCTGGAATTTCATCAACATCAAATCCATAAACTGGCCCAAACTCTTTGAGGTGTTCGAAGCTGCCTTCTCTATTTCTACCAAAATGATGGTCGTAGCCAATGACTAACTTTTTTACTCCAATATTCTTCACTAAGATGTTGCGAACAAATTCCATGCTTGATGTTCTGGAAAACTCTTTTGTGAACGGGTGAATAATGAGATGATCGAGTCCGCATTCCTTTAGAAGTTCTGCTTTTTCCTCAAGACTGTTTATAAGGTTTAAGTCTAAGTCTGGCTGCAATACCATTCTAGGGTGTGGATTAAACGTAAAAAGAACGGATTCGCCATTGTTCCTTTTAGCTGTTTCAATCAACCTTTTCAAAATAGTTCGGTGCCCGACATGAACCCCATCGAATGTTCCAGTTGTTGCAACTGCAAAATCAAGAGGCTCAAATTCATTTATGTGATGATAGACTTTCAGGAACTATTATTTCTTGGCAATATTAGAAAATTGGACTTAGTTTTGGCTCGATTAAATTAAACTTACTACCATGACGGATAAGGATCTTCTGCATGCTAAGCTGCAAACTGAAATTAAAATGCCTATTGGCGATGTTCTTTCAGGTGCGTTTGACCTTTTTGGAAAGGCTGCAGGAAAGTACATTGGATTTATGGTGTTGATGTTTTTTGCTGTAATTATTTTGGGTGCAATCACAGCTGTGTCTTTATATTTAGGTATGCTCGTAATCATTCTCTTTGTACTTGTCGTATTGCCAGGTTTGCAAGTTGGAATTGGACGGTTTACCAAAAATTTAAAGGAAGATAGAAATCCACAGTTTTCTGATTTCTTTAGTGGGTTTCAGCACAATTTAAGCCAATTAGTTCTGCAAAGTTTTGTTATTTCTGTTATTTCTTTAGCCATCGCATTTGGTCTAAATCATGATTTGTATCTGGCTTATTATGATTTGGGAATGAATTATGATGGTGATCTTCGAGAGCTGGCTAATCAGATGTTTGAAATAAATGAACAATTCAATCAAACTACAATCCTGTCTTTCTTTGGAGCTTTGTTTTCGTTTTATATCAGCCTTGGTTTATCGCTTACGCCATACATCGTTTCTTTTTATAAAGTCAGTGCCTTCACAGGTATGGATATCAGTTTTAGAACAATAAATAAAGTGGTATTTAATGCAGTCGCAATTCAATTCGTTTTAGGGTTCATTGCATTCATGGGTTTCATAGTGCTATTAGTTGGTTTGTTTGCAACCTTGCCAATAGCATTTATTGGTAGTT
>Ga0102906_1000244_pt1 | contig 18520 bp, 15 predicted proteins | sample Colrivmet1556A02_FD_78498 | JGI IMG/M metagenome (GOLD analysis project Ga0102906, IMG submission 78498) | Estuarine microbial communities from the Columbia River estuary - metaG 1556A-02 | ecosystem: Environmental > Aquatic > Marine > Intertidal zone > Estuary | place: USA: Columbia River... | reverse complement strand
TTGGTTGATTTCAGCCTGACGCCCTGCGCTTTCAAGTTGAGCTTTGTAAAGACTATTGATAGATTCCATTTGAGCAGCTGCTTTTGCCATTTCTTCACTGTATTTTTGAGACGCACCTTGAGATCCACCCATTTCAGATGCCGTTGAATTTAAGTTTCTTATGCTATCCCCTAAGCTCGTTACTAAAGCACCGTCAATTTTAGCTTCTTTTAACAGACTATCTAACTTTTTTGTCAGAATACCTTCTGGATTTTCTTGTTTAGCTCCTTTAGCTTTCCCACCAGCCAATTCTGGATATGCTATAGTCCAATCAAGTTCATCTTCTGGGGCATCAAATGCAGAAAGTGCAAAGATTGCAGCTTCTGTTACAAGACCAATAGTAAGTAACATACTTCCTGTTAAAGGTCCTAAATCTTTGTGGATAATTTTCATTAGAGCCCCAATAATTACTACCGCTGCTCCAAGGCCATAAGCCATATTCATCACTTTTTTGTTTATTTTAAATGCCATAATTGATAGTTTAAATTTATTGTATAATATTAGTTAGTTGCTTGATTTGCTGTTACGTCAGTACCCATATAATCTTGTACGGTTCTAAAACCAATGTAACTTCTTTGGATTGTATCTACTTCGTAATCTCTTGAACTTACTTGTAAGTAATAAGAGACGTCTTTCCATGAACCTCCACGAACGACCTTACGGTTATAACCATCATCATTTACATTTGGATTGATCGAAGATGAAAAATCGTAAGATGATGAATGATAAGATGACATTGTCCATTCGGCTACGTTACCCGCCATGTTGTATAAATTATAATCATTCGGCTCATAAGAGTCCGCTTCTACGGTGTATAATGCTTGATCGGCAGCATAGTTACCTCTTAACGGTTTGAAGTTTGCCATAAAACATCCTCGATCGTTTTTGGCATAAGGACCTCCCCACGGGAAAGTACCCCCTTCAAGGCCACCTCGAGCGGCATATTCCCACTCAGCTTCTGATGGCAATCGAAATGAATTTACAAATTGCTGACCTTTATCTTTTTTGTAGGTGTTTTTTGCTAATGTACGCCATTGACAAAATGCTTTGGCTTGTTCCCAGCTAACTCCAACTACTGGATAGTCTCCATAAGCTTGGTGCCAAAAATAATCGTTATGCATTGGTTCGTTGTACGAATACTCAAAGTCTCGAATCCACACAGTTGTGTCTGGATATACTTTGACTGCCTCTCTTCTGATAACATCGGTACGTGAAAGAGTTTTATCATTCGCAGCTCTTTGAATGTCCATGTAAGAGTATTCAAACTCAAATTGACTCACATCCCAAGTGCGTTGCCCGTTATAAGATTCCTCTAACGGAAGATACATGTTATCAAGGACTTCAGAATATAATTCATCTGGATATTCATCGGTTTCAAAAATAAGATCAACATCGTTGTTAATTTTACGTTGTTCATTTCCGTACGTATCAAGCATGTACTTTTCATAAGGAGTCAAGTCTTCTTCCTCAGCAGATAGGTAGGCAAATTCACCAATACCTTCGTCGTCTGGAGTTTTACCTTCTAGATCTGCCAATTCGGCTAGATTGAATCTTAAAATTGAATCTCGTACCCAAAACACAAACTGTCGATACTCACTGTTGGTGATTTCAGTTTCATCCATATAGAACGAACGAACAGAAACTGTTTTAGTTGGGGCATCTTGAATCCCAGCAAGATCATCGTCAGATTTTCCCATTACAAAAGCACCACCAGGAACCAAGGACATCCCATAGGGTTTCTCTGGGTGCCATTTCTTTCCTTTTACACCTACCAGTTCTCCTTTATCTTTTGACCCACAACTGGTGATAAAAGCTAAAACTAATGTTATTATTACAATTTTTTTCATAAATAAATAAATTCAAGGAATAAACTCCTAAAAACTTCAAGGTGTAAACTTATCTATATATTTCTTAAAAAACAACTTTTTTTTAGTTGAATTCTGCAACGAAATTTATGACTAATTTTACACTTTAAAGTCTAATTTTTTTTGTATGCTTTATACCAACGTTCAGGGATCAACCCCTTCGTAGCACTCACATAATCTTCATATGTACAGGCTAATAACGGATGTTGTTTCGATTTAGTATCTGAATACTCTAAAAAAGGAATTTCTATCCACCACCTTCCCGTCTTTTTACTCTTAAAAAACACTAATTCTTCAGACTCAACAAGGACTGTGAATTTTAAATAACTGGTTGAATCACTAAAGTCATCATCTTTAACTCTGCAATTTACTCCTTCAATAAAGTACCACATAATTTGGGCAACTAACATTGCAGTTGCTTCATCATTTTGTGAAGGATGATACTCATAAATTCCAAAAGAGGTTACTTTATTGCTAATTCCAGCATACCTTGAAATGGCACAAATTTCACGACCATCAAGCCCATTAGGTGAGAATTTTTGCTTTAGACTTACTTCTGAAGACTTGACAGCGTTGAGGTCCAAGGTTACAATATCAGCGTCTCTCAACACTGGTTCTACCACACTAATTGATTTCGTAATTGCTCCTAATCGGTATGATTCAAAATAAAGTTTCTCCATTAAATCAATCTCTTCTTGAGAATTAAAATACGTTTGAAACCCAAGTACTGTATAATTAAATAAATTATAGGGCTGTTCCAGAATAATCTTCCCCAAAAAACTACCATTATTGATAGGCTTACTAGAATCTCCTAAATCAAAGCTTTTATCAATATTAACAATATTAATCATTGAACTAATTTTGTCGTAAGCTCGGTAGTTAGCGTAAGTTAAATCTTGACTTCCGCCAATAATAATTGGGATAATTTTTTCTTTTATCAGGCTAGAAACCACCTGAATTAGTGCAAAATAAGAGTCTTCAACAGTTTCGCCTTTTTGAATATCACCCAAATCCGCAATTTCGTGTGACCAATTTCCTGGAAATAAGCCGTAGAATGCTTTTCGAATTTCGTTAAACTGAAATTCTTCACCAATATAGTCAACAGAGTTTCTAGATTCCAAAACCCCAACAACCGCCATTTTAACGTCATCTAAAGCTGGCTCAAGTGTAGAACTGTGAATCCTTAGTTTTTTTCCTATAGTCTGGTCATGCAGCAACTCTAATTCGTCTACAAGCCGATCTTTTACTGGTGAAAGAAAACTATAATCCATTAGTTTTTCTTTTTAGCTCGTGTTTTTTTCTTCGGTGCATTTTTAGCAATAATCCCTTTTACTTCTTCTAAAGTAAGTTTGGTAGCATCTACTGTTTTTGGAAGTTCAATTTTCGTTTTTCCTTGAATGATGTTGTGGCGTCCCCATCGTGCTTTTTCAACACGAATACCATCTTCTTCCCAATCATGAATCAGTTTATCAATTTCCTTTTGAATTTTGTCTTTAATTAAAGACTCAATATCGTCGTTTGAAAGATGGTCCCAATCATACTTTTTATTGACATTAATAAACATATTATTCCATTTGATAAATGGCCCAAAACGACCTTTACCTTTTTGAACCGGCAATCCATCGTACTCATAAATTGGAGCGTCGGCAGCTTCTTTTTCTTTAACTAGTTCAATTGCATCTTCAATTTCAACTCGCATAGGATCTAATCCTTTAGGAAGGGATATGAATTTATCTCCAAACTTTACATAAGGCCCAAAACGACCATTATTCACAATAAGGTCTTCCCCTTTATAGACCCCTAAATCTTTAGGAAGTTTAAATAATTCCAAAGCTTCATCAAAAGTAATGGCTGCTAGTTGAAAATTTGGAGGCACACTTGCGAATACTTGCTTTTCTTCTTCATCAGCTTTTCCTATTTGAACTATCGGTCCAAATTTACCCAAACGAACACTTAGTTGACGTCCCGATTTTGGGTCTGTACCTAAAATACGCTCCCCAGATTCACGCTCTGCATTTTGACTAACGTCTTCAACTTGTGGATGAAACTCTTTATAAAATGACTTCATCATTTTTGTCCAATCCTCTTTTCCACTAGCAATTAAATCAAAATCAGCTTCAACCTTGGCTGTAAAATTATAATCTAAAATTGCTTCAAAATGATTCACTAAAAAATCAGTGACAATTATTCCTATATCTGTAGGTACTAACTTTCCTTTATCAGAGCCGAACTTTTCAGTGAGTTTTTTGCCAGTTAATTCTCCCTCAGAAAACGTCCATAAAGAATAGCTTCGTTCCGCACCATCTACAGACCCTTTTTCAACATATTTTCTGTTTTGAATTGTTGAAATTGTAGGAGCATACGTGGAAGGTCTTCCTATTCCTAATTCTTCTAATTTTTTTACTAAAGATGCTTCCGTGTACCTGTAAGGAGGCCTCGAAAAACGCTCGGTAGCTGTTATATAATTATTGCCTAACGCTTCATTAAGTATCATCGCTGGCAACATACCTTCTTGTTCTAAATTTTCCTCATCAGTTCCTTCTAAATATACTTTCAAAAACCCATCAAATTTAATAACCTCACCGTTTGCCGTAAATGTTTCGCTGTGATTAGGGGTACTTATTTTAACATTGGTACGCTCCAATTGTGCATCACCCATTTGTGAGGCAATAGCACGTTTCCATATAAGATCGTACAAACGCGCTTGATCTCTTTCTATATTTACCGAGTGGGTTGAGAAATTGGTAGGGCGAATGGCCTCATGCGCTTCTTGTGCACCTTTAGATTTTCCTTTAAAATTCCGAGGCTTGCTATAAGTATCTCCATACGAGGAGGAAATTTCTTTAGCGGCAGTATTACGTGCTTCTTGCGAAAGATTTACACTATCAGTTCTCATGTAAGTGATCAGACCAGCTTCATAAAGTCGCTGAGCCATATTCATTGTTTTACTTACCGAAAAATATAATTTTCGAGAGGCCTCTTGTTGTAATGTAGAAGTGGTAAATGGCGGTGCTGGTGATTTTTTAGCAGGTTTTTTCTCTAAGCTTGAAACTGAAAAAGAAGCATTTTTATTTTTGTCTAAAAATGCTTTTGCAGCAGATTCGCTGTCAAATGTTTTTGGAAGTTTTGCTTTAAAAACTTGTCCTTTTGCGGTTGTGAATTCTGCATCAATTCTGAAAGTCGCTTGAGATTGGAATTTTTGAATTTCACGTTCACGTTCTACAATTAATCGAACAGAAACCGATTGAACACGTCCAGCTGAAAGACCACCTTTTACTTTTCGCCATAACACTGGAGACAACTCATACCCCACAATTCGATCTAATACGCGTCGTGCTTGTTGGGCATCTACTAAATTGTAATCTATACCGCGAGGAGTTTTTACCGCTTTTTCAATAGCTGTTTTTGTAATCTCATGAAAAACAATCCGTTTGGTTTTGGCTTTGTCTAATTTTAGAGTTTCTGCTAAATGCCATGCAATTGCTTCTCCTTCTCTATCCTCATCACTTGCCAACCAAACAATTTCTGCTTTTTTTGCCAATGCTTTTAGCTTACTAACGACCGTTTTTTTGTCGGTTGAAACTTCGTATTTGGGTTTAAAATCCCCATCAACATCTACCCCCAATTCTTTGGATGGTAAATCCGCAATGTGTCCAAAACTAGACTCAACTTTAAAGTCTTTACCTAGAAATTTTTCTATAGTTTTTGCCTTAGCAGGAGACTCAACAATCACTAAATTCTTAGCCATATCATATTTTTAGAGAGGTACAAATGTAGATGATTTTTTTTATTTCTTTCTTTTATTTTTTTTTCAAACCAAAAAATGACTGCTATTTACAATCGTTTTTGATAGTTATTATATTTGACTTAAAAACTTATAAAACAAACGATTGAGGTGCTGAATCAGGCGTGTCAAATCCTATTACTTTTTTATAAATAATATATTGAGGTAAGTACAAAAAGCAGCTAATAAACAAGGCTCCTAAGCCACATGTCACAAATGTAACGACATAAAACAAAATCACATTTAACACGAGAATTAAAAAAGTAATACCCCATTTTTTGTTTCCTATTCTAAAGGCTACCTTGACAATTTCAGAGATTGACAAATGAGAATTATAAGCAAATACGGGAAGCATAAACATAAGAGGAACTGTCGCATAAATCAAAGGGAAAAAGCAAAGCAAGGCTGTTAATATAGTTATCCCTGTGTAGGTCAATAACACCCCTAGTGCTTTCCCAAAAACTACACCTTTGAAAAAATAAAAGAAATCAGATAAAACAAAGGGTTTTTCATGATCCATTTCTTTTACAATTCTATAGAATCCCATGTACAAAAGAGAAGATACAAGACTCAATGCAAACATCAATAAATAAATCCATACTAAAGAAGTGCCATATTGTTCAATTAAAGCACTGCTTGAACCCATGGAACCCACCTGCTGGTTTAAATCACCCTCTAATGCAAGTGTGAAATACGGTAAATAAATACTGATTATTAATGGAAGCATGATAATGACCGAAAACAGCTGAAGTAACAACCCTTGAACCCATACTTTTTTAAATAAAACTAGAGATTCGTTGAAAAGATCTCCAAAATCTATTGATTTGGAGCTTTGAATTTTATTTATTATTGTTTGAAATGCATACATCCTTTAAAATTTTTGAAAACTAATAGTTTCCAAATAAAGAAGATTGTTTTGTGAAATCAAAATAAAAAATGAAAATCATGACACTTTGTCATAAAAAACAAAATTATTGTATCTTTGCATGCTTATTGTCCCTTAATTGATATTGAAATTTTATGGAGAAAACAATTGATGAAACGGTTCAAGGCTCAAAATTAGTCCTTATACCTAAACTAGAAAATACTAAAAAACTGTTTATTGAAAGTTATGGCTGTGCTATGAATTTTAGCGACAGTGAAATTGTAGCTTCTATTCTTTCAAAACAAGGGTATAATACCACTCAAGTTCTTGAGGAAGCCGACCTAGTATTAGTCAATACCTGTTCTATTCGAGATAAAGCGGAGCAAACGGTGCGCAAACGACTCGAAAAATACAACGCTGTTAAGCGCATTAATCCAAAAATGAAAGTAGGCGTTTTGGGGTGTATGGCAGAACGGCTTAAAAGTAAGTTTTTAGAAGAAGAAAAAATTGTTGACCTTGTTGTGGGGCCTGATGCCTATAAAGACCTTCCCAATCTAATTTCTGAAGTGAACGAAGGTCGAAGTGCCGTGAATGTAATTCTTTCTAAAGATGAGACTTATGGCGACATTTCACCTGTAAGACTAAATACAAACGGTGTCACAGCTTTTGTATCGATTACAAGGGGTTGCGATAACATGTGTACGTTTTGTGTAGTGCCATTTACAAGGGGGCGCGAGCGCAGTAGAGACCCTCAAAGCATTCTTGAAGAAATTGGTGATTTATGGAACAAAGGCTTTAAAGAAGTCACTCTTTTGGGACAAAATGTAGATAGTTACTTGTGGTATGGCGGTGGACTTAAAAAAGACTTCACAAAAGCTACGGATATGCAAAAAGCGACAGCAGTTGATTTTGCTAAGCTCTTAGACCTCTGTGCAAGAGCACACTCTAAAATGCGTTTTCGATTTTCAACTTCAAATCCGCAAGATATGTCCTTGGACGTGATCCGATCAATGGCGAAACATCAGAATATTTGTAATCATGTACACCTACCTGTTCAAAGCGGAAGCAACCGGATTTTAAAGGAAATGAACCGCCAGCATACTCGAGAAGAGTATATTGATTTGATCAACAATATTAAAGATATACTCCCAGATTGTACAATTTCTCAAGATATGATCTGTGGATTTCCAACCGAAACAGAAAAAGACCACCAAGACACCTTGAGTTTAATGAACGTTGTTAAGTATAGTTTTGGTTATATGTATGCCTATTCGGAACGCCCAGGCACAATGGCTGAAAGAAAACTAGAAGATGATGTTTCTTTTGAAACTAAAAAAAGACGTTTAGCTGAAGTTGTTGAATTACAACGTGCTCATGGCCTTTTCAGAACTGAGGAATTTCTGAATCAAACGGTAGAAGTATTAATAGAAAAAGAATCTAAAAAATCTACCTCCGAATGGTCTGGAAGAAGTGCACAAAATACGGTTGCAGTATTCCCAAAAGAAAACTATAAGATCGGTGATTTTGTGATGGTTAAAATAAATAAATGCACAAGTGCTACCCTTATTGGTGAAGCCGTCGGTTTGTCTAAAAATAATTGAATATGGAAACAGTACAATCTATAAAACAGCGGTTTAGCATCATTGGAAATGACACAGGTTTAAATCGTGCTATAGAAAAAGCCGTTCAGGTGGCACCGACAGATATTTCAGTTTTAGTCACTGGAGAAAGTGGTGTTGGAAAAGAAAGTATTCCTAAAATAATACATCAACTTTCGCATCGAAAACACGGAAAATATATTGCAGTAAATTGTGGTGCCATTCCAGAAGGCACTATTGATAGTGAACTTTTTGGGCATGAAAAAGGCGCCTTTACGGGAGCAACCCAAAGCCGATCCGGCTACTTTGAAGTTGCTAATGGAGGAACCATCTTTCTTGACGAAGTTGGTGAACTTCCACTCACAACCCAAGTTAGATTGTTGCGTGTTTTAGAAAATGGTGAATTTATAAAAGTAGGTTCCAGTGCCGTTTTAAAAACAGATGTTAGAATTGTAGCAGCTACAAACGTAAATATGTTTGAGGCTATTGAAAAAGAAAAATTTCGTGAAGATCTTTATTACAGATTGAGTACCGTTGAAATCTTATTGCCTTCACTTCGAGATCGAAAAGACGATATTCATTTATTGTTTAGAAAGTTCGCAAGTGATTTTGCATTAAAATATAAAATGCCCACCATTCGATTGGATGAACAAGCAATTGAAGCACTTATCAATTATCGGTGGAGTGGAAATGTGAGACAACTCAGAAATGTAGCAGAACAAATTTCTGTATTGGAATCTTCAAGAATGATTGATGTATTGACCTTAAAAACTTATTTACCAAATATGGGAGGTCATTTTCCAACAGTTCAAGATAAAAACAAAAAACAGAGTGATTTTAGTACAGAAAGAGAAATTCTGTACAAAGTTTTATTTGACATGAAAAGTGATTTGAATGACCTCAAAAAACTGACCATGGAGTTAATGAAAAACGACAACCACAGCGATGTTCAGAAAAATAACGAAGGTTTAATTCAAAAAATATACAACAAAGAGGAAGCTTTACAAACCGAAGAAGAATCGGAGTTTTTAGCACTTCCTGCAAAGCAACGAGAACAAAATGTTGTTGAAATCGTAAAGGATAATGAAGATAAATTCACCTATATTGATGCCATTGAAGAGGAAGAAGAAACCCTGTCTCTACATGATAAAGAATTAGAACTTATTAAAAAATCCCTCGAGCGTCACAAAGGAAAGCGTAAATTAGCGGCAGATGAATTAGGAATTAGCGAACGTACTCTATATCGAAAAATAAAACAATATGACCTTTAAAGTTTTAAAATACAGCTTAATGATTAGCGCTTTTGCACTCGTTTTAGGTTGCGGAGCTTACTCCTTTACAGGAATTTCTTTGAGCTCCGAAACAAAGACCTTTCAGGTCAATTATTTTCAAAATACCGCAGCACTTATTGAGCCAGGAATTGAACGTGACTTCACCATAGCGCTTCAAGATTTGATTTTGAACCAAACCAACTTAGACCTTGTTAAATCGAGTGGAGACATCATTTATGAAGGTGAAATTGTTGAGTATAGAATTTCACCGACAACAGCGACCTCTGGAAATACAGCCGCACAAAATAGGTTAACAGTTAGTGTCAATGTGATTTTTACTAATACAAGCGACGAGGAAGCTGATTTTGAAAAACGATTTTCGTTTTTCTATGATTATGCTGGCAGTGCACAACTAGTCGGCTCCCAAAAAACAACGGCTATTGAAGAAATTTTTGAACGCATCACACAAGATGTTGTAAATGCCTCCTTAGCCAACTGGTAACTTTATGAACACATCTGATTTTACATATATTTTACATCATCCTTCGACTTTAGACAAAGATCAAGTGAGTCATGTATCTGCTATTATTGAAGAATTTCCTTATTTTCAATCGGCCAGAGCCATATATTTAAAAGGCTTGAAGGATTTGGGAAGTTTTAAATACAATCAAGAACTCAAAACAACGGCGGCCTATACAACTGACCGTGCGGTATTGTTTGATTTTATTACTTCAAAAGTATTTTTGCAAAATGACATTTCAACACACATCAAACAAAATTTTGATCAAATCAAAACAATCAAGGTTAAAGAATTTCAGGACATTTCTTTTAATAACCCTGTTGAAAAAGAGCCTTTATCTCATCTAAGAGTGGAAGACTCAGAAACAACATTAGAACTCGGAAAACCATTGAAATTTGAAAAAAATGAGACGTTTTCATTTTCTGAATGGCTGAGTTTGACAAAAAAAAAACCGATTGTCCGTACCGAATCATCTGAACCTAAAAAGGAATCAAATCGCGACAAAAATTTTGCACTCATTGATGCATTTATCTCAAACAACCCCAAACTTAAACCTCTCGATAAACACTCAAAACTGATCAATATTGCTGAGCATACAGTTTTTGAAACAGAGAGTTTAATGACCGAAACTTTAGCAAGAATTTATGTGGAACAAAAAAACTATGATAAAGCAATACAGTCTTACCGTATTTTAAGTTTGAAATATCCAGAAAAAAGTAGTTTATTTGCAGACCAAATTCAGGCAATAAAAGTCTTACAAGAAAAAAATAATTTATAATGAGCACATTTTCTATATTTCTAGTTCTTATCGTCATAGTAGCTTTTCTACTTGTCGTTGTTATCATGGTTCAAAATCCTAAAGGAGGTGGATTATCTTCTTCGTTTGGAGGCGGTGGTACACAACAAGTTGGTGGTGTTAAAAAAACATCCGACTTTTTAGACAAAAGCACATGGGCACTTGCAACATTATTGTTAGCTCTAATTTTATTATCTAACGTAGCTATTGTAGGTCCCAACAACAGCCAAGAGTCTAAAGCACTTGATTTAGATGCAGCTCCAACAACTTCTCAACCAGTAGCAGTACCGGTTCAAGACACAACTACTGACGGAAGTTCAACTCCAGAACCAACGGAAAAAGAGTAATAAGAATGCTTCATAAAAATAAAAAAATGTCAACGCCAATACGTTGACATTTTTTGATTCTGAAAGTTTGTCAGCTTGGAAAGGGTTGGCATGCTTTTAGAATATAGATACTCAAAATAACAACACTAAAATTAAAAACATATGGCTTTAAACATTAAACCATTAGCTGATAGAGTTCTTGTAGAACCGTCGAAAGCTGAAACAAAAACAGCTTCTGGGATTATCATTCCAGATAATGCTAAAGAAAAACCTCAAAAAGGAACCGTGGTTGCAGTAGGTAAAGGCACAAAAGATGAGCCTACAACTGTAAAAGTTGGTGATGCAGTACTCTACGGAAAATACGCTGGAACAGAGCTTAAACTCGAAGGATCAGATTATTTAATCATGCGAGAAAGTGATATTCTTGCAATTGTTTAATTTTTAAAAAAAAAGAAATGGCAAAAGACATAAAATTTGATATAGATGCACGTGACGGACTAAAACGTGGAGTAGATGCCTTAGCAAATGCAGTTAAGGTAACTTTAGGACCTAAAGGTCGTAACGTGATCATCAGTAAAAGCTTTGGAGCACCACAGGTAACCAAAGACGGGGTTTCTGTTGCAAAAGAAGTTGAGTTAGAAGATGCTCTAGAAAATATGGGGGCACAAATGGTTAAAGAAGTTGCTTCTAAAACCAATGATTTAGCTGGAGATGGCACAACAACGGCAACCGTTTTAGCACAAGCAATTGTGAAAGAAGGTTTGAAAAATGTTGCTGCTGGAGCCAATCCAATGGATTTGAAACGTGGAATTGATAAAGCAGTTATATCGATCATCACTGATTTAGAAAAACAAGCTAAAAAAGTAGGGAATTCATCTGAAAAAATTCAACAAATTGCATCTGTCTCTGCCAATAACGACAATACTATAGGAGAGCTTATTGCTTCAGCATTTGGAAAAGTAGGTAAAGAAGGTGTCATCACTGTGGAGGAAGCCAAAGGAATGGATACTTACGTTGATGTCGTAGAAGGAATGCAGTTTGACAGAGGATACTTAAGTCCTTACTTTGTAACTGATGCCGATAAAATGATTGCTGATTTAGAAAATCCTTACATTTTATTGTTTGATAAAAAGATTTCAAACCTTCAAGAAGTACTTCCAATTTTGGAACCCGTAGCCCAATCTGGACGTCCACTTATAATTATTGCCGAAGACGTTGATGGCCAAGCCTTAGCGACATTAGTGGTCAACAAATTAAGAGGGGGGCTTAAAATTGCTGCAGTAAAAGCACCAGGATTTGGAGACCGTCGTAAAGCAATGCTCGAAGATATCGCAATCCTTACGGGGGGAACTGTAATTTCAGAAGAACGTGGGTTTTCTTTGGAAAATGCAGACTTAAGTATGTTAGGAACAGCTGAAACTGTAACTATTGACAAAGACAATACAACCATTGTTAACGGATCTGGAAAAGCAGATGATATCAAAACGCGAGTGAATCAAATCAAAGCGCAAATAGAAACAACGACAAGTGACTATGACAAAGAAAAACTACAAGAACGCTTAGCTAAATTAGCTGGTGGCGTAGCAGTCCTTTACGTAGGTGCTGCTAGCGAGATTGAAATGAAAGAAAAGAAAGACCGTGTAGACGATGCACTTCACGCAACAAGAGCTGCTGTTGAAGAAGGTATTGTAGCTGGTGGTGGTGTAGCGCTTGTTAGAGCTCAAAAAACACTCGAAAAACTAACAGCAGCCAATTTGGATGAAGTCACAGGGATTCAAATCGTATCTAAAGCGATTGAAGCACCGCTACGTACAATTGTAGAAAATGCTGGTGGCGAAGGAAGTGTTGTGATTAATAAAGTCCTAGAGGGTAAAGGCGATTTTGGATACGATGCCAAAAACGATGCTTACGTAGATATGCTCAAAACTGGAATTATTGATCCTAAAAAAGTAACGCGTGTGGCTTTAGAAAATGCTGCTTCTGTTGCAGGTATGATTCTCACAACAGAATGTGCTTTAATTGATATTAAAGAAGATGCTCCTGCTATGCCTCCAATGGGTGGTGGAATGCCTGGAATGATGTAATCTACGCAAACAACAATAACAAAAAAGCTCCTGAAAAATTCAGGAGCTTTTTTTATGGATCATTAATTGTGTTCTTTTACAACCTCATCTTCTCTGTATTTGCAACACGGGTGGACACTGTTATAAGCTTCATCAGTTGCTCTAAGTTCTTTGGTATCATGACCTACCCCAGCAATGTTTTTTTGGATAGTGGTAAGATCGGTTTTATTTTCGTCAAAAATGAGTTTTAACTCATGACTGTTCACATTCCAAACCGCAGATTTCACTCCTTTTGTTTTAAGGCTGGCTTTTTCAATACGATTTTTACACATCATGCAGACGCCATCTACATCTAGAGATACTCTCGCATTTTTATTTTGAGCAAAACTCATGGTGCTTATGCAAATAAGGGTAAATGTTAGAAAAATTGTTTTCATAATATTTGTCTTTATACTGTTTAATTTAATTTGTAACGTAAGCCTGTATAAAAGGTACTTCCAAATATTGGTCCGTACACAAATGTAGTGTCAAAATTTGAACCAAAAGGATTTTCTGAACTTAAAATTGGATTTTCTTGAGTGGCATTGGTAATATTTTCTGCACCCACATAAAGCTCAAAAGAGTCCGAAAACAATTTAGTAATTTGTGCATTCAAAGTGGAAATGGATGACGAATAGCTTGGCAACTGATAAGCTTCTGGACTGGAAACTGTTGATGAAAACCGCTGTTTTCCAAACCAATTAAATGTAGTATCAAATTTCCATACACCACCCTTATCTGTTTTACTCGTTTCAAAAGATAAATTTGCAAACACACGATGTTGAGAAGTCAACGGTTTTATGAGCTTTCCAGATTTATATTGAGTTTTTACATCGTAAAATTTATAAGCTGTTTTTAAATCCAAACGCTGCAAAATATTCAAACTAAACTCAGCTTGAAAACTGTTGGCAAAACTTGAGCCCTCCAAATTATAGAAGTTGACTTCATAAGGATTTTCATAATCGACAATCACTTGATTTTGAAAATCTGTTCGATAAAAATCTAAAGTAAGATCTGCCTTTCTACCAAACAACTCAAATCCCTGTAAAAAGGACACGCCATAATTCCATGCAATTTCAGGTTCCAAGCCATAGACATTACCGCCTGTACTTTGTATATTAATGGCTCTTGAGGTTGCAAACAATTTTTGATTTTCAGCAAAAACATTCGCCGCTCGTTTTCCACGTCCAAAAGAAACTCTTAAGGCCGACTTCTCCCAAGGCGAATAACGCGCATGCACCCGCGGTGTAACAAACGTTCCTAATAAATTATGGCGATCAACACGAATTCCTGCTGTTAAATTAAGTGCCCCTAAGTTATCAAAACTGTATTCGAAAAAACCACCAATAGAGCGTTCGTTTCTATCGTATAAGTCCAAATTGACCATCTCGTTATAATCATCATAGGTCGCATTCAAACCTGTTTTTATTTTATGTCTTGAATCGCTTATAATTGAGTTATAAACCAAGTTTGAATATATGCTTTTGTGACGTATGTCGTATTGATTTAAACCATAGTAAGATGTTTGGTCGTGATCGCTGTACGACAATTGAAGTCCTAAACTTTGATATGGGATCTCTGGATTGACATAACCAAACTTTCCCGAAACCTCAAAACGTTTTGTTGCTATTTCACTTCCCCAAACTGTATTTGAAAGTCGGTCAGTGTCAGGATCAAAATCGAGTTGACCAGCTTGTTTTTTATCTGTTAAGTAGCGCACGTTTAAAAAACTAATCAACCCTTTTTCAAGGTTAGAATATTGCCAACGATTCATGATGTTTAGCTGCTTAGATAATGGCATATCTAAAAATGAATCCTTATTTCTATCTAACTTTTGTGACCTGTTATTTGCATGCAAATACAAACCTGTACTCCATTTTTCAGAAAGAATTTTGTTAAAATGTGTATTGAGTTCTGTCCGACCATTCAAAGACCCATACACATTGACAAAAACAGGACTATCCGTAGTTGGCTTCACTAGTTCCGCATTAATTTGACCCGCGATACTTTCAAATCCATTAACAACACTACCCCCACCTTTGGTAATTTGGATGCTCTCCACCCATGTTCCAGGAATAAAACTCAAACCATAAGCCTGAGATGCTCCGCGAATCGACGGGATGTTTTCTGTCGTGATTAGAATATAGGGACTCTTCAAACCTAGCATTTTTATTTGTTTTGTTCCTGAAATAGCATCCGTGATATTGACATCAATAGAAGGGTTCGTCTCGAAACTCTCAGACAAGTTACAACAGGCTGCTTTTAAAAGCTCTTTACTACTTATTGTAGAAATGTTTTGAGAGGACAAATATGAAGTTGCTGAGGATTTTTTACGTACAGAAACAGTTACTTCTCCTAAATCATCAGAAGCTTTTAGCAAATGATGAATCATTTTTGGACTGTCGACACTAAGAGTGTCTGTTTTGAACCCAACATAACTAATTACTATTTTTTTGTAGGAGGGGTCATAAGGTAACTTAAAAGTTCCGTCTTCTAAAGTGATGGTGCCTATGGAAGTATTGAGCCAAAATACATTTGCACCGATTAAAGGGATTTGTTGCTTTTGGAGATTTAACTCTTTAACTATTCCTTTGATCTCACTTTGTGAAAAAATAAAAAACGGCAATACTAATATGAAATATAATGTAAATTTCATTGTGATTTGATTTATAATTAATACTAGAAAAAGATGCGACCTTATTCATATATTACTATGAAAAAGCCAATCTATGAGTACGAAATCAAATCAAAAAAACTTGATGTTGAATTTGAAAATCCAACTCTTGAAAGGGTGAAGAATAATTGTGATAAAAGTCTTGAATTGAAGAAATGAAAAAAGCTGGTTCAGAATATAATTTTGAAGGCAATTTGAAATTCTTTTTAATCTGAAGTTCTTCTGAAAACGAAACAACTTTAAATTGCTTTAATCCATCTACAGAAATAACCTTATTACTGCAACAACTCTTTTTGGTAAACTGAAGATCAGTAGAGGTATTTACAACGGCTTCGCAACAAGACTTTACCTTTGAAAATACAGCAACGTCTACCAATTTTGATCCACAAAAATGGGTTTCCATTTTAAATGAAAAGGTTGACAAAAGCACTAAAAGTGCTAGCGCAATTGAAAAAACTTTGGATATGGCTGTTTTTTGCATTGAGCAAATTTAATGAAACTACTCCTATTTATAACACTGGTTGCCATAAAATTAATAGAAAATAACACCTCTTTTGAGTAGCTCACTTAAGATAATTGTTATTTTTGTAAAAATTATTTTTATGACTTTTGATGTTTTAAAACCTAAAATAACAGCCCTAATTTCAGATTCCAATTCAAAAGATCTAACCTTACAACTTATTTGTAATTTACTAAAGGCTGAAATACCTTATTACGACTGGGTTGGGTTTTATTTCAAAAATGGAAATAAAAATGAGTTAAAACTTGGCCCTTATTCAGGGACTCCTACAGACCATACCATCATACCATTTGGAAAAGGTATTTGTGGACAAGTTGCCGTTAGTAATCAAAACTTTGTGGTTCCTGACGTAACAGACCAGGATAATTATATTGCGTGTAGTATAAGTGTTAAATCTGAAATTGTTGTCCCTTTGTTTGTCAATGGAAAAAACATTGGACAAATTGATATTGACTCAAATACTGTTGATCCATTTACGGATGCTGATGAACGTTTTTTAGAATTTATATGTCAATTGGTTGCTACATTGATGTAGTTGTTGATAACTCTAACAATTAGTTAAAAAAATCTTGTTTTTTCGAGGAATATTAGCTCCATTTTTTTGTGATAATTCCCTATTTTTGAGTCTTAATTTTTAGACTTCAAAATGAGCCAAAATAAAACAATCAAATCCGCCTTAATATCAGTGTTTAGTAAAGAAGGGCTCGCACCTATTGTTGAAAAACTAAACGCGCAAGGCGTTATCATATACTCCACTGGAGGGACTCAGAAATTTATTAATGACTTAGGAATTAAGGTCGTTCCCGCAGAAGAGATTACGAACTACCCCTCTATTCTTGGAGGACGTGTAAAAACTTTACATCCAAAAATATTTGGTGGAATTTTAAACCGTCAAGACAATGCACAAGATTCTGAAGAAATGAATTCGTTTTCAATTCCTCAAATCGATGCCGTTATTGTGGATCTTTATCCGTTTGAAAAAACGGTTGCGTTGGGTGCCAGCAATGAAGACATTATCGAAAAAATTGACATTGGTGGGATTTCATTAATTCGTGCTGCGGCCAAAAATTATAAAGACGTGATATGTGTGTCCTCTGTAGATGATTATGCTGAATTCTTAGCTCTTATTTCAGAAGATGAAGGGAATACTTCAATTGAAGATCGCAAACGATTTGCAACAAAATCTTTTAATGTATCATCACATTACGATAGTGCAATTTTTAATTATTTTAATAGTGATAAAGAAGAGGTTGTTTTAAAACTAAGTGAGACGCAAGGAAAAGTACTTCGTTATGGTGAAAATCCGCACCAAAAAGGGTATTTCTTTGGCGATTTTGAAGCCATGTTTACCAAACTTCACGGAAAAGAATTAAGCTATAATAATCTATTAGATGTGGATGCTGCAGTGAATCTTATGAACGAATTTCATGACGAGGCACCCACATTTGCCATTTTAAAACACAACAATGCTTGCGGCGTTGCACAACGCGAAACCCTACATCAAGCGTATATAGATGCATTGGCAGGAGATCCTGTATCTGCTTTTGGAGGCGTATTAATTTCTAATTCTGAAATTGACTTGGCAACTGCTGAAGAAATTCATTCATTATTTTGTGAAGTGGTCATTGCGCCTTCTTTTAGCGCAGAAGCAGAAGCACTTTTAAAAGGAAAGAAAAATAGAATTTTATTGATTCAAAATACGGTTACTTTACCCGAAACAAGTGTTAGAAGCTGTTTGAATGGCGTCTTAGTTCAGGAAAAAAACATGATTACCGATGAACGAAAAATATTAGAAAACGCCACCACTGCGACGCCAATTGAAAGTGAGATTGACGATTTATTATTTGCATCTAAAATTTGTAAACACACAAAATCAAATACAATCGTTTTAGCAAAAAACAAACAATTATTTGCAAGTGGGACAGGGCAAACTAGTCGTGTTGATGCGTTAAACCAAGCCATCCACAAAGCAAATTCATTTAACTTTAAATTGAACGGAGCCGTAATGGCTAGCGATGCTTTTTTTCCATTTCCTGATTGTGTAGAAATTGCCAAAAATGCAGGGATTACAGCAGTTATCCAACCTGGGGGATCGATTAAAGACCAGTTAAGTATTGATTATTGTACTGCAAACAATGTAGCAATGGTCTTTACAAAAAC
>Ga0102906_1000193_pt1 | contig 20707 bp, 18 predicted proteins | sample Colrivmet1556A02_FD_78498 | JGI IMG/M metagenome (GOLD analysis project Ga0102906, IMG submission 78498) | Estuarine microbial communities from the Columbia River estuary - metaG 1556A-02 | ecosystem: Environmental > Aquatic > Marine > Intertidal zone > Estuary | place: USA: Columbia River... | reverse complement strand
TTCTAAAAATTGAAGAATCGTTTCACCGGCTTCAATGGCATACGGAGTATTGTTTATATACGCTGTCTTCATCTTCAATTAGTTAAAGTATTGTTTCAATTCGTCTTCAAAATAGTGCAATGCATTTTTAATAGGGAGAGGTAAACCTCCGCCTAATGCGCATAAAGAACCTCTTTCTAAGGTATCTAATAAATCGTCTAACAATTCGCGATCCATTTTGTAATCTTCGTTTTGAGCTTTGTTAAACATTTCTTGTCCGCGTTTAGAACCTAAACGGCAAGGGAAACATTTTCCGCAACTTTCGTGCGATGTAAACTCGAACAAATGCTCTATGTAATGCACCAAAGGATAATCTTCCGGAATACAGATGACAGAAGCGTGGCCTAACAAAAACCCGTTTTGCGAAAAGCTCTCGAAATCTATACTCAGTTTGTCTATTTCAGAAACAGGAACCAATCCGCCTAAAGGCCCGCCAATGTGCATCGCCTTAATGGGTTGCTTAAACCCACCACCTAAATCGTTAATTACAACGCTTAGCGGTGTGCCCATTTCCACTTCATACATCCCCGGACGGTCAAAAAAACTGTCTAAACAAACCAATTTGGTTCCTGTAGATTTTTCTGTGCCGTGGGTTGCGTATTTCTTCCCCGAATGGGTTAAGATGTAATGTAAAGTGGCCAAAGTCTCTACGTTGTTTACCACGGTTGGTTTGTTAAACAAACCTTGCTGCGTAGGGTAGGGAGGTCGTGTTCTTACCTCTGGTCTTTGGCCTTCTAAAGAATTTAACAGAGCTGTTTCCTCTCCGCATATATAAGCGCCTAAACCTTTCACCACTTTTAAGTCGTAACTGAAGTCTGAGCCCATTATGTTTTGGCCTAAAATTTTAAGATCGTACAATTGGTCTAAAGCGTTTTGCACGATGTCTACACTTTCTGGGTATTCTGCTCTGGTGTAAATAATACCCCAGTTTGCGCCTACTGCATAGCCGGCCATAATCATTCCGAATATTACCAAATGCGGCTGCTGTTCTAAAAGGTAGCGGTCAGAATACGCTCCCGGATCGCCTTCATCTGCATTACAAACAATGTATTTCTCATTACCTGGTTCGTTCTTACAAGCTTCTAATTTAAAGCCCATGTTAAAGCCTGCACCACCGCGACCACGAACACCAGAGTTTTTAATTTTTTGCAAAACGGCATCTGGCCCATCTGCTAAAGATTCTTTTAAAGTGCTATAAAACGTGTCTAGTCCCGGAAAATCTTGTGTCAATATTTGTAAACCATTGTGTCCAACATAATAGTCGTCCATTTTTGGTTTCTTGTTTTGCATTACTTCGTCAAAGTCTGCATCGCTCAGAGCGGAATAGTTTGTGCCGCCATAATTAAAGGCGCTGTTTTCATGACATCTGCCCAAACAAGTCATGTTGCCTATTTCTTCCTCTTTAAGGTGTTTGCCTAGTTTTTCGCGCACATTATCTTGTGTTCCGGCCAACATACAAGCAGAGCCGTTACATACATAAGCCTTTTTACCACGGTTGTCTTCTCTTGCAAAATCATAAGCAGAGATTGTTCCTGTAATATTGGCCTTACCGACTAGGTACTCTTCGGCCAAACTTAATTTTTGCGACTTGCTTAGAGTTCCCTCATGTTCAGACAGATGTCCTATTTTTTCGAAGAGATTATTTTTTATTCCCTGTCTACCAGACAGGTGAGATAGATTTTTAGACATAAGATGCACTTTGAACCGCGTAATTTAAGGAAACATGATGATTCTATCATTTTATCAGCATAATTTTCAAACACAATTCAAATAACAATTTTTCTAAACTTCAAGAGGTATTGTCATGAAATTTCCAACCATTAATCATGTTGCTAATATTGTTCATTATGTAAATTGCGCCTTCTTAATTTTTAGATATGAAATCCATCCAAAAAATATTAGTAGCCAACAGAGGGGAAATTGCCTTGCGTGTAATGCGTACAGCAAAAGAAATGGGCATTAAAACTGTGGCCGTTTATTCTGAAGCGGATAGAAATTCTGTGCATGTGCGTTTTGCAGATGAGGCGGTTTGTATTGGTCCTGCGCCTTCTAATCAGAGTTACCTTTTAGGTGATAAAATTATTGAGGTATGCAAAGATCTTGGCGTTGATGCTGTGCATCCTGGATATGGATTCTTGTCTGAGAATGCAGATTTCGCACAAAAGTGCGAAGATGCTGGAGTAACTTTTATTGGACCTACACCATATGCTATTAGCATTATGGGCGATAAGCTTTCTGCTAAGCATGCGGTAAAAGATTTTGCTGTGCCGCAAGTGCCAGGAGCTGAGGGCGAAGTGAAGGACATTGAAGAAGGGAAGAACATTGCTGAGCAAATCGGATTCCCGGTTTTAATTAAAGCATCTGCCGGTGGCGGTGGAAAAGGAATGCGTGTTGTTGAAAACCGTGAAGAGTTTGAAGAACAAATGCAATTGGCGGTTTCGGAAGCAACTTCCGCTTTTGGAAACGGAGCTGTGTTTGTAGAAAAATACATTACCAATCCTCGCCATATCGAGATTCAGATTATGGCAGACAAGCATGGAAATGTGTGTCACTTGTTTGAAAGAGATTGCTCTATTCAGAGACGTCACCAAAAGGTAGTTGAAGAAGCACCAAGTGCGGTGTTGACGCCTGAGAAAAGAAAAGAAATGGGTGATGCGGCTATCGAGGTTGCAAGATCTGTGGACTATGTTGGTGCGGGAACGGTTGAGTTTATCTATACCGAAGATCACAATTTCTACTTCTTAGAAATGAACACGCGTTTACAAGTGGAGCACCCGGTTTCTGAAATGATTTCTGGTGTGGATTTGGTGCGCGAGCAAATTAGAGTAGCTGAAGGTCATGAGTTGAGTTTTAAGCAAGAAGACTTGAAAATTATGGGTCATGCTTTTGAGGTGCGTGTATACGCAGAAAACCCTTGGGAAAACTTTAGTCCGGATATTGGAACTCTTGAGGTTTATAAAAGACCAATGGGGCCTGGTGTTCGTGTAGACGATGGTTTTGAGCAAGGAATGGAAGTGCCTATTTATTACGATCCGATGATTTCTAAATTGGTGACACATGGCGAAAACCGTGAGGAAGCGATGGACAGAATGATTCGCGCGATAGACGAATACCGCGTTTTAGGCGTTGAAACAACGTTGCCTTTCGGGAAGTATGTAATGCAGCACGAAGCCTTCCGTTCTGGGAATTTCAGCACGAGTTTTGTGAATGAGCATTTTGATCCGGAAAAGTTAACGCAAGTGAATAATGACGAATTGGAAATGGCTGCTATTTTTGCTGCAACATTGGTTCAAGAAGATATGAATGCCGATGTAATTCCAGACAAAGTGAACGAAAATTCAAATTGGAAGCGAAACAGAAAATTATAAAATACGTCTTTTTAAACCTTGCACTTGTGCTTAGTTTTATAGCATTTGCACAACAGCCGAATTCTGAAAAACAGGATTCGGCTGCTGCTTTTATAAAAGAAAACCCTGCTGCTGTTCATCAAACAGTTATCATAGAAGGGGATACTGTTGCGTGGGATATTTTGGATGAAATCTTGTTTTTACCAGAACCAACGTTTAACGATGCGGATGCTCGTAAAAATTACATCCGTTTAAAGCGAAGGGTAATGAAAGTATATCCCTATGCTTCTATGACTGGAAATAAGTTAGACTCGGTAAGGTTGGTCTTAGATGATATCACCAAAAAGCGCAAGCGTAAAAAGTACATTAAGAATTATCAGAAATATTTAGAAGAGACGTTTGAACCGGAGCTAAAAGAGTTTACACGAAGTGAAGGACAAATACTTTGTAAGCTCGTCCACCGCGAGACAGGAGAGACGGTGTTTACCTTAATAAAAGAATACCGTAGCGGCTGGAATGCATGGTGGTGGGCGCGTTTCGCTGGCTGGTACGACATTGATATTGATAAGCCTTATGACCCGAATGAAAATGCTGAGGATAAACTCATAGAGAGTATTCTCAATCGAGCCTTCAAAACCAAGATGCTTGAAGAGCGTGTGCCGTTTTATCCTCCGGCCAGATCGGATGACTAGAAATTGAATGGTGTATTTATCTGATTTCGCACAAGTGTATATGAGTATATTCGAAATCAAGTCTAACTAAAAACCAACCTAATGGAAAAAATCAGTGCAAATTTAAGTTACAAAGAAGGGGGTGCATAGCAATACAGCTACACGCAGAAATATTGATAACAATCCAAATGCTGAGCAGTTAGCGGCAATGAAACTTGTCACGGCAAAAGTATTTCAACCCGTTCGTGAATGGTACGGAAAGCCTATCAGAGTGAACTCCTTTTTTAGAAGTCCAGAATTAAACACACGTATTGGCGGTAGTAAAACATCGCAGCATTGCAAAGGCGAGGCTATAGACATTGATACCTCAAATGACAATAAAAAATTATACGATTACATCCGAGACAACTTAGAGTATGATCAATTGATTTGGGAGTTTGGAAACGAAAGCAACCCAGATTGGATTCATGTGAGTTTTAGCAAGAATGGTAATAGAAAAAGACAATTGCTTGCGAAAAAAGTGAATGGAAGAACTACTTACTCAGTAATTTAAGTAAGAATTATAAATTCAATTTACGACATTATCAAATCCAGCTATTTATGGATTTATTTTGATTTACATGCAAAATGAATTTTGTTGATTTCTACAAGATTCTAAAAGTAAAGTAGGCCCCCGAGGTTTTTTAAACCTCATTTATTCAACTCATTTTAAAACTATCTCATGGAATCCAGTAAGCCTTATTTGTCAGGTGTAAATAGTGCTTACGAATTCTTGGTGATTATTCTATTCTAGGCAATGGCACGTGGAAAAGGTGCTTATAGAAAGACATTCAGCATCCCAATTATTGGGCGCCTTATGTTTATTATGGAAAATAGTAAATCCTCATCTCCAATTAAGAATTGCATTCTTATTTTTAGAAATCATCACGTTTTCTCACTCTAGATTGGGCTTAAAGCTTCTTGTTAAGGAAATCTCAATTGAGTATAAATAGATTCGTAGTCTCAACTTCTAATAATGAGAACTATGGATGTATTACAATTATTTTGGGTTATAATTTATGGGTATTTGTTTTTTTGGTGTGCTTATCTTTTTGTTTTTGCAATAGGAGGTGTGTTCTATAGCAAGCCGAAACGATCTCATATCTCTTCTCAAAGCAATTTTGCAATCTTAGTACCGGCATATAAGGAAGATGCGATTATTCTTTCTACAGTTGAAGAAAATTTAAAAATTAATTTTCAAGCCTCGAGATTTAAAATTTTTGTCATTGCAGATTCACTTCAACAAAAGACTTTAGAACTGCTCAAAAAGATGCCAATAGAACTTATTCAAGTTTCTTTTATAAATTCGACTAAGGCAAAAGCAATCAATGCAGCATTACCTATTGTGCAACAAGAAGAATTTTCTCATGTTGTTGTATTAGATGCAGACAATGTCATGGCGCCCGATTTTTTAGATTGTGTAGATCATTCCATAATTAAGGACAACGGAAATACTGCAATTCAAGCACATCGTTTGGCAAAAAACACGAATTCTACCATTGCCTTGCTAGATGCTATAAATGAGGAAATTGGAAATAATATTTTCAGGAAAGGGCATGTGTCTTTGGGGTTTAGTTCAGCTTTAATTGGGTCTGGAATGATTTTCAGTACAGCTCTTTACGAGCGGCTAATGGCATCGATTTCGTATGTCGCAATCGAAGATAAAATGCTTGAGTTTACTCTCTTAAAAGAAAATATAAAAGTTAGCTACCTAGATTCTGCATTTGTGTATGATGAGAAAGTGGTAAGACAAGAGCAGTTCACTGGGCAACGGTCTAGGTGGATATCTAACCGATTGTATTTTTTAAAATCGGAAGCCTATACTAGTTTTTTAAAATTGGCAAGGCTCGATTTTGACTATTTTGATAAATGGTTACAAGCGTTGATTCCGCAGAAAATTATGCTGATCAACTATGTGTTACTCTTTTCTTTGGCTAGCTTTATTTTTTCTAACAACATTCTACCTGTTTTGCTTTTGTTGATTATTCTGCTTGTTACATTTGGAATTAGTATTCCAAAGAGATACTATAACTTAAGATTGTTCAATGCTTTACTTGGTATTCCTTTCCTAGCTTATAGAATGATGGGAATTCTGTTGAAGATATCTAAAGTTGATCCGTCTAAGTTCAATGTAACTGTCAAGGAGGTGAAATCTTAATGCTTAAAAGTATTGAGCTTCAAATTCAATGCATCCGCCCTCTGAAAATTCAAAAAAGAAGTGCTAAGAGGATAGAATTAATTGTGTGGTTCTGAGTTTTCGTCCTTTGAAAGTTCTTTCAGCTTTAAGCAAGGAGTATTTGAATAATTAAATTAATCATCAGCATAATAAAAGGTACAGGCACAGCGTACCTTTTTTTTGACCTAAAGCTTAGGTCATTTGAGAATTGATTGTCTTTAGTTAGATCCCTTTATGCTCTTTTCCATGATTGAGATAATGCATTGAATTTTTTAAGGACTTTCGCTGGGTTTCCTCCAACTACAGTATAGTTTGGAACATCTTTGGTGACTACACTGCCTCCGGCAACTACACTGTTTTTGCCGATAGTTATTCCGGCAGTAACTACAGCATTCGCACCAATCCAAGCTCCAGCTTTTACCGTTATTTTTTTCTTTGTGATGGGTTGTTTGTGAATTGGAGTATTTACATCTTGGTATTCATGATTCAATCCAGAAAGTACTACGTTTTGTGCAAGGATCACATCGTTCTCAATTTGAACAGGGCCAATGATCGTATTTCCTAAACCAACACGAGAATTGTCTCCTATCTCTACATCGCCCACGCCATTGTTTATGACAGAGAAATCTTCGATTGTACTTTCTTTACCGAGAATAAAATTGTTGTGAGGAAGCACATCTAGTCTTACGTTTTTGCAGATAACAGAAGCATTTCCTTTTTTATGGATAAATGGATTTACAAACCATGAAACCCATTTTCTGGGGCGAGCTTGATTTTTAGGCACCATCAACTTATGGATGAACTTTTTTAATTTGATGTTCTGATCTAAACTTGAAACGATTGAACTCATAATTGTTCGATTGAGGTGTAAATGCTGTTGACTGAATTCTCCCAAGAATGGGTTTCTGCGAAAGCTTTACGTGCTCTCTCTTTTTCTATTGAATTTTCGTGCAATGCTTTTTTGATACTCATTTCGTAACCCACAGCATCACAAGCTAAGTAGCAGTGTTCGTTAAACATGAGCATCGCTTTTGTTTCGGTAGCAACCGTGGGTTTTCCCATGTAGAGGTATTCGTCAATTTTACGCGGATAATTACCAATGGTCACTTCATTGGTCAATTGCGGATTAATGGCTACATCAAAGTTTGAAATGTAAGACGCTAACTCTTCTGGCCTCTTTGGGCCTTCAAAGGCTACATTTTCAAACTGATGCAATTTGCTTTTTTCAAATTGCAGGTCTTCTGGACCAACAAAAACCCAGTCCCATTGTTTGTTTTTCCGAGCTAAAGTTTCCAGTAGAGATAAATCAAGCCGAAGACTGTTTAAAGCACCTACATAGCCAACAATTGGTTTTTTTGTTCTTCTATTTGCGGCAGCGGGTTGTTCATAAATAGAGTAATTACAACCTTGCCCAACGTAAAAAGCATTTGGGTTTTGTGCCGCGGCTATTTCTTTCAAATAAATAGAATTGCATACAACTGCATCATAATTCTTAAACAAAGAAGGTTCTAGCCTTGAACCGTGTTTTTGCCAAAATGGAACGGCTAAGAAATTGTCTCGAAAATAATAGAGGCTCGTAGAAGGTTTTAAAAGCTTAGGTAAATAGTATCCATTAAATAATTCTCCATCATTCAAGAGGATGTAGTCTTTAAAATTGAGCTTATCTGTAGCTTTTTTTATTTGATTGGCTATAAGCGAATTGTTGTGCTCATTTAAAAAATCAAACAACTTTCCATCTGGCAGGCTATTCAAAGAGAGTAAAATTGGTTTAGGTGTAAGTATTGTAAGATTGTCGTTAATGCTTTCAAAGCTCAATTTTTTTTTTCGCGCTTTCAAACGTTTACTTACGTAACTCTTTTGAGACTTTCTTTTAGTTATTAAAGTAGACATGTCTAAAGGTCGGTTTATAAAAAGCACTCTATTCTTTTTTGAGATTTCTAACGCAATATCCTTAATGTTGCTTCCGATTTGTACATCCCAACTTTGTTGGGAGACAATAACAAAATCATATTTTTTCGCCATGTTGCTCAAATTAATTAGTGTAAGATTACAAACAATAAGTTGTTCCAGAATTGAGAATTAGTAATATCATACGTAAAGTAGGGGCATCGACTAGGTCTGTCTCATTTTTGAACAGCTTTTTCTCAGCTTTGGTCGGATTGGGTACATTTATGCTGCTAACCAGGGTGTTGAGTAAGTCTAATTTTGGGGCTTGGGCATTTTTTATTAGCGTTTTTACAATGTTCGACATGTTAAGGTCTGGAATGTTGGGCAGCGCAACGGTTAAATTTTATACTGAAAAGGTGCCTGATTTGCAACTGAGGCAAATTGAAAGATCTGTTGGTCAGTTAGGTGCCAAAATTTCTGCTTTCACGCTTGTTATTCCATTGATCTATTTCTTTTTTGGATTAGAGGAATCTTATCCTGCGTATAGCTTGATAGCCTATGCGTTCGTCCCCTTAAGCTTTATTAATCTCATACCTTCCGTTGCAACTTGGTTTTGTCAAGCGAAGCAGGGGTTTAAGCAAATGCTCTATGTGCGTGCTGCAAGTCAACTTAGTTTTCTGCTCTTTGCTGTGGCGGGTTTGTTTTGGGAGTATTCATTAAATACTGTGTTCTTAGGTTATATGGGGAGCTGGTTGATTGCAACCTTATATGTGTTGTCTGCTAGACTCGTCAAGTTGTCTTGGATCTTGAATAAAGAAAGAGCATTTCGAGCTCAATTGCTTTCCTATGGCAAGTTTACGATGACAACCTTGTTGGGAAGTAATATGCTCAAGAATTCGGATACGTATTTAATCATGGGTTTTTTAAATGAATTTAGCGTAGCACGATACAGTGTTCCGGATAGAATACTTGGGTTTATAGACATGCCGATACGCGCATTTACAACGGCAGACTTTCCACGCTTTGTGGCTTTAGTCAATCAAAAGCTAGAGGAAGAGTTGCAAGATGCATTTAACAAGGGCCTTGGATTAGCATTGGTTGTTGTTTGGCCGATTTCGTTGGCTGTGTTTTTAGGCGCAGAAGAGCTCGTTGTTCATATTGCTGGCCCCAATTATAGAGATTCTAGTCTCATTTTGAGAATATTTGCGATTTACGGTTTTTTATTACCACTAGATCGCTACACTGGAATTATGATTGACGCCTTGGGTTTCCCTAAAAAAAACATGTATAAAGTGTTGAGTATGCTTCTTCTAAATGTCGTTCTAGACGTAGTTGTTCTTTCTCTAGGTTATGGCGTGGAGTCTGTGGCAATGGTTTCTTTGGCTACATATTCACTTGGTGTTACTTTTGGGTTTATAGTGATACGTAAGAAAGTGAAGCTCGAAATATTCAAGAGTTTATCTATTGGCTTAAAGCTTATGCTTCTCAAGATAGGTTTAAAAGTCTAAAAGAGAAAAATTCCCAAAATGAAATAACTTTTTATATTCGCATCCAAATTAGACGGATATGATAAGAATTTGGTTAATTGAAGATGATTCGATGTATGCATCGATGCTGAAACATCAAATCGAGAAGAACGAAAATTATTCGGTTGAGGTTTTTCCGAAAGCAGATGAGATAGTAAAGGGTGAGCTAGAACTTCCTGATGCTATTTTTCTAGATTATCAGTTACCGGGAATTACAGGAGAAAAGGTACTAGAGTATATAAAAAGTGAAGATAGTAACCTTCCTGTTATTATGGTGTCTGGTCAAGAAGATCCTACAATCGCTGCAGAACTTATCAAAAAGGGTGCACACGATTACTTAACAAAGACACCGGATACACCTCGATTATTAGCTTCAATTCTAGCAAAGTTAGAAAGACAACTTACAGTAAAAAAGGAACTAGAAATTCTTCGCTCAGAATTGAGGTCTAAATATGACTTCGCAAAAACATTAGGATCGAGCAGTGCAATCACAAAATTGTTTCCAGTTTTAACTAAAGCTGTTAAGTCATTAATTAATATTTCATTGGCTGGAGACTCTGGTGTTGGTAAAGAAACTGTTGCACGCACCATTCATTACAATTCTTCACGTTCGTCTGAATCATTCGTTACTACTCATTTAGGAACCATAGCAAGAGAAGGTTTTGAAGACGAATTATCTAAAATGTTTGATAAGGCGGATGGCGGAACTTTATTTCTAGATGAAATCGCGGAGATTAATGGTCATGATCAAGCTAAACTTTTAACGGCTATTCAAAAAGGAACATTTGTATCTAAAGATTCGGGTGAGTCAAAAAAGATTAACTGTAGACTAATAACTTCTACAAATAAAGATTTAAAAGAATTGGTTCGTTTAGGGGCGTTCCGTGAAGATCTTTATTATCTGCTAGTTGGAATGCCAATAATTATTCCTTCACTAAAAGACAGACGTGCGGATATTCTATTGTTAGCTGCAAAGTTCAAAAAATCATTTTGCCGTAAAAATGAAATGGATGTATTAAGAATCGATAAAGCAGCACAAGAAAAACTGCTGCACTATAACTGGCCAGGAAATGTACGTGAGCTAAAAGCAATTGTTGAATTGGCTTGCACTATGGCAGATGAAGAGTATATAAATGAAGAAGACATTCGTTTCGAAGAGACTTCACCAAACCAAGATTTATTAAGCAAAGAGAGATCATTAAAAGAATATGAAGCAATGATTGTGGAGTACTTTTTAAATAAATATGAGTCAGATATTCCAAGAGTTGCTAATGTTTTAGATATAGGAAAATCTACGATCTACAGGATGATAAAGAACAATGAAATTAAAAATCCAAAAGCGTAATGAGTACAAAGAAGACAATCATCATTGTAGATGATGAACCAATGATACAGTTGCTTTTGAATCAATTGTTTAAGAAAGAATATGACGTAAAGATGTTCAGTAACGGTAAAGAAGCTTTGAGTTTTATGTATGCTGGAATTATTCCAGATGCGGCAATCATCGATTTACAAATGCCAGAAATGAATGGATATGAACTTTTAGATCATTTAAAGGCTTCAGGTTATTTCGAGAAAATGCCAGTTTTTGTTTTATCAGCAGAAGTAACAAGTTCAGACAGAATTAAATGTTTAGAAATGGGCGCAGAAGATTATGTAACCAAACCTTTCAATCCGAAAGAATTGAAGATTAGAGTAGAACGTGTTTTCAAATCTATAGCGTAATGAATATTCTTTACTTAGGTCAAGACAATGAAGTGGCGAATACTTTAGAGAATATTTCTCCTTCTCTTCTTATTGTTGACAGCCCTATTCGCTTATTAAAAATGAAGACAGCCCTTGCTAAAATTGATTTGGTTGTCGCTGATAAGTTCCAAAAAGGAATAAACATCTCAAAATTGCCCTTCGTTTTAATCGAAGACGGCATTAACAAAGAGGCTTCTATTGTTATTTACGGTAAAGAATTCAACTCAGAAGAGAGAGCAGCGTATATAAAATCGGGTATCTCTGAAATTGCAAGCGACATTGCTCAACTTAAAGTGGTTTTGGCCTTTGTAACAACAAATAGTAATGCAACGAACATTAAGAAAGTTCATGTACCCAACTTAACACAATGGACGAAACGCATATTTGACATTACCTTTGCTTTAGTATTTCTAGTGTTAACTGCACCCGTTTTGTTACTGATTGTTTTAGCAATTCGCTTGGATTCAAAAGGTCCTATAGTTTACAAATCGAAAAGAGTAGGACAAGGCTATAAAGTATTTGATTTTCTAAAGTTTAGAACAATGCGTGTAAATGCAGATTCTATGGTGAGGGAAATGAAAGAGTTGAATCAGTATGAAAATGAAGACCTGAAAATTGCAACTTCAAATAATACGAATCTAAACGAAACTTTAATTGATGCACTTGGCAACCCAATAGACGAAGAGACATTTATCTATCAGAAAAAGGCTGAGAAATCAGGAGCTTTCTTCAAAATTCAAAACGATCCACGTATTACAAGAGTAGGAGGCTTTCTAAGGTCTACAAGCTTAGATGAGTTACCACAATTTATTAACGTATTGGATGGAGATATGTCAATTATCGGAAACAGACCTCTACCACTTTACGAAGCAGAACAGTTGACAACAGATGAATGGGCTGCTCGATTTATGGCACCAGCTGGAATAACAGGTTTGTGGCAAGTTAAGAAGAGAGGCAAAGCAGGGATGAGTGAAACAGAGCGCAAGGAACTGGATAACTATTATGCGCAAAACAGTTCTTTCTTATTTGATATTCAAATCATGTTGCAAACAATTCCAGCATTATTTCAAAAAGAAAATGTTTAAAAACATTCTATATATAGCTGCTTTATTAGTGCCGCATTTGTGTTTTTCACGAGTAGATTCTGTAAAAGTAGATAGGGCAGATTTAGAAAAGTACTTACCGCCCTTATCTATGCTTTTAGATTCCGCTATATACAATTCTCCACGATTGGCTCATTACGGTTCTGTAGTAGAAAGTTTTGAGTACAACGTATCGTTAAAAAAAATGAACTGGACAAATCACGTGCAGATTGCAGGGCGATATAATTACGGAGATATTGGAGCCGCGCCAAATAGCGTGTTTTTGGGGAAGCAAGTTTCCGTTGGGTTTGCAATTCCTCTTGGATCTATTGCGAATAGAAAAAATGAAGTAAAAATGGCCATGTCTCAGCTTCGTGCAGAAGAGAACACATATGAGCATGTCAAACTTGAAGTACAGGAGGAGGTAATAGAAACATATAACGATTTGCTTCTTTTTCAACGCTTGATTGGTATACAGGCGGAAGCTATGCAAAGTGCAGAACTGGCCATGGAAATGGCAGAAGAGCGCTTTAGAAGAGGTGAACTTTCTATGGATCAATTGGGAACTTACATTGAGTTACAGGCGAAGTACAAAACGGCATACGAAACTATGCGTACAGCATTTAACAATTCATACAATAAGCTTGAACGCATCGTTGGTGTTCCATTTAGCGAATTCGAAAAATAAGTATGACAAATCTTATTCACTTTTTAAGACTCTTGCAGCGCAACCTTAAATGGATGTTCGTGATGGCTTTTATAATGGCCGTTGCAGTATTCTTTTTTACGAGAGATATGCCAAAAGAGTACCAGAGCGAAACTGAAATATTTACAGGAATCACTTCTGGAATGAGCATTGACAACATGGATGGCGCGAAGATGGATTTCTTTGCGGCCAACAATGCTTTTGACAACCTAATTAACATTATAAAAAGTAGACAGACGATAGAAGAAGTGGGTATGCGCCTTTTGGCAGAACACTTAATGATTGATACACCAACAGTAAATATAATTTCTGATGATTCTTGGGAGCAATTGAATGAGTGGGTTTCTGAAGAAAAGAGAAAAGAACTTGTAGTTTTAAACGATACAGACTCGACCTACTTGAACATCTTAAATTGGTACAAATCCGAGTTTTATTCTGACGAAGTTGGTGCCCTCTTTAACAATGGAGACTCTCCATATTGTTATAAAAGTATTGAGCGTGTAACTGTTGCTCGTCTTCAAAATTCTGATTTGTTGCGTTTGTCACACACCTATACAGATCCGGCAATAGCGCAAAGAACTTTAGTGATTTTAAATAAGGTCTTTATTCGCCTGGTAGCGGATATCAAAGTAGCACGGACCAATGACATCGTGGCCTATTTCAGAGCACAGGTAAATAGAGCAGACCAGCGCCTTAATGCGGCTGAGGAAAAACTGAAAGTCTTCAAAACTGAAAACAGAGTGATTAACTATGGTGAGCAAACCAAGAGTATCGCAATGATGAAGGAATACATGGAAGATGAATACCAGAAAGAATTGGCTTCAAAAGCTTCCGCGCAAGCGGTAGTGGCGAAACTGGAAGTGCAACTTTCAAGTAACAAAGAAATGCTTAAATACAGTGAATCATTGCTGTCTAGGCGACAAAAGTTGGTTGAGTTAAACTCAGAAATAGCGGTGCTAGAAGTGTATTTAAACGATGAGAAGAAGTTAGCAGACATGCGCAGCCAGGCTGAAAAAATTAAAGCTGAAATGAGCCGTGATTTATCGAATAGAATGGAGTACAGCAGAACGACAGAAGGTTTGCCGGTTAAAAAATTACTAGAAGAATGGCTGGAGTATACTTTGGCATTAGACCGTGTAAATGCGAGTATAGAGGTTTATGAAGATCGAAAGGTTTACTTCGGTGAAACCTATGATGAGTTTTCAGTTATTGGTTCTACAATAGGAAAGTTGGAGCGTGAAATTACTATTGAAGAAAAGAATTATCTAGAGCTTTTACATAGTTTAAATTTAGCCTTGATGCGTGTGAGTAGTGAGACTTTATCTTCAGATGGATTGATTGTTACAATGGAGCCATTCTTTCCTTTAACCCCGCTTCCTGCAAAACGGCTGTTATTAGTTATGCTGTCGTTTATAATAGGATTTGTGTTGCCATATGTTTGGGGAGTTTTAAAAGATATTTTGGACTTAAGTATCAAGACTGGGTTGCGATTAGAGAAAGTTTCAAAGTCAAAACATATTGGTTCGATGCCATGGCAAAAAATTGTAGAAAGCCAATCGCTATTAGATTCGGGAGAATTTAAATCGAAGTATATACGCTTAATTTGGAGTAAGATTGAAGCGGAAAAAGAGGGCTCCAGTGATGAGCCAATTTTGATAAATTGGATGAGTCTTCACAAACAAGAAGGGAAGTCATATACTGCTGAATTGGTGAAATTTGAATTGGAAAAAATGGGTGTTTCTGTACTGCATTTACAACCAAATGAAACTACATATTTGGTAAATGATGCCTTAAATCAAGTGACTTTACTAGAGGAATTAACAGATGAAAATGTATCGGATTTTACAGTTGTTATTCTAGAGCATCCGGCATTGATAGAGTCATCTTACTCTAAAGTTCTTGCATCTAAAGGTACTGTGAACGTTCTGGTGAACTGGGTGGGCAGAGTTTGGGGGGTAGCTGATACACGAAAGTTAGAAGAACTTAATGATGTGTCTGACCACAAAGCGATAGTATTGTTAAATGGCGCTGATCTTGACGAAATGGAAACAATGGTTGGAGATATTCCAAAAGAAAGAAGCTGGATTCATAAAAAATTAAAAGGCTTATCGCGTTTTCAATTTACATCTTCTGTAGCCTCAGCGTCATGATTCACTGGTTCTTGAAGAATGGCAAATGCAAAAAATATGCTTAGGTAGGTGGTTGTAGAAACTGGGAATTGAGTAAGAACTGAATTTCCGTAGTTAGCCAATAGTATACCTGCGAATCCAGAAAGAAAAGCCATCGCAATGAGCTTGTTAGTGCCTTCTTTTTTCTTCCATGATAAGAGAATACCCCAAATCAAAATAGAAAGCCAAATTAGTACGTAGAGGTTTCGCCCTACTATTCCGCTTTCAGCTCTCAGCCTTGTGTAAAGTCCATCTGGTTCAAAATCAGCGAGCCAAGTGTCAGGAGAAAAACGATTTCCCCAAGAGCCCGTTGTGCCTATTCCTCCGCCAAATGGCTTACCTTTTAAATACTCCGTAAGCCTTGTTCTGTTTCTTATTCTCACTTGCAAAGAGGCATCGTTAGGATCTAGAGCAGTCCTTAATCGATTTATTTCGTAATTGCTCTGACCAATATTGGTAAATTTTAAAAAGCTAAAAGCCAACACCAACACAAGGATTCCCGGAATAAGAACTCTAATATTTCTAGAAAGAACGAGAAATACAATTGCTCCAGCTCCAGGAACAGCCAAAGCACCCCGGGTACCAGAAATCATAAGTCCATAAAAAAACAAAACGCACAAAACGGCAAGCGCAACCCTTCTTGAAAGTGAGAATTTCGCATTTGTTACTAATATGCCGCAGATCAATGAAATTTGCCCCATGGCTGCTCCGAATGTTCCAGCATCAAAATAGTAGGAGAAGACACGAAGTTTACCAAAGAGTAAATGCGTAATTGCACCCCCTGCATCGAGCCATCTTTGCTCAGCTGCGCTTACACCAAACATTTGTTGTTTCGCCCCCCACAGCACTCCTAATAATGAAAATCCCAACCACAAATACAGAAAGGGTTTGAGGTCTTTCTTGGTTTCGAAAGTTAAAAAGAGCAACAGAAAAATAAGTGTTTGATACAAGGCAATCCCACGCATGGAATAGAACCACGCAGCAAAACTATAGGCCAACGGATTTAAAATTTGTAAGACGATGTAAGCCATCCAAATCAGCATCAGCCAAAATACCGGATGCTTTAAGCGTTCGAGATTAATGTCGCGGTAATGCTTAATGAAAAGCATAAGAATGGACAGGACGAGAATAAGGTCTATAGATAATCCAAACGGGATAGCCGAGGGGATATAACGACCGAAAATAGAAAGTGTAAAACTGAGCGTTAGAACGAGATAGAGCCCCAACTTTTCGTACCTAAAAGAAAAATAGAAATAGGCAAAGACAGCCGGAATGAAAATCAAAGTGCCAACGCCAATGAGTTGGTATTGACTAATAAAATACGCCAACAGCACCGCGATTAAAGTGATGCCTGTGAATGCTAAGATTTTGCCCTTCAGGCCATCTACCATTAGAGTATATTAAGTTGCGCAAAGGTTGTTAACTCTGTTTCGAAGTAAATGTAATTCATCAATTGTTCTGTGCCAAAAAGTGACTTGCCTTTTATTTTTAAATCGGTCACTGTGCCTTCAAGATCACTAAAAACTTCGTGGTTAGAATATAAGTTAAAGCGCAGAATATTTTCAGTTCTCCACAATTGTAAATCAAGATGCAAGTACTTATTACTGCTGTACATCAAATTCATTTTACTTTCGATTGGCTCTAAATATTTTTTTTTAGACACATCTTTTATTTCTCCAGAGTCTACTAATTTAAACTTTAGTTGGTGTGAAGAAGAATCTTGAAGCTCTTCTAAGCCGATTTTAGGTTTTGGGAAAATGAAGTAAAATAAACTTGTTTGACTTTTCCATCCAGAACGTGTTCTAGGGAATTTATAGAACCCATCTTCATAGAGCTTTACCAAAAGCATCAAAGTATCTTGGTCATAATATATTTCATGTAAGTGAAGATTTTTGATGTTGTCAATGCCCAATTCTGTTTGTGGCGATTTTTCTTGTGTTTTCTGTTTGTAAAGAATGCGCTTTGGAATGGTCATATCTTGACTAATCCATCGGCCATCCAAAGAGTAAGACCAGCCTGTGATTTCTTCCAATAGACTTCCTCGGCTAATTTCGTTGACCATGGGAATAGGCTTATTGATTCTTTCTTGCGCAATGATATTTAGAGAGCACATTAAAAAAGCGAAGTATAAAAATGGATGTTCCATGCGTGTTAATATTTTACATTCGTAAAAATACTACTAGAAAAGAATGGCCAATCCGCTTGTCTCTATTTTAACTGTTCAATACAAGCAATTAGAGATGACTTTACAGTTTTTAGAGTCAATTTCTCAAATTGAATACGATAATTACGAAGTTATTGTAGTAGACAATGGATCAGGTTTGGATGCTGAAAAAGCTATTCATGAAAAATTCACTAAGATTCAAGTAATATGCTCAGAATCAAACCTTGGCTTTGCTGGAGGCAATAACCTAGGACTTGAATATTGTAAAGGAGACTACATCCTTTTTATCAATAATGACACCGAGGTTGAACCCGATTTTCTTGATCATTTGGTTCATTTAGGGAATGCGGTTCCTAAATTGGGAATGGCGAGCCCAAGACTTCAGTATTACGACCCAAAAGGCATAGTTCAGTACGCTGGTAGTACGGACCTCAATACATTCACACTCAGAAATCGTTCTTTGGGATATGGGGAAGTAGATAAAGGTCAGTATACCAAATCTTATCCAACAGCATTTATTCATGGCGCTGCCATGTTAGTTCCAAAATCAATCTTACAAGAAGTAGGTTTGATGGAGGAGCGTTTCTTTTTGTATTACGAAGAATACGATTGGTGCGCAAGAATAAAGGCAAAAGGATTTGAGGTTAGATACTGCGGTGAATCACTAGTTTATCATAAAGAATCTATGAGTGTTGGAAAGTCCAGTCCGCTAAAGATTTATTACATGACTAGAAATAGAATTTGGTTCGCTCTGCGAAATGTGCCTATTTATAAAAGATGGATAACGCTTCTTTTCTTGTACGGGGCAGCATTGCCTAAACAATTACTTCAATTCATACTCCAAAAACGATGGGATTTGTTTCGTGCCGCATGGCATGGAGCACTATTTAAAACCAGCGAGTATGAAAATAGGAATAGAGGCACAGCGGATATTTAGAGAGAAAAAGCACGGAATGGATTTCGTGGCTCTTGAGTTGATCAAGAATTTGCCCTCGAATGAAAACCATGAATATTTTGTTTTTGTAAATGCCAAAAATGCTGAAATAGACCACAATATCTTTAAGCAAGTCACTGTTGTTAACACAAGTTTACCTTACCCTATTTGGGAGCAATTGTGGTTGCCAAAACAAGCGAAGAAGTTCAACTTAGATGTATTGCACTGCACAGCCAATACATTCCCTATTCTCAACTCTGTACCCACACTTTTAACGCTTCATGACATCATTTTCATGGAGAGCAATCCTCTAACCAATTCAGATTATTCATGGTACCAGCGTTTAGGGAATTATTATCGCAGACTTCTGGTAAAAAACCATTTGGGTAAAGTCAATAAAATTGTAACGGTGTCTGAATACGAACTCAACACCATGAAAAAAGGTTTACATACAGAGGGTTTAGATGGTAAAATATCAAGAATATACAATGGCGTAGGGGAGCATTTCAATGCTAAAGAGTTGAGTCAAGAACATCAAGTATCTCTTATTGAAAAATACAATCTTCCAAAAGACTTCATTTTGTTTTTAGGAAATACAGACCCCAAAAAGAATACACCTAATACCCTAATGGCCTTTGCGAAATTTGCTAAGGCAAATCAAGGTGCTCATCTGGTCATTGGTGATTTAGATCAATCGTTTATAGATAAATGTTTGCCACCTGAGACCTCACCAGAAGTAAAAAATAGAATTGTTTCACTTGGATATATTGATAATCAAGATTTACCAGGACTTCTAAAGCTAGCTCGTGTGTTCTTATACACATCCCTGCGCGAAAGTTTTGGGATTCCATTATTGGAAGGCATGCGTTGCGGTACTCCGGTGATTACTTCAAACACCAGTTCTATGCCAGAGATTGCAAAAGAAGCGGCTTTATTGGTTGATCCATTAAACGTAGAAGATATTGCGAATAGCTCAGAAAGGCTATGGAACGATAAAACTTTAAGAGCAGAATTTAAGAAAAAAGGCATCGCAAGAAGCGCCCAATTTAATTGGTCAACAATGTCAATAGAGTATTCACGAATTTATTCACAAGTAGCATGATTTCAAGATTTAAGATTCCAAAAGAACTTTATCCCATTTTAAAAAACAGAAATAAACTTTTATCCCAACTTAATGAAAAGGACATCGAGAGTGTTCGAATGGGAATACAAAGTATGAGAGGGAAACGGGATGAATTGCCGCAAATTACCGTGGCTATTATAGCATACAATGAAGAAAAGAACCTGTTTGCTGCCCTTCAATCAATTGCCCATCAAAAGGTGAAATTTCCAGTTGAGGTCATTGTAGTTGACAATAACTCAAGCGATAATACGGCTTTACTTGCGCAAAAATGTGGTGCAAAAGTGGTGAAAGAGAATAATCAGGGCATTGCATTTGCAAGGCAAAGGGCTTTAATAGAAGCAGCAGGAGAGTATTATGCCTGTTGCGATGCGGATACTATATATCCATCAAATTGGCTGTCTTCTATCATTCATCCACTTGCTACTAATCAAAAAGTAAGTGTTACTTACTCTTTGCACAGCTTGATTGATGAAAATGAGAATTATTCTTTCGGGTTTTATGCCTATCAATATGCGAAACTTGCTTTTGTTTATCTACAATCAATAAAAAGAGGACAACTAAATTGTGGGGGTGCAAGTATGGCTTACAGGATACAACAGGCAAGAGATATTGGAGGTTTTAATACTCAATTGAAGAGAGGGTCGGATGGTTTTATAGCACTAAAATTATCTACTGCTGGGTCTGTTTCAATGGTAGCTGACAGAAAAGCACTCATTTATACAAGTAATAGAAGAACGTTGAATGATGGGACTCTATGGAATGCCTTTTTTATTCGCCTGAAATATGGGATGAGACATTTATTTTCATTTCTAACCACGCAAAAAATTCCATCATCATGATGGATATTTTATTTTGGATAGCATTCGGTATTTTGATTTATACTTACTTGGGGTACGGGGTGGTCATCAGTATTATGGCTTTCTTGAAAAGGACTTTTTCTAAGCAAGTAAGGCAAGAACAAAACTTTTATCCAGAGGTGACTTTAGTCGTTCCAGCATACAATGAAGAAGATTTCATTCAAACGAAAGTTGAAAATTCATTGGCATTGAATTACCCCAAAGGCAGATTGAAACTTCTATTTGTCACAGATGGTTCAACA
>Ga0102906_1000186_pt1 | contig 21037 bp, 18 predicted proteins | sample Colrivmet1556A02_FD_78498 | JGI IMG/M metagenome (GOLD analysis project Ga0102906, IMG submission 78498) | Estuarine microbial communities from the Columbia River estuary - metaG 1556A-02 | ecosystem: Environmental > Aquatic > Marine > Intertidal zone > Estuary | place: USA: Columbia River... | reverse complement strand
TTGGTTCCTTTTGATATCTTGAAACTCTCTCGTGATTTTAATGGTCTTCCAGATGTTGGTGCCTACGAGCGGTATGAGTAAAAAAAATTATATCGATGTAAATACTGAATCCTTTAATTGAATCAAGTCAGATTTACGTTTTTCAAAAGCCTCAACGTATTCCTTCTTTATAGGTTCAGCATCTGGTAACTTTTGTTTATATGGATCTACTTGTATACCGTTTACCCAAAATCTGTAACACACATGCGGTCCAGTAGCTAACCCTGTTGAACCGACATAGCCAATAACCTCACCTTGTTTTACAAATTTACCAGACTTAATGCCCTTTGCAAATTTGGTCATGTGTAAATACTGCGTGGTGTATTTGCCGTTGTGTTTCACTTTTACATAGTTGCCATTTCCACTGGTGTAACCGGCTTTAATTACAGTTCCATTTGCAGTAGACATAATTGGCGTGCCTCTCGGAGCAGCGAAATCAGTTCCCTTGTGAGCTTTCCAACGTTTTTGTACCGGATGAAATCTGTTTCGTTGAAATTTTGATGATATGCGATATGTTTTGAGTGGCGCCATCAAGAATGACTTACGCAAACTCTTTCCGTTTTCATCGTAAAATTCTGTCCAGCCTTCTGGAGTTTCAAAACTGAAGGCATTAAAATTATTGTTTTTGTGCACAAAAGTGGCATTTAAAATATTACCAACCCCTGCGTTAATAGTATCATCTATGGTCAATTGCTCATAAACTATTTCAAAACTATCTCCTTTTTGTAAAGCGAAAAAGTTAATGGTCCAGGCATAAATATCTTCCATCTTATGAGAAAGTAAAATGCTTAGATGCTGGTCGAGTAAAGTCTGCGACAAAGAGCTGTTGATTGTCCCTGTGGCGTACTTAATAGTCTTTGTAAGATTTCTGTGAGCGTTATAAACTTTCAAGGTATCCGATAAATCGAAAACCACATAGTCGATCTTGTTTTTTAGATAAATTAGGTAATGCAGCGTATTTGCTGAGTCTTTGTTATGAAACAAATAGTAGGTGTTATTTACATTTATGTTGCGTACACGAAATACAGTATCCGATAATTGGATAAGATTATGGACTGTTTGATTTCCGATTCCTTCTCTCCCCAAGATTAGACCAAGTGATTCTCCACTTTTTACTTTGTTCTCGGTTACGTTAAAACTAGAAATATTAATATCAAACATCTCTTTTGAAACGGGAATGGCCTCCTCGATTTCTTCTTCAGCGGTTAAATCGTTTGCGATTATTTCTGATGGTTTGCCGTCTTGCAATTTGTAGATGCCAAAGACTGACAAGACTGCAAATGCGGCTAAAAATATATAGAGTTTTGTGTACTTGCTTTTCATTATAATACGCTTAAATACTATTGCTTTAAGCAGAGTGAAAGGTGTTTTAACACCAGATGATTAAACTATTTTGACTTTGGTATGATAGGTGAAAATTAAAGAAGTGAACTGTTACACTTTCGTTAATATCCAAAAACATTTAAACGTTGTTTTTAACAGTTTACGTGTGTTTGCAAAAGAAAAAAGTGGCCTAGCCACTTGTAATTATTTATGTCCTTCAAGGTTGTCAATGCCCCATCCGTCCAATTCTTCTTGTGTCCATAATTCTGGAAAGAAAATACGTTTTTGATAGCGTGGGTGCATGTATTTCTGCCAAGGGCTTCCGCCAGTGGCGGCACCATCGCCCAAATATTTTTTAGCTGCATTTAGGTGATGCATAACCCAATTGACATTTACCGTATGGTCGTAATGGCGCATTGCAACTACTAATTCTTTATTTTCTTGCGCTTCTTGCGGAAGCGATTTGAATTTTGTCCAAAGGTTTAAAGTGTTGTATTCTTTCATGAAAGTGATAAACTCTTCCATGTATTTGTCTTCGAAATTAGTCAAGAGTTTGCTCTTCTCTCCAGTAGCATGATCTTTGCCAGCAGCTTGCCAATACAAATGATCAAAGGCATGTTGAAATGGAGTGTCACGGTCTATTGTTGCTCTAAACCTTAAATCAATCAGGTTGATTAATTCCGTAGAAGCGAATTCAATTTTGCGGTACTGCGCACTTTGAAATCCACTTGCTGGTGTTAAAGTGTCTCTAAACTTCATGTACTGTTCTGGCTGCATGCCATCTCCCATTATATCAAAACTAGTAGAGAGCATGTCAAAGTATCGGCTCACACGGTCTAGGTGCATTGCAAATTTAGAAGGAGCAATATTATCGTCATGAGCAATTTGCTGGATTTCCCAAAGAATCATCTTGAACAATAGCTCGTTGATTTGATGGTACATGATAAATACCATTTCATCTGGCAATTGTGTGCGTTGTGTTTGAAGTCCAAGAAGTGCATCGACCTGAATAAAATCCCAATAGGTCATGGGCTCGGCATGTAATAACCCTGAAAGATGTACATCAGGATCTTGACCCATCTCCTTGTATTTTTTATCTATTGCGGCTAAGAGTTCTTCTCGATTCATAATTTTCGCACTTATCGTGATTGCTGCGAATGTAAAACAAATGAGATTTTTGAAACCTGATAAATGTTGGAATTAACCTTTTTCTTAGTTCACAAAAGTGAGCGGGTTTTTAAGATTTTTGTATTCATCTAAACGAACCTTAACTGATCCAACTTTAAGTTTAGATTTAACGTAAACAGGAATCTTGTTCTCATCATCAGAAACCCAAAGTGTAATGGACTCTTCATCTCTAAATACGCGTCCATCTTGAACGACTGGAATGAACTTTAAGCATTTTACCTTACCTGAATCAATCTTTACGGTTTCTTTTCCAAGGTATTTTAGTTGGAAAGGATAGTTTTCATGATCCATGAAAATGGTCAGTTGAATTTTATCGCCCCTATTTAAATCAGATACATCTAGACATCTTAAATAGTAAAATGCAGAGAGAAGGTCTTGCGTGCCAGGATTAATTGCGATAGACGAATCTAAAGAGAGTTTAGAGTCCTTTGCAGTAAGGCTATTGTGGTCAAAAAATACATGACGATTTATGAGGTATCCCCCCTCATCTACATCTCGGATAAACTCAATTGGGAGTAAGTCCTTTTCAGAAATATAGGTGTCGTAGTAATCTCTTGTTCTAAATGCCCAATCGGTAATCCCAGTTGTTCTGCCATACCCAGCCATGTGGTAAGTCCATTTGCCGTCTTTCTTCGATTTTTCCTCGATACTCAATTCAGCATAGCCTGCACTAATAAGACCGTAGTCTAAAGTGTATTTTAAATATTCACCCACCCTAAAAGCAGGTTGGTCCAATACTTTTGGTGAAACAATGTTTTCATTGTTTTCTTGACCATTAAGACCAATTGCAATAAATAGGACAAGGAGGCTCAGCTTTTTCATGTCATGTATTTTTAATTGTAAAATACAAAGGCTGTGCCAATTTATTAAAAGTGATGTATTTCTGTTTTTTTAAAGAGAGATGATTTCGAAACTTGGGTAACCTTTATCTCCATTGTCACCGTAAAATCCAAGGAAACGTAACTTGAAATAAGTACCTTGTTTTTCTTTAATTACATAGCTCATTCCTTCTTTTACTGTGTAAACACCTGTGTCTAAAGAAAAGTATTTCCAGTCGTAACCAATGACATTAAAATTAGACGAAAACTCTAGTTGAGGAATCAAATTGATATTGATGTCTTGAAAAGAAACATCTTCAACTAAAACAGCCTGAATGTTTTTTTGATTGAGCAATACACCACGAACCAAATAAGATATTGTATCGCCTTGATCAGTAATGTCGTAGTCTGTGTATTGAGAAAATAACAGATGCCAATTCTCAGAATCTGGCTCTTTTTCTATGGAAGAAGAATCTCCAAATTTATATTGAACCCATCGTTTGTCCGGATTCTTTGTAATTGTTATCGTTTGATCTTCTGAGTTATCTAAACGTGCCGTTCTAATCACATATTCAGTAGAACTTACGCTCAATATTCCAATTTTAAAGAACCCAATGTTAAGACCATCTATATCCTTTCCCTGATCAACAATGAAAACGTTGTTCTTTGATGTATTATCTGAATTGAACCAATAGCCAAATGCTGTTTTGCGACTTTCTCCTGTAGGAAAATCATACTGCCAAGGCGTAACGTAATTAGTGTCAGTCACAGACTCGAACACAACATTTCCCAAGTCTTTAACAAACACAAAATTTGAAGAATTTAGATAAATAAACTTTCCTGCTGCGTCTGATTCGAAAGACAAATCCCAATCAAAGTGTTTTTGATTTAATACAAATGTATTCGTCAGTACATTGTAGTATTCTTGGTATTCGTAAGTGTCACCTAAAATTGCGGTTTGACCTTGAACCATAGCCGGTGCAACCGGTTCTTCAGGTTTTTCACAAGAAGACATCATACCCGCAACATGTATGAGACAAAAAATTTGAAAGCTTATATTTTTTATGTACCTATACATTTGTTGCAATACTATTAAATATTGATCTTACATTTTAGAAACCATGTTCTTCCCCATGATATAATGTTGGTGCCCGACCCAGCATGAACACCTCCACCGCCTCCATTACTAAAGTTTAAGGACGTTACATCGAATAAGTTCTTTCCGCCAGCAGAAATTTCTATTCTATTTTGCCAAAAGAGTTGAGTTACTGTAATATCCATCCAGCTGTAACTTGGTAAAATTGTCTGTACCAAATTACCACTATCGTTTAATCTATAATCAGGTGTTTCCCCGGTGTATTTATAAATTATATTAAAATTGAATTTTTTTGATGCACGCCAATAAGAAAAGCTTGCACTAGCTTCGGGAGTATAGAGAAATGTCGGAAGTGTTCCATCTTCATTGTGCCAAATATTCGAGTAGCCTAAATGGCTGTAGCCCAAATTAAATGTGAAGTCAGGATGAATGCTGTATCTCAAATCAATTTTCCCACCTAAAGTCGTGTATTCGGCTATGTTCTGGTATGTAAATTCTCTGTTTGAAGTTCCCGTTTTAACGAGTTGAATTCTATCTTTTATAAAATTATAAAATACAGAAGGTTCTACCTTGAAACTTTGCTTAGTGCTATTGAAAGAGGTGTGCCATGCAATAGATGCATTCACATTTTTAGAGTTTTCGGGAATTAGATTCTCATTCCCAAAGATCATATGGTTCTGATCTACAAAATCTAAGTAAAGCTCTTTTATTGAAGGGGCTCTAAAGCCTTGGGCATAGCTAACTCTTAGTTTTGTGCGTTCGTTTAAGTCGTATTTCAGATTTAAAGAAGGTACAAGAGGGCTATTAAATGTTGTGTTATAGGCATATCGCAATCCTGGTTGAATGCTTAATCTATCCATAGGTGTCCACATTAGGCTTCCAAATACGGCATAGTCGCCCATATCTACTGTTTCTTCAGAAATGCGTTCAGTTTTACTTGTTTCGTAATTGAAATCATAGCCAATTTGAAAATTCCAATTCGCTTCACCTTGCGTAGCAAAACTTCCGCGGCTCATTACGTTATGTACGAAAGTCGTGTCTTCGCTTACTTGCGATTGGCTAAGGTTTACGAGGTCGCGCAAGTAGGTTGTGTTTAATCTTCTGTAATAGGTGTATGAAGCTAAAATTGAAGCGTTACTAAATACCCCAGCTTTAAATTTAAAGTCAAGGCTATTTATGTAGCGCTCCGTTGTGTACCAATCATCAAAGGCGTTATTCGAATGCTCACCTAATCGTTCACCACGATCTTTAATTTGTTCCCAAAGGCCATTAAAGCTATAGCCAACGGTTAACTTGTCAAAGTTATATTTGTACTTGGCCTGCCCGAAATATTGTTCTTTCTGATTCCATTGCTTGCTTCGTGTGGTGTCAAATTCACTCCAGCCATTAAAAAAGTTTCTTCCACCTTCTAAAAGCAAACTGTTTTTTTTGTCTGCTGTGCTCACACTTGCAGAGATGTTCGTCAACCCAACAGATTCATACTGTCCCGTAACCGAACCTGTGGTTGTTTGTGATTCTGGATTTTTTGTAATAACGTTTATTGTTCCTGCCAAGGCGTTAGAGCCATAAAGCACAGAGAGTGGTCCTTCTATTACTTCGATGCGCTCAACATTACTCATGTTAATTTGGCTGAGGTCAACACTCCCGTTTAGACGGCCAACAACAGGTACGCCATCAATTAATATTTTTACATTCTCACCACCTAAGCCTTGAATGTTAATGCTAGAGCCCAACACGCCATCTTCTTGAAGTCTTAAATTTAATTGACTATTAAGAACCTGTGGCAGTGAAATGGCGCCTCGGCTTGTAATGTAATCTTGATTTATAACCTTGACCTTGTATATAGAATTTGATTCTGAAATAGGTGCATATTGACCTGTAACTACAATTTCTTCGAGGTTGTAATCCCCAGAATTGAGATTGTAGCTGTAATTTTTATTTGGATAAATAGTGTCACTTTTGGGTTCGAACCCAACAAACGAAATGGTAATAAAGCTTTTGTGTTTGGCAATGTTTGGAGCATTGCCATTAATTTTTGTAGTGTTTAATTGCGTTTCGCCTGTTGCTAAATCTTTGTAAAATATGTGGGCGAATTCAATAGCTTCATTAGTCTCTTCAGATGTAATAGAAATGAAAGCATCCTGCCCCAAACTATTGAGACAGGATGCTATTATCATTAATATGCTGAGAAACTGTTTCAACAGTTTGTTATTGAATTATCAGTTTAGATACAAAGTTCGCGGTTGCACTTCTCGCGGCAACAACATATGTACCAGGGTTTAGACCACTAATATCTAATTGACCATTTGCTTCTACAGTCGCTGTGCGTAAAACCTGTCCATTGAAGTTTACGATTTCTACTACTATCTTCTCGTTTACATCAAATCTAATAGCATCAGTTGCTGGGTTTGGATAAACCTTTAATTCTTCCAGGTTGTTTTCAGCTAAACCGATTGTAGAAATAAGTGTTTTTGCAAAAGAGAAATTACCACTCGATGCGCCATCCCAAGATTTGAAAACAATCTTGTATAAATCTCCATTTTTTGCCTCAACAAAGAAGCTTGTTGAATCTGCAAGAACCCAACCGCCAGCAAAACTTTTCCAGTCATAGCCGATAATGTTTTTAATAGTGTCCTTCACAGGGTAATTGTTCCAATCTACCGAGTTTGTGTCTACACCTTTTGCAACTGAAGCTTTTGTATTGATGTTTTTTAAAGCACCTGTTACACCATAATACACACCTGGTGATAGTTCACCTTCATACTTTGTGAAAACTAAATCCCAATCCGAAGCAGGTGGTTCTTTGCTAAAAGCAGTATCAAGAAGAACATCATAATAGAAGAAGTTACCTTCAAATGGTACTCCTGGATAACCTGATTTGTTGATGGTTTTAGTAACTTCATTTGATCCATCTAAATTGGCAATTTTGAAATTGTAGTCGCCAGTTTTCAGCATATTCTCAATAAGAATTTTTCTAAAGGAACCATCTGGTAATTTCAGAACAAAAATTTTCGTTCCGATAACATTATTCGTGGTTTGATTGTAATCTCCCCAACCAAAATCAAAAATATTTGTTCCTCCTGGTGCGTTAAACGAGCCAACTTCCCACTCTTTATCAGAATTATGAAGCGCTGTCCAGCTCATGCCAGTAGTGTCAAAAGTCGGCCAGTCAGCAATATCTGTTGAGCCCACATAGAGGTCAACGCCTTCAACCGTGTTAGTTAAAATGGCTGCATCAACTATTCGCTTGGTAAAGGCAATATGCCAATCATTCCTTACTGTTGTTTGCATCACACCATTTTCTAAAGAGTAATAGATGTCATTGGCATAACCTGGTCCCATAGACAGGTTCTCTACTGTTGTTTGTGCAAATAAAGTTACATTTGCAAGCACTAATAAAGGGAGTAATCTTAGTTTCATTCTCGTCTTATTTTTATTTAGACTAATTAAAAATAACGCCACAAAAATACTTCTGCAATTCGAAGACGCAAATATATTGACGTCTTTTTGTAGACACATGATTAAAATCACATTTACACCTTGACAGTTGTTTCAAAAAAAGTTCTCATAGCTCCTTTAAATTGGGGGCTAGGCCATGCAACGCGCTGCATTCCTTTAATAAAGAATTATCTTTTTGAGGGGTGTGACGTTCACATTGCATCAGATGGAGAAGCGTTGAAAATCTTACAAAAAGAGTTTGAAAATTTAAAATATTTTACGCTTCCTAGCTATGATGTGCGATACGGAGCTGAAGACAATTTCTTCACTTCGTTGCTTTTTCAACTTCCTTCGTTAATGAAAAATATAAGTAAGGAATTTGTGTTTATTCAACAGCTTCAAAAAGAGCATAACTATGATTTGATTATTTCTGATAATAGGCCAGGAGTAAAAAGTAAAAAGACGAAGAGTGTCTACATCACTCACCAACTTCAGTTTAAAGTAAAGTATGGTTCAAGAATTGGCCAGCGCTTTCATAAAATGCTGTATAAGGATTTTGATGAAGTTTGGGTGCCCGATGTTAAAGCGCCTATGAATTTGGCGGGTGAGTTGTCTGTTTCAAAAAGTAAAAAAGTAAAATATATTGGTCATTTAACACGAGCACAAAAGGTGTTGGAAGCTAAAATTTACGATGTGCTTTTATTATTAAGTGGACCAGAGCCACAGCGTTCGAAATTGGAAGATGCATTGTTTAAACAACTAAAGTCAACAAAATTGAAAGTAGCCCTAATAAGAGGGACATCTGTTCCTCGATTAAGAACAAATCCAAAATTCATTATCATTGATTTGGCTAATTCAGCTGAAATTGACCAATTGGTGGCACAGAGTAAAGTAATTGTTGCTAGAGCGGGTTACTCAACTTTGATGGATCTCGCTGTTTGGAAAAAGCCATGCGTTTTAATTCCAACTCCTGGCCAACCCGAACAAGAGTATTTGGGCGAGTATATTGAATTAAATAACTGGGCTTTAGTTTCGTCTCAAAAAGAGCTTTCAATCAAAAATCAAATAGAAGAAGCAAAAGTTTTTGGATTCGACAATTATCAGGAATTCAAGTTGCCTGATTAATTAGATCTGCTTTTGTAAAAATCCATATTGTGATAGACGCTTAACCTCACAATGTGTGTGTTTATGTAGTCGTAAGGTGAGGCATTGTGTTTAAAAGACCACATATAGCCCATTTGCATTTGAACATTGTTATCAAGAATGTATCCAATTCCAACAAACAGTCTATTGTCTTCAAAATGGTTATAAGTTATTGGTGGTCCGGCTTGAATAAAGATTTCATCATATGCCGATAGAAACCACGTGCCAGGAATAAGCTTATGACTGTTTAGAGGAATGTATGTCGTAAGTCTGTAACGAAAGCGATGAGACAATTCATATTCTGAGCCTTTTTTATAATCTCTTTTCCAGCGCTGCTCAACCCGTATTTGATGGTAGATTTTAGCGTGGTATAATTTGTCTACAAAAAGCATTTGTTCCCAAAATCTAAATTCTGGAACGACATCATCATAATCTGGATTTCCTTGGTTTTTAATCCAGGAAAAAGGAGTCGCAATTCCTGCTGTTACTTCGAACTTTTTTGTGAAAAGATGAGTATACCCAAAACGCAAGTAGAGTTTGCTCATGTTTGCAGCAAAGTCTCGCCTTCTCACATGGTATTCACCATAGTAAAATGATTTTGCACCGATTCTAAACTTGGTGTAGTACCCCAACCAAAGTGCGTTAGTGTTGTCGATAGTTTTTTGTTCAGGCTCACCGCCTTGTGCAAAAGCAAGATTAACCATGCAAAAGGCCAAAACGACCAATATGTTTCTAAAGAACCTCATGCATTAGATTTAATTTTTCGTCTAATGTGTTGGCTCTATTTAAGCTCTTTTCTAATGGCTTAGTTTGCTTATCTCTCAGGTAAATTAGTATAACTTGAATATTGCTTATTTCTTGAATGACTTTTAGACATTCTTGTGGAGTATCTGTTTCAATCGCCCTATTAATTTAATCTGTTTGAACTTTTTGAACCTGATCAAAAAGCTTCTTTTTTATTCGCTAGGGTACATTATCACTAAACGTAAAAGCATCAAAAACATATTCGGTATAAAGAGAATCAACATAGGTATACCTTTCTGAGATGCTTGTCGCCAAGGAATAGATTTGATTAATTCCATTTAAATCGATTAAGATAGAATCACGTAGTTGTTTCTTTTCGTCAAGATCTTTAGTGGTTTTAAACTGCTCGTAATTCGTTTCTATAGTTCCTTCAAGAAAATTGTCATTTATGTGGGTTAAAAGGAGATCTACATTTTTATCTCGCTTGTCAGGATTGTATATCGAATCTAATTTGGCTCGCTCGGCAGCAATCCTTTTTGGAAGTCTTTCTAATTCATCTTCTAACGAAGAAGATGTCTCATTTTTTGACAACTCAGCATCAAGCAATTTACCAACTTTTATTCTCTCTTGGTAATTTGAGAGGAGGTAAGTGAAAACGTTCTTTTTATCTTCTTCACTTGTTTCATAGTGAATGGCCTTTACCTTATTATCAATATGAATGCTGTCTGTTTCTAATAAATGGAAGGCTTGTTTTAAAATTAAATTATCACGGTAGTAATATTCAATTTCCTTACTTAAAAATACTTGGCTTAAAGTTCCCAAGAGATCGAACAGCTTTTCCTGATTTTCTATCCATGCAATTGTGAATTTTGCAATAGAATCGCTGCTTTCTCCAAAATCCCTTATTTCATGTTCTTTAATTTCTTCTACTAAAAATTGAAAGTCTTGTTCTATTCTAAACCATTGAGTGATGTAAATCTCTTCGTTTTCATTTAGGGGATATTTCCCTCTATTGGTACCATATACGAGCTTTTGCTTTTTCAGCCATATCTTGTCGAATTTCAAGAGTTGGTCATGAACTTCCTTAAGAGCAATGTTTCCATCATTCTGACTTTGAATATATGCCGATGACATTGGATACCCATCATTATAAGTAATGCTAAAAGGGCGATTTAGAAAATGACTTTTCACATTCGATTCTAATACTTCTTTGGTTTCTGGGCTTTGTTCAAAATAAAGAGAATCGACTTCTCCCATATTTGAACTCTTTACTACAGCGCGTAAAATTCCAGTTGTGTAATAGCGTTTTTCACGAATTTGATTTGCTTCTTTCAAATACTTGAATTCCCAAATACCTTCAAATAATCCTCTGGTAAAGACACCTTTTGTTTCTCCAATCGAACCGTTATTTTCCAAATATTGATGTTTGAACGGCCCGTCAGCTCTTCCTTTTTTTAATGTTAACTCTACTTTATCGTAGAATATTGGGTCTTCATTTTTCTTTACCAATTCAGATTCAGAAATCCAGACTCCATCTGGAATACCGTGTTTGTAATTTGCTTTGATTATGGTTTTGATTGTTCGTAAGTCATATTCTAAATGGTCATCCAAAATAGCAGTGATATCCAATTCATGCTTAATCGTAGAATAATTCCAAGAGCCATGTTTCTTGTTTTCGCTGTATTCTCCTTCCCAACTTTGCTCTTCATTTACAGTCGTCCAAGCGGTGTCAGAATTGCTTGTTTTAAACTTGAATGCCCCATTTTTCACAATTAAATGGTCAATGTCATAATAGAAGTCAAATTCTGCGTTTCCATAAATGCCTTTAGATGGAGCATAAGTACTGTCATAATTGCCATGGTTTTGAGCAATTATCTCAAAGCCCAGTAAGCTCAATGCTGTAAGTAAAATGGAATTTCGAAAGTTCATAAAAGCGATAAAAAGTAGGTTATTAAATTCACCAAAGAATTAACTAAATGGACTTTTTATATGCTTCTTTTATCCAATTAATGACATCCAGGGTGATGTCTTTTTCTGATTGTAATTTCACCCGATGTGTGCACATGGTTCCGAATGGACCCGAGTTTTCAAGCTTACCTTCGGTAGGCTTGTCTTTGATTTTAAGACCTAAGTCGATTCTAGTTTTTGTAGCGGGTTTTATAAGCGCAAATTGTCTTTTTCGAATGTAGCTAATGCTGTCTTTTTTCGGTGTGATGGTAATGTCATCGCCTAAAGAAGAGATTACTTTATCAAGCACATTGTAAATTGAAACAAGATTATCTTTTCCTAGGTATTGATTCTCAATCAGGTCTTTTTCGTTAAATGAGCCTGCATCTGAAGCTCTTGCTTTAAGCGAAACAAAATTTGCGAAGCCATGTGTGAGAGCATGATTCGATTTTAGATAGTTTAAGATTTCTGTATGTTTTTTAAGGCCCGTTTTCTTTACAACAGTAATCCAATGTTTTAAGTTTTTTCCAGTTTTCTCAATCAATCCCTTTTCCATAGCTTAAAGTTATTGAATAAAAACAAAAAAGCCCTGATTCAATCGAAACAGGGCTTCTAAATTATCTATCAAAAAGATTTATTCGTTTAAGACCGATCTAGAAATTACAATTCTTTGAATTTCAGAAGTTCCTTCATAAATCTGAGTGATTTTTGCATCACGCATTAAACGCTCTACATGGAATTCTTTTACATAGCCATAGCCGCCATGAACCTGAACAGCCTCAGTAGCTATCCACATTGCTGCTTCAGAGGCATATACTTTAGCTATAGCGCTTTCTTTGTCGAAAGGCAAGCCTTGATCTTTTAACCATGCAGCTTTAAGCACAAGAAGTCTAGCTGATTCAACTTTTATAGCCATGTCAGCCAATTTAAATGCAATGGCTTGATGCTCGCAAATCGGCTTACCAAAAGCTTTTCTTTCCTTAGAATATTTAAGAGCCAATTCGTAAGCGCCACTGGCGATGCCTAATGCTTGAGCAGCAATGCCAATTCTACCACCCGAAAGTACCTTCATGGCAAACTTGAAACCAAATCCATCTTCACCAATTCTATTTTCTTTTGGCACCTTCACATCTGTGAACATTAAAGAATGTGTGTCAGAGCCTCTGATACCTAATTTATCTTCTTTTAAGCCAACTTGAAAACCTTCCATGCCTTTTTCTACAATCACGCAGTTGATGCCACGGTGCCCTTTTTCAACATCCGTTTGTGCAATGACTAAATATACAGAAGCTGTTCCACCATTGGTAATCCAATTCTTTGTTCCGTTTAGCAAATAGTGGTCACCTTTGTCAATAGCAGTAGTTTGTTGCGAAGTAGCATCGCTGCCTGCTTCTGGTTCACTCAAACAAAATGCACCAATAATTTGACCTGAAGCTAGAGGCTTCAAATATTTCTCTTTTTGCTCTTCTGTTCCAAATTTCTCTAAACCCCAGCATACTAGTGAGTTGTTTACAGACATTACAACTGAAGCAGATGCGTCAACTTTAGAAATTTCTTCCATCGCTAAAGCGTAAGAGATGGTATCCATTCCACTTCCGTTATACTTTTCGCTAACCATCATTCCCATAAAGCCAAGCTCTCCCATTTGCTTGATTTGTTCTGTCGGAAATTTTTGTTCGTTATCTCTTTCTATAACCCCTGGAAGTAATTCTGCTTGGGCAAAATCTCTTGCCGCTTGCTGAATCATTTTGTGTTCTTCAGATAATTCGAAATTCATGAGCTAAATGTTGTATTATTCAAAATTGGGCGCAAATGTAATCAATACATTTAGTTTAATTTTTGACATTTGCCCTCTTTACGTTTTAAAAACAAGGGTTTATGGTTGTCTTAGGTTTAATGTCAGGTACTTCTTTAGACGGTGTTGATTTAACCCTCGTTTCTTTCAAAAATTCGGACGATAAATTGGACTTCAACTTACTTCAATCAGCAACAATACCTTATCCAGTTGTTTGGCATCAAAGTCTAAAAGGGGCACATGAATTGGACCGTAGCTCTCTTGAAAAATTAAGTCAAAAGTTCGGAGAGTATTTAGCGGGAATCATTAAAGATTTTCTTAACGGCTCAAAACTTGAACCGGATTTAATTGCATCGCATGGCCACACGGTATTGCATCAACCTCAAAAAGGTTTGACGATTCAGATAGGCAATGGCCCTGAGATAAATCAGATATTAGGTATTCCAGTGGTCTGCGATTTTAGAGTTCAAGATGTTGAGTTGGGTGGCCAAGGTGCGCCACTAGTTCCAATCGGTGATCGCTTGCTTTTTACTGAATTTGATTCTTGCGTAAATCTAGGAGGGTTTATAAATCTATCCTTTGAAATAGGAGGAAGCAGAATTGCCTATGATGTCTGTCCGATGAATATCGTCATGAATGATTTGGCCGCTGAGTTTGGAAAGAGCTATGACAACAAAGGAGAATTAGCAAGAAGTGGAGTTTTAAATGATACCCTGTTAAACGAACTAAACAGCCTAGAGTATTACGCTCAACCTGCTCCAAAAAGTTTGGGCAAGGAATGGGTTCTTGAAAATATATGGTCAAAACTCAAAGGTGTAAAGACGAATGATGCTTTGCGAACATGGGTTGAGCATAGTGCCCAGCAATTAGCAAATAGTATTCATGGTAAATCAAAAGTGTTATTGACTGGTGGTGGTGTGTATAATGAATTCTTCATCGAAAGATTAATGTATTACTCAAAATCTGAGCTGATTATTCCTAGCAAAGACATCATAGAGTTTAAAGAGGCGTTAATTTTCAGTTTATTAGGTTTCTTGAAATGGAGCGAAAAAATAAATGTTCTTTCTTCTGTTACTGGAGCAAAACATGATCATTCGAGCGGGAAAATTTATAAATAAAACCTATAATCAATTCATGTAAATTTCTTTACCGAGACAGTGTATTATCAATCTAGCATTGCATTATATTGTGTCAGATTTAAGAATAATCGAATCAAAATTAAAAGGAATGAAAAATATTAACACAGTTGGATTTTTAGCAGGGCTAGCTTTAATGGCTTCATGTTCAAATTGTCCAGAAGTAGAAACATTAAATATAGCAGATGTAAAAGCCGAGATTATCGCAATAGAAAAAGGCTATTCGGATGCTTCTACAAATAATGATGTGGATGGGGTTTTGGCCTATTATTCAGAAGATGCTAAAAGTTTAGCTCCAAATGAGGTGCTTCGTGTTGGTAAGTCTGAAATACGAGCGGCTACTTTAAAGGAAATGGAGGATGACGAAGGCAATGTTTCAGTTATGGAGGTTCAGAATGTTTGGGCGGCTGGCGAAATAGCTGTGGAGGTTGGCACATATACGGTTACCGATAGCGAAGGTCAATTAGTTTCTCTAGGGAAATACATGTCGTTGTTTGAGAAAATTGATGGAAAATACGTTTGTGTAAGAGATATTTGGAATTCGGATTTGGAGCATGAAAGTGACGATGATGAAGATGATGAGGATGAAAGTGAGGATGATATTGAGATGGAAGAATAGCCTTAATTAGATTTGAATAATATTAAAGTCGGGGAGCTCCCGGCTTTTTTATTTTTAGATCTCTGAACTTTTGTCATTACGCATAAAAGTCAGGTAGTTATGGTGTTCGTCACTACTTAAAATTGTTAAATTTTAATCAATTTCAAAGTATTGCCAATTCACTTAGAAATTTAATTTTGCGCCACTTTTAAGTGAACCAATTTTTGCAGCGAGATGAAACAGAGACTTAAGGCATTTGAGCATAAATCACCAGAAATTGTATTCAACTGGCACGATTCAGAAACAGAGGCAAAAGGCTGGGTTGTTATCAATTCTTTAAGAGGAGGAGCTGCTGGCGGTGGAACTAGAATGAGAGTAGGTTTAACACAACATGAAGTTTTGTCTTTGGCAAAAACCATGGAAGTTAAATTTACTGTTGCCGGACCTGCAATTGGCGGTGCAAAATCAGGAATTGATTTTGATCCTAAGGATCCTAGAAAAAAGGGTGTTTTGGAACGCTGGTACAAGGCGGTTAAGCCATTGCTTAAAAATTATTACGGCACTGGTGGTGATTTAAATGTAGATCAGAAAAACGAAGTAATTCCAATTACAAGTGCAATAGATATTCATCACCCACAAGAGGGGGTTATGCGAGGGCACTTTAATCCTTCTGGAGCTGAAGAGATTCTAAAAATTACAAACTTGCAACTCGGTGTTTCTATGCAAGTAAGCAATCCTGAATTAACTCCAAACCCTGCAATTCAATACAAGGTAGGAGATATGATTACCGGATACGGTGTGTCGGAATCTGTAAACCACTTCTACAACATCTATGGTGGCTCATTAGAAGGTAAACGAGTAATCATTCAAGGTTGGGGAAATGTAGCAAGTACCGCTGCTTATTACTTGGCTCAGCATGGTGCAAAAATTGTTGGAATTATCGACCGAGTTGGCGGAATGATTAATGAAGCCGGCTACTCATTAAAAGAGGTAGCAGAATTGTTTAACAATAAGGATGGTAACGCGTTAAGTGTAAACGATATGCTTTCATTCGAAGAAGTAAACAATAGAATTTGGGATGTACCTGCTGAGGTGTTTATTCCTGCGGCAGCGTCAAGATTGGTTTCACAAGACCAATTGGATAGAATGTTAGCCAATGGCCTGGAAGTTATTAGTGCAGGTGCTAACGTTCCTTTTGCCGATCAAGAAATATTTTACGGTTCTATTTCAGAACATGCCGATATGAATTGCGCTGTAATTCCAGATTTTATTTCTAACTGCGGAATGGCAAGAGTTTTTGGCTACTTAATGTCAACAGATGAAGAACTATCTGATACGCGTATTTTTGAGGATGTTTCAAATACAATAAAATCGGCATTGGAAAACACACATTCTAGAAGAAGTGAAATAACTTTATTGACTTCTACGGCTTATGACATTGCTTTAGATCAATTGATGTAAAATGGATTTTTTCAACCAAGTATATTTAGGAAACACGGGGTTAGATTGGACCTTGTTCATAGGGATTATTCTTATTTCGGTGCTTTTAAAAAAAGTATTCTCTCGAATTATAGCCCACATAATTTATCTAATTTTTAAAAAGTCAGCTACCGCTGTTGGTCGAGATAAGTTTGACGAAATTGTAAAAAAACCATTAGAATTTATCATCGTCTTAGGTGGTATTTTTATGGCAGGATTTTACATTCAGCCTCCTGAAGAATGGGGATTGGCGCCACTTGGTGAGTTTGGTGTTCGAACCGTAATCAAAGATTTCATGTACATTCTTTTGGTCTATGGAATAATATGGCTCGGGATGAAATTGGCTGAATATTTAGGCCTAATATTCGCTCATCGTGCAACGGTAACAGATTCTAAACTAGATGATCAACTTGTTCCTTTTTTAGTTGACTTGTTAAAAGTGTTAGTAGCAGTCGTTGGAATATTCATTATTCTTTCTGATGTTTTTGAAGTGAATATTGCGACTCTTATTGCAGGACTTGGGGTTGGTGGAATAGCCTTAGCCTTAGCGTCTAAAGACAGTATCGAAAACTTGCTAGGTTCTTTTACTATATTCTTCGATCAACCTTTTAAGGTTGGAGATTTTGTCACATTTGGAGGCGTAACCGGAACCATAGAAAAAGTTGGTTTTAGAAGCACACGTATCCGCACCACAGAAAAGACTTACGTTACTGTTCCGAATAGAAATATTATCAACACAGAGTTAGATAACTTTTCTGAGCGCACACACAGAAGAGCACGCTTTGAAATAGGTTTGACATATGATACTACGGCTGAGCAAATCAAGAAGATATCTGAAGATATACTAGAAGTATTAATGACGAATGAATTGACAACAAATGACCCAATTGTGAGATTTACCGCCTTTGGTGATAGCTCTTTAAATGTGCTGGTTCAGTACCTAGCCTTCACAAAAGAATATCAAGCTTATTTAGAATTAAACGAAAAAATCAATTTCCAAATTATGGAAATTGTTTACAAGCATGGTGCGTCTTTCGCATTCCCTTCTCAAAGCATTTACATAGAAAAAAACAAAAACTAGAGTAGCATGTATTATTTAATGATTGTAATTTTTGTGCTGGGCTATTCTGCCATTGCTTTTGAGCACAAGCTCGGAGTAGATAAAGCTGCAGCGGCTTTGATTACTGGTGTTTTGTGTTGGACGGTATATGTGCTCGGGGCATATGATATAGTTGATTTTAATTCCATTCCAGATTATTTGCTCTCAATGTTTGCGGAAGATAATGTGGAGCTCACGAAGCATGATGTAATTAAACATTATGTCACGGAGTTTCAGATGTATGAGTCTCTTGCGGAAATCGCGAGTATCTTATTCTTTCTTATTGGTGCAATGACAATTGTTGAGTTGGTTGACGCACATGAAGGTTTTGCGGTTATCACTGATAGAATTACAACCACTAAAAAGAGCAAACTGCTCTGGATTGTTGGTATACTGTCTTTTTTCTTTTCTGCGGCATTAGACAACTTAACAACATCAATCGTAATGGTTTCGCTATTGCGGAAGTTGATTAAGGATGATAAAGACCGTTGGACATTTGCTGGATTGGTAATTATTGCTGCTAATGCTGGTGGTGCTTGGTCTCCTATTGGCGATGTTACAACTACAATGCTTTGGATTGGCAAACAAATTACAGCAGATTCTATTGTAATTGGGTTAATCGTTCCAAGTATGGTGTGTTTAATCGTTCCATTGCTTATCCTTTCAAGGAAAATGAAAGGGGATGTCGTTAGGCCGATGAAACAAGAAAATGCAGATCATTACTTAGATCCAACAACACCTTTCGAACGGAAATTTGTTTTCTTTTCTGGATTGTTCGGTTTAATTCTGGTTCCAATTTTTAAAACCTATACACATTTGCCTCCATTCATGGGGATGATGCTTAGTTTAGGTATGCTCTGGTTATTGACAGATATTTTACACCGCAGAAAAAATATGGAATTTAGAAGTAAATTCTCTGTTCTCGGAGCCTTAAGAAAGATAGACACGCCTTCTGTTCTTTTTTTCTTAGGAATTCTTTTAGCTGTAGGTAGTTTGCAAGGTGCGGGTCAATTAAGAGAATTAGCTGGAGGACTTGATTCTTCTATTGGTACTGATACGAGAGAAGGCGTGTACGCTGTTTCAATGATAATTGGATTGTTGTCTTCGATAGTGGATAATGTGCCATTGGTCGCGGCATCCATGGGGATGTATGAATTAGGTGGCGAAAATTTATTTTTCCATACAAATGGGCTCTTCTGGGAATTCTTAGCATACTGCGCTGGTACTGGTGGTTCTGCGTTAATTATTGGTTCTGCTGCAGGTGTTGCTGTTATGGGTTTAGAGAAAATGTCTTTCGTTTGGTATCTTAAAAATATGTCGCTTTTGGCTATTGTTGGTTATGTAGCAGGAGCAATCACCTATATCATTCAATACACGATTTTAAATTAAAGCTATTGCCTGATTAAATATTTTGAAGCCCGACTTATTGGTCGGGCTTTTTTATTGGCTTTAATACACGTTTCGATGTTAATAACCGTTGAATGGTGCTGCATTCTTAGGCTTCTATTTAAGCTAAGTTTGACCAAATGTGACGGTGCGCACAATAAAAGCATCTTTCAAATCATTATGTAAAATAAAAATGTCGATGTACGGACCCTTGCTTCAAATCACAACAAATGAAGGCGCTGAGTTATTGGATGATCAGGTGCCAACTGAAGAAACCCTTTCAATTTTAGATCTAATCTTGAGCGGTGGAATAGGTGGTATTACCATTATGGTTGTCTTGTTTATTCTGGGCTGCTTTGCCGTTTACATTTTCATTGAGCGGTTCAGCGCTATTAAAGCCGCCAATAAATTAGACCCGAATTTCATGAATAACATTAAAGACAATGTTATGAATGGGAATTTGGATTCTGCAAAAGCATTGTGTGAGTCGCACGATACACCAGTATCTAGAATGATTGGTAAAGGGATTTCAAGAATTGGTAAACCTGTTGCAGATATCGCTTCTACTGTAGAGAATCAAGGAAAAATAGAAGTACAACTTTTAGAGAATAAACTACCAATGCTCGCTACCATTTCTGGTGGTGCACCTATGATTGGTTTTTTGGGAACGGTAATCGGAATGGTGTTGGCCTTTAAAGAAATGGCGAATGCTGGTGGGCAGGTTAACCCGGCTATGTTGGCAGAAGGAATTTATACCGCTATGACAACAACCATTGCTGGATTGTTCGTTGGGATTATTGCGTATTTCGGTTATAACTTTTTAGTAGCGCGTGTAGAGTCTGTGGTTTATAAAATGGAAGTAAACGCTACTCACTTTTTGGACTTATTACACCAAGACGCTTAAAACATAACGGATGAATTTAAGATCAAAAAGTAAAGTAAGTGCTGAGTTTAGCATGTCTTCAATGACAGACCTCGTGTTCTTGTTGTTGATCTTTTTCATGTTGACGTCCAGCATTGTTACAACAACGGCTTTAGATGTTACTCTTCCGAAGAGCAAAGCGCAAACGGTAAACAGAGAGAATGTTGTTGTTCAAGTAGGTTCAGATTTAAAATATAAAGTAGATGGCGAAGAAGTTTCTATTGGTGCTTTAGAGTCGTCTATATTGAATTCTGTAGCTGGGAAAGAAGATGCCGTTGTGCTGTTGGCAGTAGACGGATCTATCCCTACAGACGAAACAGTACGCGTTTTGGATATAGGGTATAGAAATGGATTAAAAATGACTTTAGCCACAGACGGGAAATAAATGAATTGGCCTAACGACATACATAACAAACGCGCACGAATTGGTACTGCCATTTTCATGACGCTTTTGCTGTTGTTTATTTTCTTTTTCGGATTGACCTATCTCAATCCGCCACCGAATAGTGGTCCTGCTATTAATTTTGGTTTTGATGAACAAGGTGCTGGAGAAACAGCCTCTTCAGAACAAGTGGATGAACCTGTACAAGAACAGCAGCAGGAAGTGACTCCTCCTCCAACAGAGTCTACTCCCGTTGTAACGGATGAGGTGACAACTCAAGATGTTGAAGAAGCGGCTGTCGTGGAAAAGAAAGAAGATCCAAAGCCTCCGGTGGAGCAACCAAAAGAAGTGAAAGATCCTCCGAAAGAAGATCCGAAACCATCGAATGATTTGATGGATCGTTTAAATAAAACGAAGAACCAACAAGATGCGAGCAAGAATGATGGCAATAAATCTGGTGAGGGTAAAACATCTGGTGGTGGTGACCAAGGAAAAGAAACAGGC
>Ga0102906_1000177_pt1 | contig 21612 bp, 15 predicted proteins | sample Colrivmet1556A02_FD_78498 | JGI IMG/M metagenome (GOLD analysis project Ga0102906, IMG submission 78498) | Estuarine microbial communities from the Columbia River estuary - metaG 1556A-02 | ecosystem: Environmental > Aquatic > Marine > Intertidal zone > Estuary | place: USA: Columbia River... | reverse complement strand
TATTTTTGAAAGGATATGTCATATAACATGACAACAAAGACCACGGCATGAAATTTGTAATTTATTTGCCAAAAAACACACCTTTACCAATTCGCGTAACACACGCAGAGAACTGATCATATGAGTTTTATAAACAACGTACTTAAAGTATTTGTAGGAGACAAAGCAAAGAAAGATGTCAAAGCCCTACAACCCCTGATAGATAAAATTAATGCCTTTGAAAAAGAAATGGAAAGCCTATCTCACGACGCATTGAGAGAGAAGACCCATGGCTTTAAAAAATTACTAAAGGAGGCAACAGCAAGCACCGAGAGTGAAATTGAATCCTTAAAATTAGCGGCCTTAAACGAGACTGATATTGACAAAAACGAAGATACTTACAACAAAATTGACCAGCTGAAAGAAGCACAGTACAGCATTACTGAAAAAGTATTAGAAGATATTTTACCTGAAGCATTCGCCCTAGTCAAAGAAACTGCAAAAAGATTTACTCGGTCAGAAGAAATAGCCGTAACAGCTTCTGCGTCAGACAGAAAAGCTGCCGCCACCAAAGACTACGTAAACATACAAGATGACACTGCAATTTGGAGTACAAGCTGGGACGCAGCAGGTAAAAAAGTAAAATGGGATATGATCCATTATACTGTTCAGCTTATTGGAGGAATAGCGCTACACCAGGGGAAAATTGCAGAGATGCAAACAGGAGAAGGGAAAACCTTAGTGGCCACCCTACCGGTTTATTTAAATGCGCTTACAGGAAATGGTGTACACTTAGTGACCGTGAACGATTATTTGGCTAAAAGGGATAGTGCATGGATGGCTCCTTTGTTCGAATTCCACGGAATGACCATAGACTGTATTGACCACCACCAACCAAATTCTCCGGGGAGAAGGGCTGCATATGAAGCAGACATTACCTATGGCACCAATAATGAATTCGGATTTGACTACCTACGTGACAATATGGCGCACAGTCCAACCGATTTAGTACAAAGAGCGCCAAACTTTGCCATTGTAGATGAAGTAGATTCCGTCCTTGTGGACGATGCCCGAACACCACTCATCATTTCAGGTCCTGTTCCAGAAGGTGACAGACACGAATTCACAGAGTTAAAGCCAAGGGTAAACGAATTGGTAAACATGCAAAGACAGTACCTCACTGGTATCTTGTCAGAGGTTAAAAAGCTAATCGCAGCTGGGAACGAAAAAGAAGGAGGGTTCCTTTTACTCAGGGTCCACAGAGGGTTACCAAAAAATAAAGCCCTCATTAAATTTTTAAGTGAGGAAGGTGTAAAACAACTGTTACAAAAAACAGAGAACTTCTACATGCAAGACAACAACAAGCAAATGCCAGAGGTAGACGCTGAATTGTGGTTTGTAATTGAAGAAAAAACCAATCAAATAGACCTTACTGAAAAAGGGGTTTCATACCTTTCTACAGAAGAAGACAAAGAATTTTTTGTTTTACCAGATATTGGTTCAGCCATTGCTGAGATTGAAAACAAAGGGCTTGAATTAGAAGAAGAAGCCACCGAAAAGGACCAATTATTTAAAGACTTTTCTATTAAAAGTGAGCGCATTCATACCTTAAACCAACTGTTAAAAGCCTATACTTTATTTGAAAAAGATGTTGAGTATGTAGTCATGGACAATAAAGTCATGATTGTAGACGAACAAACAGGAAGGATTATGGATGGTAGAAGGTATTCAGATGGCCTACACCAAGCCATTGAAGCCAAAGAAAATGTAAAAATCGAGGCCCTTACACAAACTTTTGCCACCGTTACCTTACAGAATTACTTTAGAATGTACAAGAAGTTAGCTGGTATGACAGGTACCGCTATTACTGAAGCTGGGGAGTTTTGGGAAATTTACAAATTAGATGTCATGGAGATCCCCACCAATAGACCTATTTCTAGGGCAGATAAAGATGACCTGATTTACAAAACCAAAAGAGAAAAATACAATGCCATTATAGAAGAAGTCACCAAACTATCTGCAGCAGGGAGACCCACACTAATTGGTACTACCTCCGTAGAAATTTCTGAATTACTTTCCAAAATGCTTGGCATCAGAAAAGTACCCCATAATGTATTGAATGCCAAGTTGCATAAAAAAGAAGCAGATATTGTTGCAGAAGCTGGAAATGCAGGCGTGGTTACAATTGCAACCAACATGGCTGGAAGGGGAACAGACATTAAACTTTCAGAAGAAATTAAAGCCGCCGGTGGACTTGCCATTATTGGAACTGAAAGACATGATTCTAGAAGGGTAGACAGACAGCTAAGGGGAAGGTCTGGAAGACAAGGAGATCCAGGTAGCTCTCAATTTTATGTCTCATTAGAAGACAATCTAATGCGACTCTTTGGATCAGACAGGGTAGCCAAACTCATGGATAGAATGGGCTTAGAAGAGGGAGAAGTGATTCAACATTCTATGATGACAAAATCCATAGAGCGGGCTCAGAAAAAAGTAGAAGAAAATAATTTTGGGGTTCGTAAACGTCTTTTAGAATACGACGACGTCATGAACGCACAAAGAGAAGTGGTCTATAAGAGAAGGAGGCACGCTTTACAAGGCGAACGTCTTAAATTAGACATTGCCAACATGATATTTGATACTTGTGAAATCATTACAGGAGACAATAAAGCGGCCAGTGATTTTAAAAACTTTGAATTTGAACTGATCAAATACTTTGGAATGACAGCACCATTCTCAGAGGAAGAATTCTTAAAAGAAGCGCCTAACAGCCTTACTAGAAAAACATACAAATCTGTACTAGTTCATTATCAAAATAAAATGGCCCGCAGCAGCCAAACCGCCTTTGGGGTAATTAAGAATGTATACGAAGACCAATCCAATAAGTTTGAGCGTATTGTAGTGCCTTTTACAGATGGAATTAAAACCTTAAACGTGGTAACAGACCTCACCAAAGCCTATGAGAGTGAAGGAAAGCAACTCATCACTGACTTTGAGAAAAACATTACTCTAGCCATGGTAGACGAGGCTTGGAAAACACATTTGAGAAAAATGGATGAGCTTAAACAGTCTGTGCAGTTGGCTGTTCACGAACAAAAAGATCCTTTATTAATTTATAAGTTTGAAGCTTTTGAACTGTTCAAGGGTATGTTAGAAAGGGTCAATAAAGACATTGTTTCTTTCTTATTCAAAGGAGAACTTCCCACTGAGAATCCGAATCAAATTCAAGAAGCCAGGCAGCAACGCAGGGCCAAAGAAAACCTTCAAACAACCAAAGAAGAAATTCCTAATGTAGATGAAATGGCTGCTAAAAGTAGGGCGATAAGTCAAAACCAAGCAGGTAGACCATCAGTGACAGAAACCATTGTTAGAACAGAAGCTAAAATTGGAAGAAATGATAAAGTAACCATTCAGAATGTAATGAGTGGAGAACAAAAAACATTAAAATACAAACAAGCTGAATCACTTTTAAAAGAAGGCAGCTGGATCATCACAAAATAGTGACCCTGGACCCAATCGAAAATCACTAACCACAAAAACCACCCAATGAAAAAGCCACTACACTTATTAATTGCTTTACTAACTATCAGCATTGGTTTTGGACAATCTGCAGAAGGAGACGGTCCACACAGCCAACTAATTATTAGAGGGGTTACCCTAATCAATGGAAATGGAGCACCTCCAAGAGGACCAATAGATATTGTAGTAGAAGGAAATAAAATTACTCAAATAGCGGTAGTGGGGTATCCTGGTGTGGCTATTACAGAAAAGAGTAGGCCTACGCTAAAAGCAGGAGGAAAAGAGTTAGATGCATCGGGCATGTATTTAATGCCTGGTTTTATAGACATGCATGGACATATTGGGGGCCGCGCACAAGGAGCAGAACCAGAATATGTGTTTAGACTCTGGATGGCCCATGGGGTAACAACAGTGAGAGAACCCTCTGGAAGAGGACTAGAATTTACCCTAGACCTAAAAAGAAAATCAGAAAAAAACAGCATAGTAGCTCCGAGACTTTTCGCTTATACGGGCTTTGGGTCTGGAAGTAAAAAAGACATTAACACACCAGAAGAGGCTAGAGAATGGGTGAGGGATAATGCAAAACAAGGCGCAGACGGAATTAAATTTTTTGGTGCTGCTCCAGCTATTATGCAAGCCGCACTAGAAGAAAACAAAAAGCTAGGATTAGGTTCTGCATGCCACCATTCACAAATGGATGTGGCGCGATGGAATGTATTACACTCCGCTAGAGCCGGACTGACTAGTATGGAACATTGGTATGGTTTGCCGGAGGCATTGTTCTCAGATAGAACAGTCCAAAACTATGCATTAGATTACAACTATCAAAACGAACAACACCGCTTTGAGGGTGCTGGACAACTCTGGGAACAGGCAGCTGCCCCCTACTCCGACCATTGGAATAATGTAATGAATGAACTCATCGCATTGGATTTTACCATGGACCCCACCTTTAATATTTATGAGGCCAATAGAGACCTTCAAAGGGCTAGAAGGGCAGAATGGCATGAAGATTACACCCTGCCATCCTTGTGGAAATTTTATGAACCAAGTAAAATATCGCATGGCTCCTACTGGCACAATTGGGGTACCGAACAAGAGGTGGCTTGGAAAAGAAATTACAAACTTTGGATGACTTTCATCAATGAATATAAAAACCGAGGCGGAAGGGTTACTACAGGTTCAGATTCAGGATTTATTTATCAGCTCTATGGTTTTGCCTACGTAAGGGAATTAGAGCTTCTCAGAGAGGCAGGATTTCACCCGCTAGAAATTATCAGATCTGCTACTTTAAACGGCGCAGAAGCACTAGGAATGGAAGACCAGTTAGGTACTGTAGAAGTGGGTAAATTGGCAGATTTTGTGATCGTAGATCAAAACCCCCTTCAAAACCTAAAAGTCCTTTATGGAACAGGCGCAGTTTCTTTGACTGAAGACAATCAAGTGGTTAGAAAAGGCGGGGTAAATTACACGGTTAAAGACGGAATTATTTACGACGCAAAAGCCCTATTGAAAGAAGTTAAAGACATGGTAGACGCTGCTAAAGAAAAAGAAGGCTTTAAGATTACCCAGCCTGGCGTAAAACAATAGGAACCTTCTGCACTTTTTATTTCATTTGTTTGCTGGCAATTGGCTTGTATGGTTTGTAAGACTATTTTACATGACAACTGCTGTGTTTGAACCGATCTTTAAAACCCTTTGGTAGTCTCTTTTTTTTGTAACTTGTTATACAAAAAAAAGAGACTATGATTTCTAAAACATTTATGACAAATGCTTTTCTGTGGTGTACTTTAGCACTTGCTTTAGTACTACAACCATCTGAAAAAGCCCCTCAAAATTCATATACTGAAACCGCCTATTTTGCCAGTGGTTGCTTTTGGTGTGTAGAGGCTATTTTTGAATCTGTAACAGGGGTTGGAGATGTGGTTTCAGGCTATGCTGGGGGAACAGAAAAAAATCCTACCTACAATCAAGTTGCAGGAGGCAGAACCACACATGCAGAGGCTGTCATGGTACCTTACAACCCAAAGCAAGTTTCCTATGAAACTTTAGTTAAAGTATTTTTTGGGTCCCACGATCCCACTACCCGCAACAGACAAGGACCAGACAGAGGTCCTCAATATAGGTCAATTGCTTTTTACAAAACAAGTGCTGAAAAAGCAGTTATTACAACGCATATAGATGTATTAAACACCGAGAAGGCTTTTAATAACCCAATAGTGACACAAATAATGCCTTTCACAATATTTTATGAGGCAGAAGATTACCACCAAGATTTTGAAGCTAGAAATCCAAACAATCCATATGTAAGGGCGGTGTCTGTGCCCAGGTTATTAAAATTCAAAGCTAAATTTCCAAAACTATTAAAAGCCTCTCATTAAATGAGTGTTCACAAAGCAGCTTTAATAGAGGTATTTACTTTAGAAAATGAATTTCTAAAAATGGAAGTATTGAATTATGGTGCTATTATTAAAAGTTTAAAACTAAAGCTTGAACACGAAGAATCACAAGAATTGGTCGCAGGACATCCTGAGGTATTATTATATTTAGAGGACCCTTGGTTTCTTGGGGCTTGCCTAGGACCATTTGCAGGGAGAATTAAAAGAAAAAACAGCCCTTCAAATACGGTAGACTTTCCAGGAAATACTGAAAACATTGAATTGCATGGAGGGAAGCAAGCCTATTCCAAACAGTTTTGGCAATTAGAAAAAATAGGCTCAGGAGCAGCCCCTTTTATTTGTCTTTCTTATTGCCAACAAGTACAGCAAGAAAGAGTTAGTAATCATAAGGCTTTAAAATCAGGGACCATTAAAACATTAGTGACCTATAGCCTCATAAATAATGAATTAAAAATAAGCTATAAAAGCACTTCTACTGTCCCTCAGGTGTTTAACTTAAGCAATCACAGTTATTTTATTTTAGACCAAGCCCAGGATGTTTCAGATTACCTTTTAGAAATTAATGCATTCCATAGGATACAAACAGACCACCAATTATTACCAACTGGAAAGCTGCTTTCATTAAAAAATGATGCCTATCATTTTAGCCCACCAAAAAAAATAAATCAAATAGAACTAGACACGCCATTTGTATTAAACCATACAAGTAAATTAGGACAAAGAGCAGCTAGTGTGTACTCTGAAAAAAGCAAGTTACGTATGGATGTTTATACAGACCAAGACATCCTAGTATGCTTTACACCCCAAGAATTTACAGGAATTTGTTTTGAAACCCAGGGATACCCAGATGCACCAAGCCATGAAAATTTTAAGACCATAGTCATAGATAAAGACAGGCCTTACCAACAAGAGACCCGATACAAATTTGAAAAAACAGCCGAGTAATTCCCTAATTATTACCGAATATTAAGGGCGCTCACACACAAAAACCATGAAAAATAACCTATCAATATCGGTACCCAAATTGATCAAAGGGATTGTTAATGGTGAAATACCCGCTTTGAGCAAGGCTATTAGCTTGGTAGAAAGCAAATTACCCATTCACCAAAAATGGGCCCAGGAATTAGAGGTCGCCTTTTCAAAAGAAAATCCAAATACGATAAGAGTGGGTATTTCTGGGGTTCCAGGAGTAGGTAAAAGCACTTTAATTGAAGCATTGGGTATGTATCTTGTGGAGAAGGGACTTAGACTAGCCGTACTAACCATTGATCCCAGTAGCCAACAAAGTGGCGGAAGCATCCTGGGAGATAAAACAAGGATGGACCAACTGGCTGCGCACAAGAGTGCATATATAAGAACTACGGCTGCAGCAAGTACTTTGGGTGGTGTGGCACAAAATACCCGCTCAAGTATCCTTTTCTGTGAAGCTGCTGGCTTTGACGTAATCATTGTAGAAACGGTAGGGGTTGGACAAAATGAATTGGAAGTTCATGAAATGGTAGACGCACTTTTACTCCTTCAATTGCCCGGAGCTGGAGATGAAATTCAAGGTATTAAAAGAGGACTACTGGAGGTGGCAGACGCCTTGTTAATTAACAAGGCAGACGGGGCGCAAGCCCCGTTAGCCAAAAAAGCACAGCAGTATTTCAAGGCTTCTGTTCATGGTTTTAGGCCCAGAAAAAACGGATGGGAGCCCCCGGTACTTTTGGCTTCTGCCATTGAAAATCGCGGTGTAAAAGAAATGTGGCAAAGCATAGAAGATTTTATTCGCCTTCAAAAGAAACATGGTGATTTTGAGCTAAAAAGAACCGCTCAAAAAATTCTAGGACTGCACCGACTTGTTTGCCAGCGTTTAGAAGCCTCTTTTTACGCAGACAAGAAGGTTAAAAATGAAATTCCTGATATAAAAAGACAACTCACCAATGGCACTTTAAGCATCTCTAAAGCGGCTGAAATACTTATTGATGGATTTAGAAATAGCCACAAAAAGTCATTATAATTTTAAAATCTAATCAAAAATAGGTCCTATTTATTAGGGCAATAACAAACCTAACTTTAAGGCTATTTCACTCAAAAAATAGCTCCAATAAATTTATTTAAATACACAAAAAGCGGTTTCAAAGGTGCTTCAGGCCTTATACCTAGCGTCAAATTTCAAAAAAGTCCTTAGAAATACTACAAAAAGACGGCTATTCTATAAAATGACTTAAATTTGTGGGACTAAATGACCATCATGAACATTCACACTCAGGAACTCCTTTCCGTTGTTGTACCCCTTTATAACGAACAAGACAATGTGCTTTTACTTACCCAGAAAATTCACGAAAGCCTTGTAGGGTATCAATATGAGATTATTTATATAGATGACTTTTCCACAGACCAAACCAAAAAGGTGGTCAATGATTTGGCAGACAATCAAGTCCACTTAATAGCCCTTAAAAAAAATTACGGCCAAAGTTTGGCCCTTGCTGCAGGAATTGACTACGCTTCTGGAACCTATATTATTACCATGGATGGTGACCTTCAGAACGACCCCTCAGACATTCCTTCTATGTTAAAAGAAGCCATTGACGGAGGCTATGATTTGGTGACAGGTATTAGACAGAAACGAAAAGACAGCTTACTGAAAAAAATACCTTCAAAAATTGCCAACTTCTTGGTGAGAAGGGTCACTAAATTAGACATCAAAGACAACGGCTGTGCCTTAAAAGTCTTTCATAAAGATGTGGCTAAAGACCTTAATTTATACGGCGAAATGCACCGCTTCATTACGCTTTTAGCATTCTTAGAGGGAGCGCAAATAAAACAAGTCCCTGTTAAACATCATGCCAGACATGCTGGAGTCTCCAAATATGGATTGGAGCGTGTATTTAAGGTAATTGCAGATATGATGTTATTGCTTTTTATTAGAAAATACATCCAAAGACCCATTCATCTCTTTGGGATTTTTGGGGTGCTATTAATAGGGGCAGGACTATGTATAAATGCGTATTTGGTGTACCTTAAACTTATGGGCGAAGATATAGGAACTAGGCCCCTACTCACCCTGGGAATGATGCTGATTTTTGCAGGAATTCAATTGTTCACCATCGGAATTGTTATGGAATTGCTGATCAGAACCTACTACGAGTCTCAAAAGAAAAGACCTTATAGAATCAGAAAAGTTACCCAAGGGGGAACGGCTATTTCAAAATAACTACAGCATCAAAAAAGATTGGTTCAAATTGGTATGAAAATCAAAACCAACACAAAATCATTAACTAAAAACATGAAAAAAAAAGCGCTTTTATTTCTCAAGATAGGGATCAGTGCAGTGCTTTTATACCTTATTTTTTTGAAAATTCCCTTTAGCGAAGTCTCTCAAACTTTGTTAAAAGCACATTGGGGATATTTAGGCTTGGGGACTTTATTCTTTTTTTTATCAAAAATAATAGCCGCTTTTAGACTACAACTATTCTGGCAATGTATAGGAGTACAACTAAACCACGGGTATAATTTAAGGCTCTACTTATTAGGCATGTTTTACAACTTGTTTCTACCCGGCGGCATTGGTGGAGATGCTTATAAAGGGTATGTCATAAAAAAAACATTTCAAACACCAACTAAAAAAATCTTTGGCGCCCTTTTAGTAGACAGGCTGTCAGGACTACTGCTTTTGTGCGTTTTTAGTTCCTTTTTAGCGGCTATTGGTATTCACGAGCTACTCAGCCCATTTAGATACCTTTTCATATTGGCTGTCCCTTTGGGTGTTTTAGTTTACTATATAGGGTTAAAGAAAATATACCCTTACACCCTAGCTGTTTTCTGGAAAACCTTTGTGTATTCTGCAGGAGTGCAATTGTCTCAATTAATTACTGCCTTGTGCATATTATGGGCGCTGGACCAAACACAAGATATTGGACTGTATTTTTTGGTCTTTTTAATATCTTCTATCGTGGCTATTATTCCATTGACCATTGGTGGAATAGGCAGTAGAGAGCTTACCTTCTTATATGGCGCACAATGGTTGGCCTTAGATTACAAAACAGCCATAGCTATGAGCTTGCTGTTCTTTTTTATTACTGCTTCCGTCTCTTTAACTGGAATGGTGTATCACTTTAGGTCATTACCGGAACCAGGCAAAAACACCAAGTAGCGTTTTTCTAAAGTATTGGCTCTTGTAGCAGGATTTAAAAAGGCTATTTTTAATTTAGTAATTCTATAAGAGGGCACTGAAAATTCAATATTAAAGGGAATGTCTGTTTTAGAAAGTTGGTCTAATTGAAGCCCATTTAGGTACACCCAAACGTTTGACAAATCCTTGAGTTCCTCTAACTGATCCACTATTTTCAAGGGCGATCTTAGGCCAAAATCCATTGCCCAACTGTGTGCGTTTCCCCATTTATACACCTTATCTGGTGAGATGTAAGAGGATTGCAATATTTTCTCTGAAGCAGTTTTACCTGCTTGATATTGAAGTAATTTAGGATAAAAACCAATATTTAGAATCCCATTTACAAAAACAGCTGTTAAGACTCCTGTCAGAAGGATGCCAGAAAAAACCGCTTTAGTCCTTAATATCCAGGCAATACTTCCTACTATAAAAAGTCCCAACAAAACATAGGAAACCCAAAATTCAAAGGGAAATACCCCTATACATAGAACCATAGCTACAGTACCCAAAAGGACGAATAATAGCTTTTGTATGTGGAGCATGGGTTTCCAAATTATTCCCTGGCCACCTACCCTAGCTGCAACCAATACCGCCCAAAGGGGAATACTACTATTGAGGTAATGCGGCAGTTTAAATTGGGCAAAGCTTATTAAGAGTAAAATAGCCAATGCTCCGTATAGAAGTCCTTGGGTTTTATCCAAAACTGCTTTGGATTTAAACCGCCTTACAAAGAGATATATCGCCAAGGGCGTAAAAGGCAGAAAAGCCCACAGAAAAGTATGGAAAAAGAAAAAATAATCAGGACTATTACTGCCCATACCCTGGCCACTCATGCGCTCAAAACTCTGCTCAAAAAGGATAAATAAAATACCAGACCTATCTGAAACACCCCGAATCACTAATTCAGGATGAAGGTCAAATTGCACATAATAAGCATATAAAATAGGACATATGCCTAAAACAAATGCAGCTACTCCTAAAAGCACTTCTTTTCTCCAGAGCAGTGACCATTGGCGGTTATAAATAAGATGCCCCATTAAAGGAAATCCAATCATGACAAGAGCCAAATGTCCTTTTGTAGAAAAAGCCATGGCTGCTGCCAAAGCTCCAAAAACCATAGGGCGCCAATTGGGCCTTTCCGCAAACGCGATGAATTGCCACAAGGACAAGGCAACAAATCCTGTAAGAACTGCATCTGTCCTAAGATCAATTGCAGATAAAACAATGGTTTGGGCACTTAAAAAAATAAGTGTAGCAGCTCTAGCGACAGGGACTGAATACAGTATTTGGGCCAGTTTAAACACACTATAAGCAGCTAATAATAAAGCCATAAAACCTGGCAACTTATATGAAAACTCATAAATTCCAAAAACAGCATATGAAGCAGCAGCCAACCAATAGTGTAAATGTGGTTTGTCAAGATAGGGTTCAGTGCCTTTGAATAGCGCGAGAAAATCACTTTCTTGAAACATTCTCATAGACATAACAGCAAATTGTGCAGAATCATTTTCTAACAGTCCACTAAACAGTCCCATAGCATAAACCGCCAAGAGCAAAGTTAGTAATACGATAAATGTCTTTTTAGATAGCATTAATTAGCTTGCTTAAATAAAACCTGTTTCTTAAAAATAAATTGAGCCAGATAGGCAAAGAATGCACCTATAAAAAATCCAATAAGCACATCAAAAGGATAATGTACACCTAAATATATTCTACTAAAACCGACCATAAAAGCCAAAAATGCACCAATATAAATAAACCAAGACCAAAATTGTCTGAGGAGCATTCCCATAAATATAGTGACCGCCATACTGTTGGCTGCATGTGCAGAAAAGAAACCATAAGGACCACCACAACGAGCCTTAACGAGCCTAAGCCCCACATCTAGTAGCGGTTCGTGACAAGGCCTTGGCCTAGCAAAACCGTACTTAAACGCGTTGGCCAATTGGTCTGTTGCTAGTATTAATATAGCTAAAGCGAGGATCGCTTTTAAACAAACTACAAGACCGTATTTATGGTACATCTTCCAAAGAAAAAAAAGCACTAGAGGAGCGCCAATAGCCTTTTCTGAGAGTAACAACCAAAATGCATCCCATGAAGGGCTTCCCAAACTATTGAGAAACACAAAAAGAGCGCGGTCTATAGATTGAAGTAGCTCTAGCATTATGCTTCGTACCTAGAAATCTCTCTGTCGTAAAAATCAGTAGCTGCTTGAATGAGTCCTTCCGTTTCCGTTTCCAGTTCTTTTTCATCTTCTGGAGAAAAATCTTCCAACCATTCCACGCTGTCGTCTTCAAGGTTTATAATGAACCTAGGATAGTCTGTGTGTATAACAAAAATAGCGGTGGGGAAATCAGTGTTGTCACCGAGTAAAAATTTTGGAAATTCCATAGGATAATATTTTTAAATACGTTGGTCTGTACGTTGATCTATTAGCAGAAGTATGCTGCTTCTGATTGTTTTAGTGGTAATTTAAATTTTAAACTAAAGCACTAAAATAGTGAGAATCTTAGGAAACCGGAAGAGAAAGGTCTTCTATATGCTTTTTTGTCAGATAATTAAATCGGATATATAACATAATAGCTGAAGCAGTTAGGCCAGCTAAAAGGCCCAGCCAAATTCCAACGCTTTCCAAAGGGGTGTATAAGCCTAGGTAAAAACTCACAGGAAAACCAATCATCCAATAAGCGATAAAGGTAATTAGGGTGGGTATTTTAACATCTTGAAAACCTCTTAATGCACCCAAGACCACTACTTGTAATCCATCTGAAATTTGAAAAAATGCTGCCACTAAAAGTAATTGACCGGTAAGGAAAATAACTTCTGTATTGTCTGCCGCATTGATTAAATCATTGTTATTGAGATAAATTGTAGGCAATATATCTCTAAAAGCTAAAAACAAAATAGCAAACACTACTTCCAGAATAAAGGTCAATAAAAAGATAGACATGGCAATTCTCCGCAGTGCATTAAAATCTTTTAATCCTTTCTGATTGCCTACCCTAATCATAGCTGCAACACCAAGTCCCATACCCACCATAAAAGTCATACTAGACAAGTTCAAGGCAATTTGATTGGCCGCTTGTGCATTTTTTCCCAACACACCACTAAGCCAAATGGCCGATGTAAATATGGCTACCTCAAAAAACATTTGCAATGCAGAAGGAAAGCCTAAATTGATGATTTTAGTCAGTACGCTCTTCTCAATAACCTTAAAGTTTATGTTGTGTACATAGGCCCTAAATTTGTCCTTATAACGAAATATAGCCCAAAGTAAAATTACCATAACCACCCTAGAAACTAAAGTTCCAACGGCTGCACCAACAATCCCCATTTCAGGGAAACCAAAAGTGCCATAAATCAATAAATAGTTAAGAACAATATTAATCACGTTGGCAACAACGGTTACATACATAGGGTATTTGGTCTGAGACAGTCCCTCTGAAAACTGCTTCAAAGCCTGAAAAATAATTAATGGCACCAGAGAAAAAGCGACCAAATCCAAATAAGGCATGGCCAATGTAACAACCTCAATAGGCTGTTTCATATGGTACATGAGTGGTTTACACAGTAGGATTAGAAAAAACAAGGCCAATCCTAAAACGGTACATAAAACCAATCCGTGTTTGAGTGCTGATTTTCCTGATGCAGTGTCTTTTGCTCCATCAGATTCCGCTACCAGTGGTGTAATAGCAGTAGAAAACCCAATGCCTAAAGACATGGCTATAAACACAAAACTGTTTCCTAAAGAAACCGCTGCTAGTTCGGCGGTTCCTAGTTGTCCCACCATAATATTGTCTGCAAAAGCAACAAAAGTATGGCCTAAAAGGCCTAGGATTACTGGAAAAGAAAGGCTTAAATTATATCTAAATTCTTTGGTGTATTGCTGTAACAAATGGTTGAAATTTTGCTTGCAAATATAGGCTTTCTAAAGCAGCTATAAACATCTTAAAAAAAATGTATGTACATAATTAAATGTAATGTGATGGGCCGCCATTTTGCGCTACTAATTTAATACTTATGAAAATACAATCTTTAATACTTTTGATAATGCAATCTTTAAAACTTATGAAAATACAATCTTTAATACTTATGAAAATGTAATACAGTTTTAGGGCTCTCTTATAATTTTTTAGCTGCATTCCAGAATACATCCATCTCCTCTAGTGACATATCACTCAAAGACAAACCCTTTAATTGCGCCTGAGATTCCAAGTATGTAAATCTCTTTTTAAACTTTGTATTGGTTCTTTCTAGGGCGTTTTCTGGATTTATCCCTATAGCCCTTGCGTAATTAATCATCGAGAAAATTAGGTCTCCAAACTCTGCTTCCATTGCATCGGTATTGCCTTTTTTGACCTCATCATTAAACTCTCCGAGTTCTTCTTTAACTTTTTCCCAAACCTGCTCAGGTTTCTCCCAATCAAAACCTACACCAGCAGCTTTTTCTTGCATTCTATATGCTTTTATTAAAGCAGGAAGTCCTTTTGGAACACCTGAAAGCACCCCTTTATTCCCCTCTTTTAACTTGAGCTGTTCCCAGTTTTTCTTGACCTCTTCTTCATTTTCAACGGTGACGTCTCCATAGATATGTGGATGCCTGTGAATGAGTTTATCACAGATTTCATTACACACATCTCCCATATCAAATGTACCAGACTCACTCCCTATTTTGGCATAAAACACAATATGCAACAAAACATCTCCCAGTTCCTTTTTAACTTCTTGAAGGTCGTTATCTAAGATAGCGTCGGCCAATTCATAGGTTTCTTCTAAAGTGAGTAAGCGTAAACTTTCCATGGTTTGCTTCTTATCCCAAGGGCATTTTAAACGCAACTCATCCATAATGGTTAACAATCTGTCAAAGGCTTTTAATTGGTCTTCTCTTGAATTCATAGAGGCAGTTTTAAAAGGGTGTGTTTTTTTAGATCAACAAAACTACAGATTTAAATGTCACAAGTCTAATGTCTCGGTGTCATAGGTCTAAAAAATTAGGTGTGCTCATTCAAAAAATGTAATTTAAATGAATAATTTTTAATTGAAAACAATATAGAATCATGAAAAAAATAGTGCTCGTTCTAGGCTTGTTCATCTGTTGCAATGCTAATGTCTTTTCACAAAATCCGTTTAAAGCAGAGGTTCAAGAAATACAAAACAGGTACACTAACCTTAAAAAACAGGGGAAAACAATTGTATTTACAGGTAGTTCTAGCGTGAGAATGTGGCCGTCTGTCAGTGATTTAACTCCAGAAAATACGATCATAAATACTGGTTTTGGTGGGTCTCAAGCACGAGATTTATGGCGACATAAAGAGGCCCTTATCATTCAGTTCCAACCCCATCAAGTTTTTATATATGAGGGTGACAATGATTTGTTTGCGGGAGTACACCCAAGAAAAATTAAACACACCACAAAAAAAATAATCAGGGCCATTCAGAAAAACAACAAACAAACTCAGATAGTCCTTATAGCCGCTAAACCGAGTATAAGTCGCTGGGATTTAAAAACAAAGTACTTACAATTAAATAACCTTTTCAAACGGCTCGCTGCTAAGAAAGAGCAACTCATCTATGCAGATGTATGGCACCCTATGCTTAAAGAAGGTGCGCTAGACAAAAGCTTGTTTGTTTCAGATGGCTTACACATGAATCAAAAAGGATACGCTATTTGGGAATCCGTTTTGAAACCATTAATATTGAAGTAAGAAATTAAAACCCATCATTAATAAAAGTCAGAAACATTTACTACAATAATCAAACACAAATACCAATCAAAACTAAAACCACAAATACCAATCACAATAATCAACCACAAATACCAATTACATGACATTTATTACTTATAAACTACGCTACTTAATCTTATTCGCGGTGCTTTTTTTAACCGCCTGTCAAAAGCCAACGATTGAAATTGAACAAGGAATTTCAGACTTTTCAGCGCTTGGATTAATTCCCATCCCCGCGGCAATAGAAGAAGATGAGCACGGATTTCCAATGTATAAAGACACCTATATAAAAACTTCAGATACCACAGCATTTATGTTGCATATGGCTCAATTCACTGCAGAGAAAATCTTTCATCACAGTGGGTTGTCCCTAGAAATTAATCCTGAAAACCCACGTGGAACAGCCATTGAACTTGAAATAACCCCTACAGAAGAAACTGAGGTTAAAACTACTGAGCATAATATGGATCCGAATACTACGGGAGAATCTTATAAAATTTCGGTGGGTAAAAGTATTTTAAGAATAGCATCGGCGCAGCCAAGTGGTCTTTTTAGAGGCATTCAAACTTTAAGACAATTAATCCCTAACCAAGCTGCAACAATAAAAAATATGTCGGTATGGGAAATTCCTGGAGGAATCATTGAAGACGCCCCAAATTATGCTTTTAGAGGGGCTATGTTAGATGTGGCCAGACATTTTTTTACGATACAAGAGGTAAAACGCTATATAGATCTATTGGCCTATTACAAAATAAATATCTTACACCTTCACCTTACAGATGACCAAGGATGGCGCATTGAAATTAAAAAATGGCCTAAACTCACTGAGGTAGGTGGCGAAAAAGAAGTGGGTGGAGGTACTGGTGGTTTTTACACCCAAGCGCAATACAAAGATTTGGTGGCTTATGCGAATAAACACTTTATAACCATCATTCCTGAGATCGATATGCCTGGACACACCAATGCGGCATCTGTGGCTTATCCATTCTTAAATGGCAATGGAAAAACTCCAGAATTATACACTGGCACTGAGGTGGGGTTCAGCACTTGGGATGCCAATAATGAAAAAGTATATGACTTTGTGACAGATGTTGTGAATGAAATTAGTGCCATGAGTCCTGGTCCTTATTTTCATTTAGGAGGAGATGAGAGTCATGTTACCAAAAAACCGGACTATATTAAATTTGTAAATAGGGTAAGTGAAATTGTAAAACAGGCGGTTAAAACACCTATTGGCTGGGATGAAATTGTTACTGCAGACACAGACAGCACTGCCATTGCTCAGTTTTGGGCCAGTGAGAAAAATGCTGCTATAGCGGTACAAAAAGGCATGAAGGTCATTTTATCTCCTGCCAAGAAGGCCTATTTAGACATGCAGTACAAGGAAGATTCTCCTTATGGACTGCACTGGGCGGGTTATGTGCCAGTAGACACCGCTTATATTTGGACGCCGGAAACTTATGCAAAAGGGGTTCCCAGTGAATTGATCCTAGGTATAGAGGCCCCACTCTGGTCTGAAACCATTAGCAATAGTGATGAGATAGAATACCTGGCATTTCCTAGATTACCAGGATATGCTGAATTGGCTTGGAGCAGCCCTGAAAAAAGAGACTGGAATGAGTACAAAGAAAGATTGGCTTTACAATCCCTGTTTTTTGACAGGAATAAAGTAAATTATTATCCTTCCGAAAAAATAGATTGGGTTAGCCCACCATTGGCTCCCAAAACAATTGGAAAAGATTAGGGATAAAAATTATAGCGCATTAAAAAGCCCGCTATAAGCGGGCTTTTATTTATGATATATTTAAGCGTTCTTTCAGGTAGTTAAAGGCTTTTTTTATCTATTTAATCCCTGGAAGTTTTTCTGGAAGGGGTGTTTGCCAATAATATTCAGGGGCTTTCTTCTCAGAAGGCCATTCTAAATCTAGGGCTTTGGTGTCATACATCTTACCGTCCTTAATCACTTTAGACACCGTATTGGTGTTTCTCAAATCTTCTAACGGATTGGCATCTAGAATAACCAAATCTGCTATTTTACCTACTTCAATACTTCCTAAGTCTGTGTCTAAACCTAGTGACTTAGCACCTAAAATGGTCGCAAATTTTAATGCGCCGTGGGCAGATATTCCACCACTTCCTACGGACCATAATTCCCAATGGTAGCCCAATCCTTGTAATTGGCCATGGCTTCCAATACCTCCAATACCTCCTGCTGCTTCCAAATCATTCATGAATTCTGCATGCTTTTTAAAGACATGCTCCTCTTCCATAAACCATCCTGGCCTACGTCTGGATTTTTGAGCCAATTCTTCATATGGGGTGTAAAACTGTAACTTCTCATCTTCCCATACTTTTTCTGTGGCATAGTAAAAATTCTCTGCCCATGGCCCCCCGTAAGAAACTAACAAAGTTGGTGTTACCGCCATTTTAGCCTCTGCAATGGTTTTTACCACATCTGGGAAAATAGGGTATATAGGCAAGGAATGTTCATGTCCTGGATAACCATCTAAAAGCTGGGTCATATTGAGTTTGAAATCTAAACCACCTTCTGTTGTTGGAATAAGTTTGAGCTCTTTGGCGGCCATAATTACCCATTGCCTTTGCTGTCTATTACCCACCAAATACATTTTGATACTTTTGGTATTGTAGTATTCGCTGTACTGTTTAAGCACCTCTTTAGCGTGATCAAGGCTTTGAATTTTATAAGACCAATAGCCTACTCCAGGGCCAGTAGAATAAATTCTAGGGCCTGCAATCTTTCCAGCATCGACAATATCTGAATAGGTCAGTACGTCTGTGGTACCAGTCTGTGGGTCTCTTGTTGTAGTAACTCCATAGGCCAAATTGGCCGCATACATCCATACTTGATTCTTTTGAACACCCCAATTAGGCCACATATGAGCGTGGGTGTCTATAAATCCTGGTGTAATGGTCTTTCCGCTCATATTCATGAGCGTGGTGTTTTCTGGAACAGTTAAAGTGCCTGAGGCACCCACAGCGGCAATTCTATGGTCCTTGATCAATAGGTCTCCGTTTTCTATGACCTCTTCTCCGTTCATCGTAATAATTCTAGCTCCTTGTAATAGTAAATTGCCTTTGGCCAAGTCTTTAGAAAAAGCCACTTTAACCTTTAATTCCTTGGCTTCAAAGGCTTTGAGACTGTCTTTTTTGTCTTCACTATCTGTAGCCGCTAAACCATCTTTGGTAGCGTCTTCTTGTTCATTTTTATCTGATTTGTCATTAGAATCACTTCCTTTATTTGCCGCATCAGCCAATTTTTTAGCGGCCTCTTTTGCTTTCTTATCTGCAGCGAGTTTTTCTTCATAGGCTTTGGCGTCTGCTAAATTGTAAGTAAAGAAACTAGCCCCAAGAGACCAATACACCTGCTTGCTGTCTGTGCCCCATACAGGAAATTCTCCGCCAAATACAGTTAATTTCTTGGCAGGAAACGAAGCAGCGTCTGCCTTGGCTAAAGATATTTTAGGCGTCTGACCAAATTTTGGAACAATCACAGTATAAATGTCATTATTAATTTTTGCCAAGGCTGTTTTGCCATCTGGTGAAATTTCAATTTCTGAGGCTCTAGAGGCCTTATTATTTTCTCTCCAAGCATCTGGATTAGAGGGCAAAGCTGCAGCCACGCTAGCGCTGGCTGCCCCGCTGCTGTCCCAACCAAAAGCAGCGTCATGGTCTTCTTGAAAATAATCAGAAGATCCGTAGGTTTCAATTCCAGTAAGGCTTAAGTGCTCCTTTTCATCACTACCATCCCAACGGATAGAAACAAGCCCCTTACTACCGCTGTAAAGATAAATTCTGTTGTCTACCTTAGTGAAATGAGGCATTTCCCGACCTTTTGACTTGGCAATAAGTTGGTTGCTCCCACCTTGACCAGAGATCCACATAAGGTCTTCAGTAGCGTTAGAGGCCATTGGACCTATAGCATCTTTATACACTTGATTACTTCCTGCAAGAAAAACTATCCTGTCCTGAGCGTAAGACCATCTTGGCTGTGTATAGATACCTGTAGTTTGAGTGAGTTTAACTACAGCCGTTCTTCTTCCCATACGGGCTTTATACAAATGTCCTTCAGATCCATTCCAAGTGGTGAAAACAATTTGTGATCCATCTGGTGACCAGGCAGGTTGTGCTTCTGTAAAATCATGTGTGGTCACTCTTTTTGGTGTACCATTAGGTAAATCCATTACATAAAGTCTGTTCAAGGCAGTAAAGGCCAATCTTTTTCCATCTGGTGAAGGCTTTGCATCCCTTATTTGAGAAGCCATAGCAGTGTCTGCATCTGAGATAGGGTATTTAAAATCCAATTGCGGACCTAATTCCAAAGCTACTGAAGCCGTGTATGGAATTTTAGAAGCCGTCTTATCTGATAGGGTAATTCTGTGAATGTCACCACCATAAGAAACAATTAATGCATTAGAATCTGGGGTAAAAGACATGGCTGGAAGGACCCCTAAAGGCGCTATAGATTCTTGCTCGTCTCTTTGAACAGGATAGGCCAGCCAGGATTCTTCCCCTGTGTTAAGGTCTCTCAATATTAGACCTGTTTGGTCCTCAAACCTAGTACCATAGACCAACCATTTTCCATCTTTTGAAAGGGTTGGGGTAAATGCGGAACCGTACCTAGAAGTAATTACATCTGTGGCACCATCTTCCATGCTATAAGTTCCTACTTGGTATTGGGGCAATTGCGCATTGTAATTCCAGGCACCATTTCTTTGTGAAAAGTAGAGTGTTTTACCGTCCGCACCAAAAAAAGGATCTATGGCTTTTAAACCCTTAGGCTCACTAATTAATGGTGCTCCACCACCCCCATCCTTGTGATACAAATGTAATTTTATGTTTCTCCTGCCTTTAGCACCCACCAAATAATCTCCATCTGGTGACCAGGCCACTGAGAAAAAGTTATTTTTTTGCTCTTTAGAGATTTGGGTGTCTTCTTTGGAGCTAAGGTCCATGAGCCAAATATTATCTGAACCACTCTTGTCTGAAATATACGCTAAAGATTTTCCATCTGGACTGAACCTCGGGTGAACCTCGTAAGCCAATCCATGGGTGATGGCGGTAGCATTACCTCCTGAAATGGGCATGGTGTATAGATCTCCCATAAGATCAAAAACTATGGTTTGACCGTCTGGGCTTACATCCAAGGAAGTCCAGGTACCTTTATCGGTGGTGAAAGCTATAGATCTAGACGGTTCCAAAGGCAATTCCTTTGTGGCTTTTTTAATACTATCAGAAGCCTTTGCAGTGCTGGTCTCTTGTGCACTAGTATTCAGGCATATCAAACCCACTAAGCAGGACAAGGACAATTTTAAATTAATTTTCATCTGTTTGGTTTTTTAGATCCTTAAATATAAGAGAATATTCCTTTTCTAATGAAGAAATTATAGCGCATTAAAAAGCCCGCTATAAGCGGGCTTTTTAATATTATGAAAGGACTAAAGCCTTTATTCTATTACTTTTTAACAGCTGCTTTAGATGTTTTTCCACCTCCTTTAGCAGCAGAAGAAGCTTTTGAGCTGGAATTTTTTGCAGATGGTTTAACTGACTTAGGTGCCGCAGTAGAAGTCAAAGCTTTTGCAACGGGCTTGGCAGATTTCTCGGCTGCCTCGGTAGGTTCAGAAAAATCCAATAGATCGTTGGCCTGAAGAATATTGTACCACTGAATGACTTTTTTAATGTCAGAGGCATAAACGCGGTCTTCATCGTAATTTGGAAGCACTTCAAAAAAGTAAGCTTCTAACGCTAATTTATCTGCTTTGTGAGAAATACTTGTTTTATTGGCCCCTTCTTTGATTGAGATTTTTTTAAACACCTC
>Ga0102906_1000176_pt1 | contig 21661 bp, 24 predicted proteins | sample Colrivmet1556A02_FD_78498 | JGI IMG/M metagenome (GOLD analysis project Ga0102906, IMG submission 78498) | Estuarine microbial communities from the Columbia River estuary - metaG 1556A-02 | ecosystem: Environmental > Aquatic > Marine > Intertidal zone > Estuary | place: USA: Columbia River... | reverse complement strand
GGTCTTGGTGGGTGAGCTGCGCGATTTAGAGACCATTCGACTTGCGCTGACCGCGGCCGAGACCGGCCACCTTGTCTTCGGCACACTGCACACGACGTCGGCGGCGAAAACCATTGATCGGGTCGTCGATGTGTTCCCCGGTGGTGAAAAGCCAATGATTCGCTCAATGCTCTCTGAGTCGCTGCAGGCTGTTATTTCCCAGACGCTGCTAAAGAAAATTGGCGGTGGTCGCGTTGCTGCTCACGAAATCATGATTGGCACTCCCGCGATTCGCAATTTGATTCGCGAAGACAAAGTTGCGCAGATGTATTCATCGATCCAAACCGGTGGTGCGCTCGGGATGCAGACCCTCGATCAATGTTTGCACCATCTGGTGACAAAACGCCTGATCACGCCAGAAGTCGCCCGCGAGAAAGCAAAAATGCCCGAGAGCTTCTGATGTTCCTCATTGAGGCGTAACGAATAGCAAAGCAGACCGTTTTTAAGGAGAAAAACAATGTTACAGCAGACCTTTGAAAAGCTTGTGCGGTATATGGTAGACAAGAAAGCGTCCGATTTATTTATAACCGTTGGGCTGCCGCCTTGCCTCAAGGTCAACGGCACCGTTATGCCGATCACGAAAAATAAGCTCTCGCAAAAAGAGGCGAAAGACCTAGTAATCAGCACCATGAACGAGGAGCAGCGCAGCGAGTTCAAAAAAATAAAGAGCTGAATTTTGCGATTGTCAGTGATATTTCAGGGCGATTTCGCGCCAGTGCATTTTACCAGCGCGGTGAAATCGGCATGGTATTGCGCCGTATCGAAACTGTTATTCCAACCCCAGACTCGCTGTTGTTGCCGCCGATTCTAAAGGAACTGGTAATGAACAAGCGCGGCATTGTCATTTTTGTGGGCGCTACCGGTACGGGAAAATCGACCTCTCTTGCCGCGCTGATCGGTCATCGCAATGCTAACAGTCGCGGCCATATCGTCTCAATTGAGGATCCGATTGAATACGTTCACCAACATCATGGCTGCATTATAACTCAGCGCGAAGTTGGTGTAGACACGGAGTCTTTTGATGTGGCGCTGAAAAACACCCTGCGCCAAGCACCGGATGTCATCATGATTGGCGAAATTCGCACCCCCGAAACCATGCAGCATGCGATTACCTTTGCTGAAACGGGTCACCTAGTCTTAGCCACTCTCCATGCGAATAATGCTAACCAAGCGCTGGATCGCGTCAGCCACTTTTTCCCTGCTGACCGCCACGATCAACTATGGATGGACCTTTCGCTGAATTTGCGCGGCATCGTAGCGCAGCAACTGGTACCCACAAAAGACGGCAAAAGTCGGCGCGCCGCTATTGAAATTTTGCTCAACACGCCCTTAGTGGCCGATACGATTCGCAAAGGCGATGTCCATAAGTTAAAAGAAATTATTACCAACTCCACTGAGCATGGCATGCAGACGTTTGACCAAGCGCTGTTTGCGTTGTTTATCGATGATCAGATTTCCTACGAAAACGCTATTGCTCACGCAGACTCGAAGAATGACTTGCGGTTGATGATTAAAATGCAGTCTGACACCCACGCCAGCGAACTGGACGCCGCCGCTGACAATCTCACCATTGAAGAAGATCAGTCAAATCGGTTGCGCTGGTAAGCGGCGGGTGCGCTCGGAGACTAGAGGCTTTAGGACTTGACGCTATAGGACGAGATTAGGGGGCTGTGCCGATGGTGGGACAGTCCAGCCAGCTCTGCAGGATAAGCGCCGCGGCGATATGATCGATTTTGGTGATATCGTTGCTGCCCTGCTCGCGACCGAGTGTCTTGGCTTCGCGGCTGGTTAAGCGCTCATCAACCATCTCCACCTCAACTGAAAAGCGGCCCTGCAAGCGGCGCGCAAATTTTCGCGCGCGGGCACTTAGTTCGCTTTCGCTGTCGTCCATATTTAAGGGTAGGCCGACCACAACAAGGTCGGGCTTCCATTCTTTCAGCAGTTTTTCCACCGCCGACCAATCAGGAATGCCATCGACTGCGCTGAGAATCGTCAAACCCTGCGCCGATGAGGTTATTGTTTGACCGTTGGCAACGCCAATTTGTTTTAAACCATAATCAAAACCGAGCAGGCTTTGCGGCTTATCTGTTTTAGGCATGGCCAGCCTCATGAGAGAGCATTCGCAGGTCTAGGCCAATTGAGAGGGCTGCCGCGGTGGCCTGTTGTGCGCATTCAGTATTAAAAATAATGTCGGCATCAGCGGGCATGGTTAACCAGCTATTTTCAGCTAGCTCTTGTTCCAGCTGACCGCCATCCCACTGGGCATAGCCAAGCATAATAAGTGACTGTTTGGGGCCGTTGCCGAGCGCAATATCAGTGAGGATATCTCTCGATGCGGTGAGACTTACCTCGTCCGAGATGTCTACTGTCGATTCCCACTGACGCTCACAGTGCGGGTGCAAAATAAAGCCTCGGTCGCGCTGTACTGGGCCGCCGTCAAATAGCAGGGGTCTGGCGAATTCCGCATCGTAGTCCAACTTTAGTTGGTCAAAGATGGCCTTTACCGAAACATCCATTTGTTGATTGATAATAAGCCCCATGGCGCCGTCAGCGTTGTGCTCGCAGATATAGACCACAGATTTGGCAAACGTTGGATCGTCGAGGTTGGGCATTGCCACTAAAAAGTGATTTTTAAGGCTGCTGATTTTTTTCGGTGTCTGTCGGTTCATAGTGCTCAATATGGGGTTTTGTGAGGCGAAACTCAAGGGCGCGAGCCGCCTAGTGAGTGGTCAGCACGTTGTTGGGCTGATACTGCCATGTGCGAATAATGTGAATCTGATCGTGCTGCCGCAGTTCGTCGGGAAATGCTGCAAAAGGCGACGCGAGCTGAACCGAGCGCACGGCAGCCTGATCTAGAACCCGTGTTCCCGAGCTGCGCAGCACTTCAATGCGCTGAATCGAGCCATCGGCAAGTAGCACAACGAGAAGCTGCACACGTCCAAAAATCTTCTCAGTCAGCGCTTGCTGAGGGTAATTCACATTGCCGACTTGTTCGATACGATTCTCAAAATAGTGCATGTAGCGCGCTTCGTCGGCAGATTTAGCGGATGCCGAGGTCATGCGCAGCACATCTGGCAGTTTGCTGTAGAGTTGCCGAAGGCGGCGCAGCTCGGCGCGCATAGCACCACTGCTATCGGTGACTTGCTGTTCCGCTGACTGATCATCCGCGGTCTCAGCGTCGCTGGCACTGTTATCGCTATTGCGCTGACTCACCAGTCGCTCAGGATCAGGGCGCTCTGCGCTGCGCTGCTCTGAAGGCACCGCTTGGTTGTTCTCGGGGGATTCGAAAGGTGACCGTAATCGGTTGTCGGCTGCATCGCATTGGCTTGATCGCCGCTGCCCAGCTGGCTTGTCTGAGCGATAAAATCGGCTTCATCAGGGGTTTGATCGCTGGGAGTTAGCGCGAGGGTTACCTCAAGCGCGTGGGTTTGTGTCGGTGTAGTGGATACGCTAAAACTCAGTCCAATTAAGAAGATGAGGTGCAGCGCAAGAGCCACCGAAAACGTCATTCGCAAACGTCGCTCGGTTGTGTTCCAAGGGCTCTCAATCAAGCTGTCCATCGCTACTCCATCGACTGCGTTTTATCGCGGACTGGTACGCTATTCGCTCAGCGGCTCAACCGTCTACGAATCGCGGCAACTAACTTCTCACCAATCCGAGTATTTTCTGCGTGATCGATTTCGCGAATACAGGTCGGGCTGGTGACGTTGATCTCAGTGAGATAACCGCCGATAACATCCAGCCCAACAAAAATAAGACCGCGCTCTTTCAAGCTGGGAGCAACCTGCTGGGCAATCCATAAGTCCCTCTCGTTGAGCGGTTGCACGACACCACGCCCGCCCGCGGCGAGATTTCCGCGAAAATCGCTATCGGTTGGTATGCGCGCAAGACAGTAAGGAATCACTTCGCCGTCAACCACCAGAATACGCTTATCGCCCTGGGTGATTTCGGGGAGAAACTTCTGCGCCATAATGGTTTGGCGGCCGTAGTTTGTGAGAGTCTCGAGGATAACATTCAGGTTTTGATCGCCAGCCGTGACCCGAAAAATCGACGTCCCACCCATGCCATCCAGCGGCTTATAGACCACATCTTGATGGGTGCTCAAAAACGCTTTCAGCCGATCTTGATCGCGGCTGACCAGCAGTGGGGGTGTACATTGAGGAAAGTGGGTGGCAAAGACTTTCTCGTTGCAGTCGCGCAGACTTTGCGGTTTGTTCACCACCAGTGAGCCGCGCCGCTCTGCCGCTTCAAGAATATATGTAGAGTAAATGAATTCGCTGTCAAAGGGCGGGTCCTTGCGCATCAGCAGAACGTCCATCTCCTCTAATGGCGCAACACGGCTTTCGCCCAACTCAAACCAGTGAGCTGGATCGTTAAATACGCGCAGGGCACGCAATTGCGCTTTCGGCGCGCCATCTTCGATAAACAGATCGCGCTGTTCCATATAGAAGAGATCGAAACCATCATTCTGGGCCGCTAGCAGAATCGCTAGGGTTGAGTCTTTCTTGAAATTAATAGACTGAATCGGGTCCATAACGACCCCAAGAGAAGTGCCCATAAAATGACAACCTTAAGATGAATTTTGCGCTATAACTAAGTGTGGCATCGAGAATGCTCATGCCCCAGAAAAAACTGTGACCTGTATTACAACTTTATTAGTAAATTGAATGGCTTGTGGATTATATATTACAAGCGTGTTTAAAATTCCACAACTTGAGTGACGGCGACCGTACTTAAGTCGTTAAGTGGTTTTAAATTGGTGATTAAATGGATGTTCAGGGCCTCAAAGTGCTCGTTATAGACGACAGTAATACGATCAGGCGCACAGCGGAAACGCTGCTTGCGAAAGTGGGTTGCGACGTGTCTACCTCTTCAGACGGTTTCGACTCTCTCGCGAAAATCGTCGATATCAAACCAGACATTATTTTTGTCGACATCATGATGCCCCGTCTCGATGGCTATCAGACCTGCGCACTGATCAAAAACAATCCCGACTTCAAAGCAACGCCAGTCATTATGCTGTCCAGTAAAGATGGCCTGTTTGACAAGGCAAAGGGCCGTATTGTCGGCGCTGATGACTACCTCACTAAACCGTTTGGCCGCGCAGAGCTCATTGATGTGCTGGAAAGACATATTCATAACTAAAAAAGGACTTAGAGGTTAAACCTTATGGCAAAGATATTAATAGTGGATGACTCCCCAACGGAAACATACAAATTAACAGGCATTCTTGAGCGCAATGGTTTTTCAGTGCTCTCCGCAGACTCTGGTGAGCAGGGCGTTAATCTCGCGAGAGATGAGCAGCCAGACGTTGTTTTGATGGATATCGTGATGCCTGGGCTCAACGGCTTTCAAGCCACCAGACAACTGAGTCGCAGCAAAGAAACCAAGCATATCCCCGTCATTATCGTCACCGCTAAAAACCAGCAGGCCGATCAAGTGTGGGGTGAGCGGCAGGGGGCAAGAGCTTATTTGGTCAAGCCTATTGATGAAAAGCAACTTGTCTCGGCCATCACTGCTGTCCTCAATTAGAGGCCGATCCCTTGACTAACGATTTATTCAAACGCATTGGTGCTGCTGCGACCCGTTTCGGCAGGTCGGTTTATGGCTTGCCCGCGCAGAAAGCGATTGTCGAGACCCGCAAGTTAGTGGGATTTTCACTGCTGGGCGCGGACTATGTGTTACCCCTCAACGAAGTCAACGAAATACTCGAACTGCCACCCTGCCACAGACACGCCAGAGTGGATGTTTGGCTGGCTCGGCTGGCGCAATTTAACGATTCCACTGATCGATTTTGCTGCGTTACAGCAGAACCGACCCTGCAGCGACTTCGGCGACAGCACTCGAATTTTAGTGCTCAATAGTTTGATGGAAGGCCATGAAAAGCGCTACTACGCGATTGTTTGCCACGGGTTTCCCCATACGATTAGCGTGGAGGAAGATACTGAGCTGTCAGCCCAGACAGAGGCGGCTAACGAGGCCTGCATTAGCCTCACTCTCACAATTCAGGGTGAGTTGTTACACCTGCCTGATTTTGAGCAAATAGAAACCCATCTGTGTCAGATTCCGCCGCAACCCGCTGTCTCCGGCTAGAGGCCAAAGGACTGGGAATCGCGCAATGTGACCTCCGGTTCATGGATAAATAGTTTTAAGCAGAGGTCAGCAGTGTTAGTCTTGGCGCTATAAAATCTATAACAAGACATCTCAAGGGGAAATAAAAATGCACGGCTTAATGATGGACTCGCAGCTCACCATAACAACCATAATGAAGCATGCAGACCGCATCCATGGTGACCAAGAAATTGTCTCAGTCACCCTAGACAATCCAAATCACCGCTATACCTACCGCGATGCATTTCGACGGGTTCGCCAACTTGGCAATGCGCTGAATAATGTAGGGTTTGAAATGAGTGATCGCATCGCGACACTCGCCTGGAACGACTATCGTCACTTTGAGCTCTATTACGGCATCTCCTGCTCGGGACAAATTTGTCATACCATTAACCCGCGCCTATTTCCCGAGCAGATCGAATACATTATTAACCACGCTGAAGATCGCTGGATCTTTACCGACGTGATGTTTGTACCACTACTTGAACAGCTGCAGGATCGTCTCACGACCGTTGAAGGCTTTGTGATCTTGACCGACGAAGCGCATATGCCTGAGACAACCCTGCGCAATGCCCACTGTTATGAAACCTTTATTGGCGCTCAGAGCGACAGCTTCGATTGGCCTGATTTTAACGAAAATAGCGCCAGTTCCATGTGTTATACCTCTGGTACCACCGGCAACCCCAAAGGCGTTGTTTACAGCCACCGCAGTACGCTATTGCACTCGATGATGGGCTCTCTTCCCGACATGATGAACCTGTCGGGCGAAGATGTGATTATGCCCATCGTGCCAATGTTCCACGTCAACGCGTGGGGAACGGCCTACAACGGCCCAATGGTTGGCGCTAAATTAGTCTTTCCTGGTCCAAAAATGGCCGATGGTGCCGTGCTGACAGCGTTGATTAACGCTGAAAAAGTGAATTACTCTCTGGGTGTTCCAACGGTATGGTTAGCCTTAGTTAACTACCTGAAGAGCTCAGGTCTAACCGTTGATTCGCTGAAGAGCGTGGTTGTCGGCGGTTCAGCCTGCCCACTTTCATTGATGAAAGAGATGGAAAAATACGGTGTGTGGATGCACTCAGGCTGGGGCATGACTGAAATGAGCCCGCTTGGCAGCTACAACAAGCCCATGGCCTGGATGAAAGACCGCCCGCAAGAAGAAATTGATGCCTACCGTATTCGCGCTGGCCGTGTCGTTTATGGCGTTGAGATGAAAATTGTCGATGCCAACAACGATGAATTGCCGTGGGATGGCATTGCCTCTGGTGTTCTCAAAGTAAGAGGCCCGTGGGTGTGTAGCGGTTACTACAAACTCGATGAGAAGCCAGCGGTGGATAAAGATGGTTGGTTCGATACTGGCGATATGGCTGCCATCGATGAATATGGTTACGTCACCATTACCGACAGGGTAAAAGACGTGATTAAGTCAGGCGGTGAGTGGATTAGCTCAATCGACGTGGAAAATGCGGCAATGTCTCACCCAGACGTCCTCGAAGCCGCCGTCATCGGCGTGTACCATCCCAAGTGGACTGAGAGACCGTTGCTTATTATTCTGCCCAGAGATGGCGCTGCGCCCGACAAACAGAGCATTCTGGCCTCCCTTGAGGGCAAAATTGCGAAGTGGTGGATCCCTGAAGACTGCGTTTTTGTCGATGATATTCCGCACACGGCAACCGGTAAAATCAGTAAAAAAGATTTGCGCGATCAGTTTAAAGACTACCAGTACAAGTAATAGACGGTTACTTGATCCGTCTGGTCAACCATCGGAAGTGTCCCGCGTTAAGCTCGGGACACATTTATTGAGAGGACAGATTATGCAAAATTTAGTGGTATTTATCCTGCTGGCGAGCTGCTCACTTTGGGCCCTGGCAGATCATCACCAAGAAGATCATCAGGACAATCGACGCCCCGCCAAGGGCCTCTTTGAACACGCTGACTTAGACAATGATGGCAGTATCTCTGCTGAAGAACACGAAGCCGCCCTTGCTAAAATGAACGAAAATCGGCGCAAGCGTTTTGCCGACATGGATGCTGACGGTGATGGCGTTGTCAGCAAAGAGGAGGCGAAAGCGGGCAAAGATAAGCGCCGAGCAGAGATGAAAGAAAAGCGCGATGATCGCAAGAAAGAAGCAAAGCGCGGAAATTAAGCGTCTGTGGATTAAATAAAAAAGAGTTCGATGCGCCATAAATCGAACACCAAAAAGACCACCCTCATCCGGTGGTCTTTTTTTGTCCATTCACAGCCGCGAAAAGAGCCGCTCGCTTGCACCCACTGGCGAACTCGCGCATAGTTACGGCTCAATTAAAGACGGGTTTTTTATGACTGATTTTCTCATCGCTCCATCTATTTTATCTGCCAATTTTGCTCGCTTAGGGGAAGAGGTTGATGCGGTTCTTGAAGCCGGTGCGGATATTGTCCATTTTGACGTCATGGACAACCACTATGTCCCCAATTTGACGATCGGACCAATGGTCTGCAAAGCATTGCGCGACCACGGTGTGACCGCCCCAATTGACGTGCACTTAATGGTGCAGCCAGTCGACGATCTGATCCGAATGTTTGCCGATGTGGGCGCCACCTACATCACCTTCCATCCAGAAGCGTCCAAGCATGTTGATCGATCACTCCAGCTTATTCGCGATCTCGGTTGCAAAGCGGGTTTGGTTTTAAATCCTGCCACAGGTCTTGATACAGTGCGCTGGGTCATGGACAGAATGGATATGCTACTATTAATGTCAGTTAACCCAGGGTTTGGTGGGCAGAAATTTATTCCATCAACGCTCAACAAGTTGGCCGAGGCGAGACAATTGATTGATAGCAGTGGCCACAATATTCGCCTTGAAATTGATGGCGGAGTCACCGTCAATAATATTCGTGAAATTGCCGCTGCAGGCGCAGACACCTTTGTTGCTGGATCGGCTATATTTGGCGCTGCTAGCTACCCCGAAGTGATTGGCAAAATGCGCAGCGAGCTCGCGCAAGTTTGAGCGCGACGAGGCGCTAAAATTTCTGGCCAACTAGCTTGTTGTCATTCGACAATTGATTACAATGTCCCCCTCAGATTGGAGATGGGTTTTGAAAGACTTGAGTTCTACACAGTTCTACAGCAATAGCCACGGGTGGCGTTGGCGTATCTAGTTGCGCCGAGGCGTTAATTCGCCATGAAAAACCACTTTATTGCCGCACTTGGAACCCATTATGACCCCCGAAAAATTTGCTCATTTAGCCCGTAAAAATTTCAATAGAATACCGGTAACTCGCGAAGTCCTTGCCGACCTTGAAACACCGCTCAGCGTCTATTTAAAGCTGGCTCGCGGACCAAACTCCTATCTCTTTGAATCCGTTCAAGGCGGCGAAAAATGGGGGCGGTATTCACTGATTGGGCTGCAAACGTCCACTGTTTTGAAAGTTTTCGGCCATCGGCTAGAAATTGTTCGCGACGGCAAGCCGATGGTTAATCGTGATACCACCGATCCCTTGGCTGAAGTGGAAAAATTTCGCCGATTGTTCAGTATCCCAAGCCTCCCCGATCTGCCGCGCTTTACCGGCGGGCTGGTCGGTTATTTTGGCTACGACACGGTGCGTTACGTAGAACCGCGCCTTGCCAAAACCACACCTCCCGATCGCCTAGGCACCCCCGATATCCTGCTGATGGCCTCGGACGAAGTTGTCGTCTTTGATAACTTGTCGGGAACCATCATGCTGGTTGTGCATGTGGACGCCAAAGATCCTTCGTCATTGCAGAAAGCGGAAGCCAGGCTCGATGAGCTGGAGAAAAAGCTCGCTGAGCCCACGCCGCAATTGCCGCCCATGAATACGCAGGGGAGTGGCATCAGCGAAGGTGACTTCGTCTCCAGTTTCGGCAAAGAAAATTACTTGCGCGCGGTCGAGAAAGTCAAAGAGTACACCCTCGCAGGAGATGTTATGCAGGTTGTGCCCTCCCAGCGATTTTCTGCGAAGTTTAAGGCCGAGCCGGTCAATCTCTACCGCGCTCTGCGGCGCTTAAATCCATCGCCTTACATGTATTTCCTCGATCTTGGCGATTTTCATATTGTCGGGTCGTCGCCAGAAGTTTTAGCCCGTCTCGAAGACGGTCAAGTGACGGTAAGACCTATCGCCGGTACCCGACGTCGCGGCGAAAACGCTGAGGCAGACTTACTGCTCGAAAAAGAAATGTTGGCTGATCCCAAAGAGATCGCTGAGCATTTAATGCTGATTGACTTAGGCCGCAACGATGTCGGACGTATCAGCCAAACAGGCACTGTCGAAGTCACTGAAAAAATGGTTGTTGAGCGCTACTCTCACGTCATGCACATTACCTCCAATGTGGTCGGGCAAGTGAAAGACGATATGGGCGCGCTGGAAGTCCTCAAGGCCACCTTGCCAGCGGGCACATTGAGTGGTGCACCAAAAATTCGCGCCATGGAAATTATCGACGAACTAGAGCCCGTTAAGCGAAACATCTATGGCGGCGCTGTTGGATATATTGGCTGGGACGGCAACATGGACACGGCGATCGCCATTCGCACCGCAGTGATTAAAGACGGCATGTTGCATGTGCAGTCAGGCGGCGGCGTGGTTGCAGATTCCGTTCCCGAACTCGAGTGGGAAGAAACAATGAACAAAGCTCGCGCTGTTATGCGCGCAGCAGCGATGGTGTATGGAGCGTCAAAATGATACTGATGATCGATAATTACGACTCCTTCACCTACAACGTTGTGCAATATCTTGCCGAGTTGAAGGCCGATGTTGCGGTGTATCGCAACGACGAAATCACCCTTGCTGAGATTGCGGCGCTGGCGCCAGAGAAAATTGTCATTTCGCCAGGTCCCTGCACACCCAACGAAGCGGGTGTGTCGGTTGATACGATCAAGACCTTTGGCGGCAAGATTCCGATTTTGGGCATCTGTCTCGGCCATCAAAGTATTGGCCAGGCCTTTGGCGGAAACATTGTTCGCGCTAAAGAAGTGATGCACGGCAAAACCTCAATGATTCATCACAGCAATCAAGGTGTGTTCGCTGGATTGACCAATCCCTATCGCGCTACCCGCTATCACTCGCTGGTGATCGACCAAAAAACCCTGCCCGACTGCCTTGAGATTACCGCCTGGACCGAGACGGCCGACGGAGCAATAGACGAAATTATGGGTGTTAGGCATCGCGAGTTAGCGATCGAGGGTGTGCAGTTTCACCCTGAATCGATACTGACGGAGCATGGCCACGAACTCCTCAATAATTTTCTGCGGAGCTAAGTGTGGATATCAAGCAAGCCTTAGAAATTGTTGTTAACGGCCATCATTTAACGGCTGAACAGATGCGTGACAGCATGCGTCAGATTATGACCGGCAAGGCAGAAGACGCACAAATTGGCGCGTTTTTAGTTGCTCTGAGAATTAAGGGTGAGAGCATCGACGAAATTGCCGCCGCCGTCGCAGTGATGCGTGAGCTGGTCACGGGTGTCGACATAGTGGCAGATCATCTCGTGGATATTGTTGGCACCGGTGGCGATGAGTCAAATCTGTTTAACGTCTCCACGGCGGCCAGTTTCGTGGTTGCAGCTGCGGGTGGCAATGTTGCAAAGCACGGCAACCGCTCTGTGAGCAGCAAAAGTGGTGCCGCGGATGTGCTGGAGGCTGCAGGGGTCAATCTTGATCTTTCGCCGCAACAGGTAGCACTCTGTGTACGTGAATTAGGCGTCGGCTTTATGTTTGCACCGGCCCATCACAGTGCCATGAAACATGCTATTGGCCCCCGCCGCGCGCTGGGGTTGCGAACTATTTTTAATATTTTGGGGCCAATGACAAATCCCGCGGGGGTCAAACGTCAGTTAGTGGGAGTTTATCAAAAAGAGCTCTGCCGGCCGATGGCCGAGGTGTTGGGTCGTCTGGGTGCCGACCATGTCATGGTGGTCCATTCAGCTGATGGTCTAGACGAGATAAGCGTCGCGGCAGAAACCCATGTCGCGGAATACAAGCTCGGACAGCTGAGCGAATTTACCGTCTGTCCGGAAGATTTTGCCATCGAGCGACAGAGTTTAGACGGGCTAGCAGTGACCAATGCCGCAGAGTCATTGGCGTTGATTGTCGACGCCCTCGGCAAGCAGCAGGGCGCACACAGCGCCAAGGCCGCTGATCTAATTGCGCTAAATGCTGGCGCGGTATTGTATGTGGCTGGCTGTGCCCATGATATCAAACAAGGTGTTGCCATGGCGCAAGACGCCATAGTCTCTGGGTTAGCAAAGGCCAAAATCAGTGATTTGGCGACCTTTACCCAAGTACAGCGCGACGCTTAAGTAGAAGATGACAAGATGATGATTCCAGAGACGCCCACCATACTGAAAAAAATCCTCGCCCGTAAACGCGAAGAGATTGTCGAACGCAGTGCCCTCGAGTCTCTGACTGACTTGATGGCGCGCGCAGCACTCGCTGACACGCCACGGGGATTTGCTGCGGCAATTGCGGCGAAAATTGCGTCAGGGGAATCTGCAGTGATTGCTGAAATAAAAAAAGCATCGCCAAGTAAAGGGGTTATCCGTGAAAACTTTGACCCCGCCGCTATTGCCAAAAGTTATCAGCAAGGGGGCGCATGTTGCCTGTCGGTCTTAACCGATGTCGATTTTTTTCAAGGCGCAGAACACTATCTAAAAGAGGCGCGGGACGCGACCAACCTGCCAGTAATTCGCAAAGATTTTATTATCGACGATTATCAAGTTTATGAAGCGCGCGCGATGAGCGCAGACTGCATACTGCTAATTGTTTCGGCGCTGACCGAGCAGCAGCTTACCCATTTACACGATCTTGCGCAGTCGCTTGGAATGGATGTGCTGATTGAAGTACACGATGCGGCAGAACTCGATATTGCGCTTAAACTCGACAATCCAATGGTGGGGATCAACAACCGCAACCTTCACAGTTTCGAGGTGTCGCTGGAGAATACCTATAAGTTATTGGAAAAGATTCCTGCCGATAAGATTGTTATTACAGAGAGCGGAATTCACAGCGCACAAGATGTTGCAGAGATGCGCGCGCGCGCTGTAAATAGCTTTTTAGTGGGTGAAGCGTTTATGCGCTGCGATGACCCCGGTGCGCGTCTCGCCGACATGTTTCGTTAGTGGGTGGTTTGATCTCCCACCCTTCACACCCTCTAGCGAGTACCAAAACCACCATCGTTTTGCCGGCAACAGAAACTAATCCCTGCCCTTCAAGTTCTTTCAATACACGGCCAACCATTTCCCGAGAGCAGCCGACAATGCGGCCAATTTCTTGACGGGTAATTTTAATTTGCATTCCATCTGGGTGCGTCATGGCGTCCGGCTCTTTGCACAAATCCAGCAGCGTGCGTGCTACACGGCCGGTAACATCAAGAAACGCGAGATCACTCACCATTCGCGTTGTATCGCGAAGTCGCTGAGCGATCTGTTTGCTGATGGCAAAAAGAAAGGCGGGATGCTTGTGGCTGAGGTCAATAAATTTTGCGTAGCTTATTTCGCCAACTTCGCACTCTGTCTTAGTGCGAATCCACGCGCTGCGATGTTCTTGGTCAAACAGTCCCATCTCGCCAAAAAAATCGCCAGGATTGAGGTAAGCAAGAATAATTTCTTTGCCGTCGCTGTCGTCTTCAATCATTACTGTGACAGAGCCTTTAATAATGTAGTAAAGGGTGTCCCCTTGATCACCTGCGTAAATAAAGGTGCTTTTAGAGGGGTAGCGCCGACGGTGACAGTGAGATAAGAATTCTTCGACGTTTGCAATATGGGGTGTCAGAGGTGCAGGGGCCAATTCGCTTCTCCATTTTTAAATTTAATCCAATGCCGTCGCATAGTCCATTTGCGACCACTGCCTTTTATAGTAGTCAAAAAAACGCGTCCGCGAGTAAATTTTAAGGCGCTGCTATGGTAATCTCTGCACCACTAAATATGAGGCGAATTATGAAAGCAACAGTGAAATGGGTCGATGGTGTGATGTTTGTTGGTGAGTCCGGCAGCGGGCACACAGTGGTGATGGACGGCGCCGAAAATCAGGGCGGCCGCAATATGGGAATCAGACCCATGGAGATGCTGTTGATTGGTGTTGGCGGGTGCTCGTCTTTTGATGTGATGGCCATGCTCAATAAAAGCCGTCAACAGGTGGTTCACTGTCGTGCAGACATTGAGGCTGAGCGCGCTGATGCGGTACCTGCTGTATTCACCAAAATCCATTTACATTTTGTGATTACGGGTAGAGATATCAAAGAGACTCAAGTGAAGCGTGCGGTCGAACTGTCAGCAGAGAAATACTGTTCAGCCTCTATCATGCTGGGTGCCGCTGGCGTCGAGATTTCTCACAGCTATGAGGTGTTGGAGGGCTAGTCTGCCCATTGCTAAATCGCAGGCAAAAAAAAGGAGCCTGAAGAAGGCTCCTTAAAAAATCCTTGGATGAATCACAAAGGAAGGGGTAGGGGTAAATCTGCTAAGCAGTGTTGGCTGAGTACTTCTTCAAACCGACACCACTTCAATGAGTAGCATGTTAAGTATGGACCAGTCATACATCAAATGCATTTTTTGCATTTACGTCATGCGTTTCTGTAATGACCTGCTTATTTATGGGTTAAAAAAAAGGGGCCCTGTGATGGGCCCCTTGAAAAAATCCTATAGCAAGGATTAAGAGGGGTTTGGTCTCAGTCGCTGGCCTACTGCGCCAACGTCTTTTCTGAAGTCTTTAGTTTTGGCGATTTTAGATTTGCGAAATCATCTTTCGCTATTGCTGCGCCTGCTAATCCAGTGAAGCCGATTAGTATGTATACCAATGTCATGTCTATCTCCGATTTATTTGTAACGCCCTTTGCGCTACGGGTGCCAATATACTGATTGCTATGTCATAATCCAAATGCATTGTTTGCATCATTTGTATGCGTATTTGTAATGACCTTGGAGTGATCTATGAATCTTCAGCGACTCTCGCGTTTGGACCTCAATCTGTTGGTTGCGCTGCAGGCTTTGCTTGAGGAAAAGAGTGTTACGCGCGCGGCCCAACGGCTATTTATCACTCAGCCAGCGATGAGTCGGGTGCTGCAGCGCTTGCGTCAACAGTTGGACGACCCTCTGTTTACGCGCACGGGCAATGAGCTGATACCTACTCCAAAAGCACGAGACTTAGAGCTGCGCCTGCCGGGCATGTTAGAAGATATTTTAGATATGGTGACAGAGGGTGAGTTTGATCCGGCTGCCTATATTGGCGAAATTACCATTGCGATTCCCGAGTTTATTGCTATCTCTTTGGCGTCGCAATTGACTGCGGTGTTAAACCAGTATGCTCCCGGTGTTATTTTGTCTATTTCCAGCGAGACAGATTCTGTGGAAGGTGAACTAGCCGACGGTGTGTTAGATTTTGCCATCGATATCCAGAAAGAAATCAGTAGCGATATAGGCACTCGCGATCTCGCGATATTTAGCCCTTCTATTTGGATGCGAACGGGCCATCCGTTGGCAGAAAAAGCCGCTGTTACCCTCGATGAGATTCTCGCTTACCCCTTTGTTCAGTACTATTTGTTGATTTCAAAGCGCGTTAGCGCGCGAACAGACGCTCGCTTTGATAGGGCATTGCGCGACCTCGGCCGCATGCGTAAAAAAGCCATGGTGACCAATCAGCTAATGACAGCTATTGAAACTGTCTGCCGCACGGATTCGGTAATGGTTGCTGCGAAGTTTGGCTCGGGAATGGAGCATGAGTTGTACTCTATTGTGAGCAAATCCTATCCCGACGATTTGCCACACGAGGGCACCATACCGCTAGTCTTGCTTCAGCATAAGCGCACAATGGGATCACCCATTCATCGATGGTTGTCTGAAAAAATTGTCGATTTAGCCCGCGCCATGGATGAGGTGTGAACCACCGGCGCGGAACAGGGGTTAGGCCTGAAAATTAGAGGCGATAGCTCGTCGCTGTCATAGCTTTGGAGACAAGGGTCATCATCTTTTTAACCGGCGTTGGGAAGGGATAGCCGCCGGCGTCGAGGGCGGTTTCAGCGTGCCGCTTTTCGTCGACCAACATCTGCTCAATAACCGCTCTGCTTTTGTGGTCAGCGGTGGGTAGCTCCTCAAGATGCTGTTGAAGGTGGTTGCACACCTGATCTTCAGTCGCAGCGACAAATCCAAGGCTTAATTTATCACTAACCAGCCCAGCCGCCGCGCCAATACCGAAAGAGGCGGCGTACCACAGGGGGTTTAAAAGACTGGTTCGGCCATCTAGCTGTTGAATACGCTCTTCACACCACACTAAATGATCAACTTCTTCTGCGGCAGCTTCAGCCATTTGCTGGCCCACTTCTGGCAGTTTGGCGGTTAAGGCCTGGCCTTGGTAGAGCGCTTGGGCGCAGACTTCGCCAGCGTGATTTACCCGCATAAGTCCCGCCGCATGGCGTTTTTCTTGCTCAGACAAATTGCCTTCCGCCGTTTCTGCTGCCGGCGATATCCGCGATGCTGAAGGCGTGCCACGCGCTAGCGTGCGAAGGGCTTGGTCGGCTTGAACTAAGAAATGGTCAAGGGCGGAAAGCTTTGGCTGTGACATAAGGCCTCTAAGTCTCGGGTTACTAGGCTAACTATATTACTTTTACGGGGCGGTTTGCAGTGAAGATTTTTTAATCCACCAAATAGGGAGATAAAAAACCGCAAAAAAGAGCATGGCCACCAGTTCTGCGACCAGAATGTAGGTAGGCCACGGGCCAAACAAATCCAGCACAGAAGCGCTGCCGGGTTTGGCCACCAAATAAAAATAATTTGCGTCGATCAAACGGTTGATAGGATAGAGCACTGCCGCATAGATATTGAGCCAAACAAAGGTCACGACAATACCTTGCCAGCGCGGATAGACGCGAAAGGCCGCAATTTGGTGAATAACCAAAATTACCAACCCGCCATGCACAATCCAATACTTGAAGAATTCGTTGCTCGGGAATCCCACGTACAGATCGGGCGTCACCATTGCCTGTAGTGTTCCTGCCATCACCATATAGTAGAGGACTTCGTGGCGGCGTTGGCTTGGTTGCCAAAAAAGCAGCGGCGCAATGGCGGCAAACAGATTGCAGAGGGAGAGCGGCAGATCGACCAAAAGATCGAAACGTTGAAAATGTAACTTAATGGCGCTCCACACCAGCACAGTCAAAAACAGAAATAACGCTACTGCTCGCGTCAGCGTTAAATTCTGCTGGTAGCTCTGCGTGCGAGCGCACCACAGCGCTGCTGCGAGAGCTACAGCAAAGACGATTAACGCCGCAGCATGCTGCTCGGCGAACGGTTGAAACGGCGGCTCAATGCTTGTGAACTGATGCCAGACAGACATGTTGCACCTGTTATTTTTCTATTATTGTTTTTCGCGAGCGATGGCGCGCCAGCCGATGTCCGTTCGCACATAGGCGTCTTTAAAGTTAACCGTTTTTGCTAGCTGATAGGCCGTTTGTTGAGCTTCGGCCACTGAGTTGCCGAGGGCGGTAGCGCAGAGAACCCGTCCGCCACTGGTGACAACTTGTCCGTTGAGCAGTGCAGTGCCCGCATGAAATATTTTGGCGCCGTCAATTTTTGCGTCCCCCAGCCCGTGAATCACCTCGCCTTTGGCGTAGGTTGCGGGATAGCCTCCGGCAGCGATAACAACACCCACGGAGGGACGAACATCCCATTCGGCAACTTCGTTGTTCAGCGTGCCATCTAGGGCAGCCAAGCAGTGAGCGACGAGATCCGATTTTAAACGCATCATAATCGGTTGCGTCTCGGGGTCGCCAAAGCGACAGTTGTACTCAATCACCTTGGGGGTGCCGTCGGCCATAATCATGAGCCCGGCGTAGAGAAAGCCGGTGTAGTGGTTGCCTTCCTCTGCCATGCCTTGGACGGTTGGGTAAATCACCTCATCCATCACCCGCTGGTAAATTGTTGCATCGACCACGGGCGCTGGCGAATAGGCGCCCATACCACCGGTGTTGACGCCAGTATCACCGTCGCCCACGCGTTTGTGGTCTTGGCTAGTGGCCATCGGCAGCACATTTTTGCCATCCACCATAACAATAAAGCTCGCTTCCTCGCCGTCGAGATATTCTTCAATAACAACTCGATGACCGGCTTCGCCAAAAGCGTTGCCCGCCAACATATCACGCACGGCGGCCTCGGCCTCCGCCAGTGTTAGGGCGACGATGACGCCTTTGCCTGCAGCTAATCCGTCCGCTTTGATAACAATTGGGGCGCCCACTTGGTGGAGATAGCTGAGTGCTTTATCGATGTCGGTAAAGTTTTGGTAGTTTCCTGTGGGAATTTTGTGGCGCAACAGGAAATCTTTGGTAAATGCCTTCGAGCCTTCGAGTTGTGCCGCGCCTTTTGAAGGGCCGAAAACGGGCAGGCCGCGCTGCTGGAAGAAGTCGACAATTCCGTCGACTAAGGGTTGCTCGGGACCAATAATGGTTAGCCCAACATTATTGTTTTCTGCAAAGGTAGCGAGGCCGTCAAAATCATCGATGGCAATGGCGGCATTCTGCACCGCTTCTTCAGTGGCCGTACCGGCGTTGCCTGGTGCTACAAATACTGTTTTTACCTGTGCACTTTGCGCTACTTTCCACGCTAGCGCGTGCTCGCGGCCACCAGAGCCAACAACCAATACATTCATCATGAGTAAATCCACTGTCAAAATTAATGGCGCAGATTGTAGCAGAGTAAAACCAGAAATATGCTCTAATGCGCTTGTGGATTAATTCGCTCGCCGTGATTTAAAGACGACTCACCGAGCGCAGCCGAGTTGCTGTAGGCGCGATCAATCCGCTGTGGCTGCGGCCAACGTACAAAAAAACAACTAAGGGGGATTTATTATTTCACAGCCAACTATTTTCTGGTTTCGACAAGATCTAAGACTCGCCGATAATCCGGGCTTACAAGCTGCCTGCGCGGCGGGTGAGGTTGTTCCTGTGTATATTGTCGAACCCAGCCTTGGACAGGATTGGGCAATGGGTGGCGCCAGCCGCTGGTGGTTGCACCATGCGTTGACGTCGCTCAATGTGTCCTTAGACGGCAAGTTGAATATTTATGCCGGTGATCCGCAGCAAGTGCTCAGCGCGGTTGCGCTTGAGACCTCCGCGCAGGGGGTGTTTTGGAACCGCTGCTACGAGCCGCAGAGTATTGCGCGAGATGCTGCTATTAAAGCCAGTCTTAAAGCGTCTGGCCTCGCTGTGCAAAGTTTTAATGGATCGCTGCTGTGGGAACCATGGCAGGTGGTCAAGAAAGATGGCACACCGTACAAAGTGTTTACCCCTTACTACCGTCGTGGCTGTTTGCAGCAACCCGCCCCCCGCCGGCCGCTGCCCGCGCCAAGCGACATGCAGCTGCTCAAGACCGAGAGTGATGTCAGCCTAGACAGTCTGGCTCTGCTGCCAACCATCGGTTGGGATGCAAAGTTGCAGGAACATTGGGATATTAGCGAGGCCGGTGGTCAAGATAGGCTGGAAGCGTTTATTTTTAACGGTATCCAGAATTACCGAGAGGGGCGTAATTTTCCCAATAAAGAGAACGTCTCTCGTTTGTCGCCTTACTTTCATTTCGGTCAAGTTTCGATCAATACCGCGTGGCACGCAGCGTCGGATGCCGCTGCACTGATCGACAATGAAGCGAATTTGGATACCTTCCTCAGCGAGTTGGGGTGGCGTGAGTTCTCCTATTATCTGCTCTATTACTTCCCCACTTTGCCCACAGAAAACTTACAGCCACGATTCAATCAGTTCCCTTGGCAGCAGCATGCAGACGATGAATTAAAGGCTTGGCAGCATGGGCAAACGGGTTACCCTTTGGTTGACGCAGGCATGCGTGAGCTGTGGCAGACTGGGTATATGCACAATCGCGTGCGCATGGTGGTGGGTTCGTTTTTGGTGAAAAATTTACTGATTCACTGGCACAGCGGCGAGCGCTGGTTTTGGGACTGTCTCCTCGATGCAGATTTGGCCAGCAATAGCGCGAGTTGGCAGTGGATTGCGGGTTGTGGTGCCGATGCCGCGCCCTTCTTCCGGATTTTTAATCCAATAACGCAAAGCGAAAAGTTTGATAAAGAGGGTGATTATATTCGCCGCTTTGTCCCTGAGTTGGCGAAACTGCCGGCAAAATACATTCACGCGCCGTGGTTGGCGCCGGCGGACATTTTGCGCTCAGCGAAGGTCACTATAGGCGTCGATTATCCCGCGCCGGTGGTGGATATTAAAGAGTCGAGGGAGAGGGCGCTGTCGGCCTTTAAGCTGACCAAAGATATTCCCCTTTAAACGACAACGCCCTGCTTAAGCTGCCTTAAACAGGGCGTTTTTGTGTCTAATGGAATCGCGTTAGTGGCGGAAGTGACGCATACCGGTAAACACCATCGCCATACCGTGCTCATTGGCGGCGGCGATAACTTCGTCGTCGCGCATAGAACCACCCGGCTGAATTACGCAGCTAATACCCGCTGCCGCGGCGTTATCGATTCCGTCGCGGAAAGGGAAAAAGGCGTCTGAGGCCATTACCGCGCCAACCACCTCCAGGCCTGCGTGCTCTGCTTTGATACCGGCGATCCGCGCTGAGTTGATGCGACTCATCTGGCCAGCGCCGACACCGATGGTGCGGTTGTCTTTCGCGTAAATAATAGCGTTCGACTTGACCATTTTTGCGACTTTCCATGCGAACATCATGTCGTTCATTTCCGCTTCGCTGGGGACGCGGGTGCTAACAACTTTGAGATCTTTTTCCTCTACCATACCGTTGTCGCGATCCTGAATTAATAAGCCGCCGTTGACGCGCTTGTAGTCGAAATCTTGAGGTCTGGTTTTGCCCCACGTGCCGCACTCCAGCAATCGCACGTTCTTTTTCGCCGCGACGACTGCCACAGCGTCTGCTGATACTGACGGTGCAATAATGACTTCAACGAATTGTTTTTCACAAATCGCTTCGGCGGTGGCGGCGTCGAGTTCACGGTTAAACGCAATAATGCCGCCGAAGGACGATTCAGGGTCGGTGGCAAAGGCGAGTTGATAGGCGAGATTAATATCAGTGGCCACCGCAACACCGCAGGGGTTGGCGTGTTTGACGATCACGCAGGCGGGTTGATCAAATTGCTTAACGCATTCCAGCGCGGCGTCGGTATCGGCAATATTGTTAAAGGAGAGCTCTTTACCTTGTAGCTGGCGAGCCGTTGCAACGCTGGCTTCTGTCGGATTGGCGTCAACGTAGAAGGCCGCCTTCTGATGGGGGTTTTCGCCATAGCGCATTTCTTGCGCTTTAAAGTACTGCACATTGTAGGTGTCAGCGAAGTCGCGCGCTTGGTTGTCGGTGTCGCGCGCGCCAAAGTAGTTGGCAATCATGCCGTCGTAGGCCGCCGTGTGCTCAAAGGCCTTGACCATAAGCTGATATCGGGTGCCGTAATCGAGCTGACCTTGATTGGCCTGCATTTTACTCAGCACGCTTCTGTAATCGCTAGCATTGACGACGATGGCAACATCTTTGTGGTTTTTCGCGGCAGATCGAACCATAGTTGGCCCGCCAAT
>Ga0102906_1000156_pt1 | contig 22290 bp, 19 predicted proteins | sample Colrivmet1556A02_FD_78498 | JGI IMG/M metagenome (GOLD analysis project Ga0102906, IMG submission 78498) | Estuarine microbial communities from the Columbia River estuary - metaG 1556A-02 | ecosystem: Environmental > Aquatic > Marine > Intertidal zone > Estuary | place: USA: Columbia River... | reverse complement strand
TAATATATTTTTTGAAAAATCAATAAATTGTTGATCCTTTGCAGCAAAGTCAGTTTCACAATTTACCTCTAAAATAACAGCTACTTTATTATCTAAGCATACTTTAACTGAAACCAACCCCTGAGCTGTTGTCCTTCCAGATTTGCTATCCGCTTTACTTTGTCCCTTTTCTTTCAACAATAATTTAGCTTTTTCAAAATCTCCATTAGACTCTTGTAGAGCTTTCTTGCAATCCATCATTCCGGCGCTAGTTAATTCTCTTAGTTTTTTTACTTCACTGGCTGAGATTTCCATCATTATCTACCGTTAATTAAATTATTTATCTTTACTTTCTTCCTCTACTGGAGCTTCCTCTACTGGAGTTTCCTCTACTGGAGTTTCCTCTACTGGAGCTTCCTCTACTGGAGTTTCCTCTACTGGAGTTTCCTCTACTGGAGTTTCTTTAGCTATTTCTTTCTTATTGATTATGATTTTTCTTTTACGCTTAACTTTCGAAGCATCTATTTTGCCTTCACTATCTACTTCTACAAACTCATCATCAATATCATCTAAAATAGGTATCGTTTTCTTTCCAGCTAAGAAAGATTCCTTAATTTGAGAGGTAATAAGATTTGCTGTTGCTCTTGAATCATCGTTCGAAGGGATTACATAATTAATTCCATCAGGCGAAGAATTAGTATCAACAATAGCGATGATTGGTATTCCTAAAACAAGTGCTTCCTTAACAGCATTTTTTTCATAATTGACATCAATAATGAATATTGCGTCAGGGATTTTTTTCATATCCCTTATTCCTCCAAGCCCTTTATCTAGTTTTTGATATGCCCTAGATAGAGTGAGTATCTCTTTTTTTGAGAGATTATCTGTATTTTCATCCTTTAAAGATTCCTCTATAACTTCTAATTTTTTTATAGACTTAGATATTGTTTGGTTATTCGTAAGTGTTCCACCTAACCAACGATTTGATACATATGGCATATTGCAATCAATGCCAGCATTTTTAACTTCACTTTTTACTGAAACTTTTGTTCCAACAAACAATATAGTTCCTGACTGCGAAGCAATAGTTTGAACGAAATGACATGCTTCTGAAAGCATTGGAATAGTAGTCTCTAGATTAATAATATGAATTCCATTTCTTTCACCATAGATATAAGGTGACATTTTAGGATTCCAATATTTGGTCTTATGACCAAAGTGAGCGCCAGCTTCTAACATTTGACGCATGTCGATATTTTTCATAATTCTTCCTTAATTGGGTTAAACTCCCATAAACCCCATACAAAACTACGAATAATATTCTTAGCACCCATTGTATGTGTCGATTTATGTTCGATTTTTATGCAAAATTGCGGGTGTTTTATAACATAATAAGTGTTTAGCAACAATAAAAAATACAACTTTTAAACTTTTAAACATCATGGAAATAAATATAAAAACAAAGGAAGAGCAAGAAAAGATGAGAATTGCAGGGCATTTAGCCTCAGAAGTTCTGACTATGATTGAGAAATATATTGCTCCTGGAATCTCAACTAAAAAATTAGATGAATTATGTAATGACTATATTGTTAATCAACAAAAAACAATACCAGCTAATGTTGGATACAATGGCTTTCCTGCAACAATCTGCACTTCAGTAAATCATGTTGTTTGTCATGGTATACCCAATGATAAAAAATTAAAAAATGGAGATATCATAAATATTGATGTGACAGTTATTAAAGATGGTTTCCATGGTGATACAAGTAGAATGTACCAAGTTGGAAAAGTATCCAAAATTAGTGAAAAAATCATCAATGTTGCTTATCAATGTCTTTGCAAAGGCATAAAAACAGTTAAACCTGGGAATCGTTTAGGCGACATAGGGCATGCAATACAAACATACGCTGAAGATAACTACTTTTCAGTTGTAAAAGAATATTGTGGTCATGGAATTGGAAAAATATATCATGATTCGCCACAAATCCTACATTATGGAACTCCAAGAACTGGAATTGAAATGAAAGAAGGAATGACATTTACCATAGAACCAATGATTAATAGTGGAAAAGCAGGTGTAAGACTATTATCAGATGATTGGACTGTGGTTACTAAAGACCATTCTTTATCAGCTCAATGGGAACATACAATATTAGTGACTAGCTCCGGTTATGAAGTATTAACATTAGCCCCTGAAGAAACAATACTTTAATTCAATGTCACTTGAAGATAATACCCTTGATAGTCTTAGTATTAGAAAACTCAACAATGAACTTTCTTTATTAAAAGAAAATAAAAATTCGCCCAAAGAGTTCCTTCAAAAGAAATCATTAATCTTAAAAGCTAATTTAAATCAAAATAATATACTAAACATTCTCAATGCCAGATCCAATATCAATGATGCTTTAATTCTATATACGTCTGAGAAGTTTAATATATCAAACGATGAAATCAGTCTTATTGCAGTTGGTGGATATGGGAGAAAAGAATTTTATCCAAAATCAGATACAGATCTACTCATACTGATTAATGATCAAAAAAAAGATCAACATAAAAAAAATATTTCTCATTTTTTAGCTTACTTATGGGATATAGGAATTGAAGTTAGTCATAGCACCAGAACCATTAAAGAATGCATAACTGAAGGTTCGAGAGATATCTCAATAGCTACAACACTATTGGAATCAAGATACATTAGCGGATCTAAAAAAATGTTTGAAAATCTAATAAAGACAATAGATGAAAGCAAATCATTTTGGAGCAATAAAGATTTCTATCAAGAAAAGGTTGATGAACAAATAAAAAGGCATCTTCAATTTAATAATACGGCTTATAATTTAGAACCTGATATTAAAAATGGACCAGGAAGTCTCAGAGATCTTCATACTATATTTTGGCTCTGTAAGAAGTTTTTAGGAATTGACCAGATAGAAGAGCTTTTGAATCATAATATTCTCACAGAGAAACAACTCCAACAATTAATTAATTCTAGAAACTTTCTCTCACTAATAAGATACTCGCTTCATTCTGAAACAAAACGAGCAGAGAATAGACTTCTCTTCGAATATCAAAAAAAATTAGCTAAGCAACTCAATTATGAAGATCAAGATCACTTAATTGGCGTTGAGATCTTTATGCAAGATTATTATAAATCTGCGAGCACTATCAGCAGAATGAATGAAATAATCTTACAAACTCTAAAGCAACAGTTTTTAGAAATAAGTGAAAATAAAGTAAAAGATATCAATCAAAACTTTCAAATAAAAAATCAATTAGTGGGACTAAAAGATGACATCAGTTTTAAAGACAAGCCTGCCCTACTATTAGAGATTTTCTTACTCTTCCAGAAAAATAAAGATATTGAAGGCATTGATGCTAAAACAATCGGTTTGATTACAAATAATTTACAGCTCATAAATAAAGACTTTAGAAGAAAAATAGAACATAAAGAGATTTTTCTAGAAATACTAAAAGCTCCAGAAGGCGTAACACATGAATTAAGAAGAATGAATCTTTATGGTGTATTAGGTCATTACATACCTGCCTTTGGGTTAATAGAAGGAAGAATGCAGTATGATCTTTTTCATGCATTTACAGTGGATGAACATACACTCTTTGTAGTTAGTAATTTAAGGCGTCTTGCTCTCACTAGATTCAATCATGAATTTCCAGAAGACAGTCAAAAAATGCAAGCCATTGAATCACCTGAAATATTATATATTGCAGGATTATTTCATGACATAGCCAAAGGACGAGGAGGAGATCATTCAATTATTGGAGCAGAAGAAGCTGAAGTTTTTTGTCTAGATCATGGCTTAACAAATTACGATTCAAAAGTTGTTTCATGGCTTGTGATGAATCATTTAGTTTTTTCTTTAACAGCACAAAAAAAAGATATTTATGACCCTAATGTTATAAGGGACTTAGCATTATTGATAGGCGATGAATTAAGATTGGATTATTTATACCTCTTAACGGTATGTGATGTCAGGGCGACTAATCCAACCTTATGGAATAGTTGGAAAAAGAGACTATTTGATGATCTCTATTTGTTAACAAAAAAAGCACTCAGAGAAGGCCTTGAAGAGCCTATTGATAAAGAAGAGTTAATCAGAGAAAAAATATCATTAACCAAAAATGAACTTAATAATCATGAATTTCAAAATGTGGAAAACTTTCTATCCTATTTTGATGATGATTATTTCATAAAATTTAATATGAATGAAATCTTGAAACAAAGTCTAGTAATGATAAATAGAAATATACCTAATAAAGCTCAAGATATTATCGATATAAGTGCTATAGACAATGAAGACTATTTCTATGCATTTGTTTTTACTCAAATAGACAATGAGTCATTCTATAAAATTACCAGTATCTTTGAACAAGAAGGCGTTTCAGTAAGGGATGCTAAAGTTGTAAGAGTGAATGAAGAATATTGCATTTATAGCTTTTATTTTGATCATATGAGAACCATGAAAGATGAAATAAATCAAAAAAATGAAGCAATAAATAAATACATAAATGAAGCCATGGCCTCTGATAGTTTTTCAGCACAAAGTAGTTCTCAAATATTATCAAGAAGACTTCGAAGCTTTGATAAAAAAGTTGATATCAGTTTTTCTGAAGACCTCATTCATAATAGAACTGTTATGGAAATAACATGCATCGACAGGCCAGGCCTTCTGTCTAATATCTCTAAGATTCTTAAAGAAGAGAGTATTTGGATTCAGTCAGCTAAAATCGCTACAATTGGCGAGAATGCTGATGATATTTTTTATCTCAATAATTCAAAAAAAGAATGCATTGATCAATCCATTTATGAAAGTTTGAAGGCAAAAATCAATGACTCCATAAAAGTTAGCTAGGCATTAGATTTATATAACATCTCTTTTATAAGTAATCCACACGCCATAGTACCCAATCAAAGCTAAAAGAATCATTACCCATGCAGGCATGCTCAGTGATAAAAATGACCAATCTACATTAGCGCATTCACCTGAACCGGTAAAAACCATTTCAAATACTTCGCTTAGTGGGAATGTACTAATCATGAAATCAAGTCCAGGCCCACAACCTGGTACTTTATCTGGAGGCAGATTTTGAAGCCAGACATGCCTTCCAGCAATAATAACTCCTGAAAGACTGGTAATAGTTATAAGGATTGACGTTATTATCTTTGTATTACTTGTTTTGGGAACAAATGCAGCTAGTGCTAGAAAAATAAAACCAACTAAGATTACAGCAATTCTCTGAAATACACATAATGGGCAAGGCTCTAAACCTAATACATGTTCTGAATATAGGGCATAACTTATTAATAAAAGACAATCAATAAAACCAATCAGATACAAGGTTCTTTTATTTAGGTTATAGAATCTCTTCATAAGTTTGTTCAATTTGTAACCTCTTCCATTAGATAATTTGGAATAATATTAAACGAATCAGTAATTATACCTAGTTCATATTTCTTAATTGCTAGTTTAATCATTGCTTTAGCATCAGGAAGAACTGTTTCAGGTCTCTCAATCAATTCTATTGAATTATTTTGATGATGCTTTGCTTCTTGAGAAAAACCATTACCAACACCATAAAATAAACCTTCTGGAAGTTGTAACGAGTCATTATCAATCAAGCAATCTTTAATCACTTCATGAGCAAGATTATCATCTCCTTTTCCATAGCAACCGAAGTATATTTTTCCTTTTCGTGCATTCATAGCTACAGCTATTTTATCTAACGAGCATTGATCAATCGCAACTTGTGCTATTACCATTAAACTTGATATAGAAACTATGGGAATCTTTTTAACATAAGATATCGCCTGTATAGCACTAGCAGAGACTCTGAGACCAGAAAACCTGCCAGGGCCATTTCCGATTGCAATAAAATCTAATTCACTTATTTCCATCTCTGATTGATTCATTATGTCATTGATATTCTTATAAATATCCTTAGCATGATTCTTGGAATCCAGCACGTTATATTCTTCAAATATTCCTTCTTTATAGCTAGCTAAACTAAACTTTGTAGTGGATGTGTCTATTGCAATGCATTTAGTCATAAAATAAATCCTATAGAATAATCAATCATAAAAGAATTATTTAATGACGCAAGATCTAACATGGATATAATATTTCATTCAACATTAATGTTTATAAAAATCTATGACTACAAATAATGAATTACTGAATAACTGGGTTAAAGAAGTGGCTAGCCTAACAAAACCTGATTCAATATATTGGTGTAATGGCAGCAACGATGAGTATCAAAGCTTTGTTGAGAAGATGCTTGAAACAGGAGACTTATCAAAACTCAACTCTGAGACTTTTCCAAACTGTTACCTTCATCGATCAGACCAATCTGATGTGGCCAGAGTGGAACATTTAACATTCATATGCAGTAAAGAAAAAGATGATGCTGGTCCAAATAATAATTGGATGGATCCACAAGAAGCGCATGAAAAATTGGATAATCTATTTGAAGGGTGCATGGAAGGAAGAACATTGTATGTGATCCCTTATTGCATGGGTCCAATCGATTCAAAACTTTCTAGATGTGGAGTTGAAATAACAGATAGCCCTTATGTTGTAGCCAATATGTATCTAATGACACGTATGGGAACTCCTGCTTTAAAAAGAATAGAAGATGAAAATAAGTTTGTAAAAGGCATTCATTCAATAGGAGATCTAGATCCAGAAAAAAGATTCATAATGCACTTTCCAGAAGAAGAAACAATAAGAAGTATAGGTTCTGGCTATGGAGGAAATGCGTTATTAGGTAAAAAATGCCATGCACTTCGTATAGCAAGTTGGCAAGCTTTAAAAGAAAATTGGCTAGCTGAGCATATGCTAATTGTTGAAATTGAAAATCCAAGCAATGAAAAGTTTTATATTGCTGCTGCTTTTCCTTCAGCATGCGGAAAGACTAACCTAGCAATGTTGATTCCACCTGAAGGATATGAGGGCTGGAAAGTAAAAACTATTGGTGATGATATAGCTTGGTTAAATATGGATGAAAATGGACAAATCTGGGCAATTAATCCTGAGGCTGGTTATTTTGGCGTTGTTCCCGGAACCAATGAAGAAGATAATGAAAATGCTTATAAAGCGATTCAAAGAGATGCCATATTTACCAATGTTGGCCTAACAGATAATAACGAACCTTGGTGGGAAGGACGACTCGATGGTACTCCAAGTATTGATTGGAAAGGCAATCAACTTGAAGAAGGAAATCATTGTGCTCACCCAAATTCAAGATTCACCGTCTCAGCTAAAAATAATCCTCAATACTCAGAACTAGCAGACTCGCCTTCTGGTGTCCCTATAACTGCTATCGTATTTGGTGGACGAAGAAGTGAGTTAGCACCTTTGGTTTATGAAGCAAAAGACTGGAATCATGGTGTTCTTGTGGGAGCAAGTGTTGGATCAGAAACTACTGCGGCAGCGGCTGGTGATATCGGTATTGTCAGAAGAGACCCAATGGCTATGAAACCTTTCTGTGGCTATAATTTTGCAGATTACTTCTCTCATTGGTTAAGTTTCTCTGAACAATCGGACAATCTTCCCAAAATCTTTCATGTAAATTGGTTCAGGAAGAATGAAGAAGGCTTTATATGGCCTGGCTTTGGAGAGAATTTAAGAGTTTTGGATTGGATAATCAAACGATGTCAGGAAAATGTGGATGCTAAAGAAATGCCAATAGGCTTCCTTCCAAATAACAATGATATTAATACTTCTGGTTTGAATATTTCCGAAGAAACCATGGATGAGTTATTTGCGATCAATCCAGATCAATGGCTAAAAGAAATGGATAGTATCGAGGATTTCTTTAAAGAGTATGGCGATAGAATGCCCAGTCAGTTATTTGATGAGCATAAAAAAGTTGTTGATTCACTGAAAGAATATAGCTCAGACTAACTCTTCCTTCCTGTCTCTAATAAAATCTTTGATTTCTTGAATTAAATCATATGAATCTATTGATTTATGCTGATTGGATCCAAGAATATTTCTCCACTTTCTAGCACCATTTGAACCTTTCAACAATTGATTCATATGTCTAGTGATCAAATGGATACTAATACCTTGATCGGTCTGCTCTTTTGCATAGATCAACATCGCATTGATAATTTCATATTTACTAAGTAACTTTTTATCCGAGTAGAAATGTTCTTGTATATCCTGCAGAAATGATGAATTTTTAAAAGCATGTCTTCCAATCATCGCACCATCAACGAATTTAAAATGAGTTTCTATTTCTTCTATCGAATTGATTTCACCATTGATCTCAATAGATAGTTCTGCGAAATCTTTTTTCAATCGATAAACTCTCTCATAATCAATAGGTGGAATTCTTCTATTATCTTTTGGACTCACGCCTTGTAGCAAAGCTTTCCTTGCATGGATAATAAAATGATTGCATCCAGCATTTGCTGTTTTATCAATAAATCTAAATAGAAATTCATAATCATCTTGGTCATCAATACCGATTCTAGTTTTAATGGATAAAGGTATATCTACTTCTTTCGACATCACCTTTATACAATCAGCAACTATAGAAGGCTTACTCATTAATGCAGCCCCTACTTCACAATTTTGAACTCTTTCACTAGGACAACCTATATTAATATTGATCTCATCATAGTTATAGTTTGAAATAATTGAGGCAGCTTTTGCCATGATTTCAGTATTGTTACCAGCTATCTGGATACCAACATCTTTTTGATTGACATTCTCTGTTTCCAATAACTGATTTTCAGAAAAAACAATCGTATCAGCATGAATCATGGGTGTATAAAGTTTTATATCTTTGGCAAGTAAATTAGCCATAAAGCGAAAATGACGGTCAGTATGGCCCATCATAGGTGCTATGGAAATTCGTTTCAATTTGAAATAAGACCCATTGATTCTAGTTGTTTAGCAGATTCAACTGCTGAGTCTTCAGCTGTAATATATTCCCAATCAAATAATTCTTTAGCTTTGCTTTTATCACTAATAACTTTCCTACCTACGGATCTTTTCATTCCAGAAAGTTTTTTTATAAAGACAGCCATAATCTTTAGCATGAAATCAGGGATTTCCCTAGTTGGAGATTTATCATAACCAGCGTCTTTAAGGACCCTTCCCATTTCTGCAAAGAACATTTCTTTATCGCTAACGATGATTCTCTCACCATTGGTTTTTTCTTCAGTCATAGAAAATATATGAGCTTTTGCAACATCTCTGACATCCACAAAACCAATATGAATCCTTGGACATGCAGGAATTGAACCATCTAGAAGCTGAACAAAAATAGTATTTGAAGTGCCAATATCATCAGAGAGCATGGGTCCTGTTACGGCAACTGGATTGATAACAGTCAGTTTAAATTTTTCATGATCGGATAGTTCACTCACAAAACTCCATGCCGCTTTTTCAGCTAATGTTTTACTTTTAGCGTAAGCACCTATAGTGGAATCAGTATTAGTCCAATCAGTCTCATCAAATATTTTTTCATCATTACCATAACCTATGGCTGCGAATGATGAAGTAAGAACAACTTTCTCTACACGATTTTCTTTACATGCATTAAGAACTCTCAATGTTCCATCTACTGCAGGTTTTATTAAAACATCTTCATGGTCTGGTTCTTCCAGAACAAATGGTGAGGCTACATGCAATACATACCTGCATCCTTCAACAGCTTCATTCCAGCCTTCATCTTTAAGAAGATCTGCATAAACTATTGATAAATTTTCTGGGTGTAATGAATTTATTTTCATTGAATCAATGACTTCATTCTTCTTAGTCAAGGATCTTACCGTGCCTTTGACTTGATAACCTTGATCTAAAAGTTGTTTAATACAGTGGAGAGCTATAAAGCCTGTTGCCCCTGTTACTAATACCTTATCCATTAATAATTCCCTCCCTAGAAAATTCTGGCGTCCCCAAGGGGATTTGAACCCCTGTTGCCGCCGTGAAAGGGCGGTGTCCTAACCACTAGACGATGGGGACCCAGAAAAATGCTTTTCATGGATCAAAAAGTCTTTTCAGGAATGAAGTATATTGAAAAAGACTTCTTCAATCCAACTTTATAATTTCTATTTTTCCTAATTCAAGTTCCCTGATTTCATTTTCTATAATTGACAGGTCACCAACAATTATCCATGTCCATATATTCGGATCAATATAAGTATTGGTTGCCTGATGTATATCGTCAATTTTGATTGCCTGATATGCTTCTGGAAGACTCTCAAGATAATCATCACTTCGATTAAATGTGACTACACCCGATAGTCCACCCATCAATGCACCAAATGTTTCAAATTGACCTATCAAGCCAAGGGATCTATCTTTAACAATGGCTTCAAGCTCGTCTGTTTGGGCAGGTCTTGATGTCAGGTATTCATCATATTCTCTAATGATTTCTTGAATTGATGGAACTGTCTTATCAGTTTGGACTGGTGCATAAACTAACATCGGTCTTGGTCCTTTAAATCTTGATAGTCTCGCTCTTGCACCATAAGACCAACTTTTATCTTCTCTGAGATTCATATTCAATCTCGAGGTAAAGCTACCCCCAATAACTGCATTCATTAATTCTATATCAATCTCATCTTCAGTATCAGGAGATGGAAGCAACTGGCCTGCTACTATCAATGATTGAACAGCACCTGGTTTATCAACCAAATATATTTTTCTTTCAGTTGGCGTTTGATAGTTCTGATAATCAATTACATTGTCTTGATAACTTTGCGAGTCACTCCATGTGCCAAACTTATTCTCCAAGACAGTTGTTATTTCATCCAAATTAGTATCGCCCACTACAAGAATTGTGGCATTACTTGGATTTAACATTTCTTGTGTATACCCAATCATGCTCTCTCTTTCCATCCATTGGATTGACTCTCTAGTGCCATTGCCACTGAATGGCTTACCATAAGGATTTTTGTCTCCATAAAGCAAACCTGGAGCAATATTAGAGACGATCCCATTTGGTGTAGACAGAGATTGGTCAATTGAGGCTAACCATCTAATTTTCTTTCTCTCAATCTCTTTTTCATCAAAAACAGCTTCTGTCATTACTTCATAAAGAAGATCCAAAGAAGGTATTAAATTTGATTTTAATGAGGAAACATTGATGCTTGATGAATCGAGACCAACATTAGTATATAAATCAGTTCCCAATTCCTCCAGCTTAGAACTCAGTTGTAATGCATTGTATCTTTTTGTCCCTTCTGTGAGCATTGACATAGAAAAACTGGCTAGACCTGGTTGTTCATTGGAATCGCTGGAATGACCACTCTTGAATTGCACTGATAAATTGATCATCGGTACATCATGTCTCTCGGCTAAGACTATTTCTAATCCATTGGATAATTTTGCTCTTTGAATATCTGGTAAATCAAGAGTTGGAAATTCAGTCGGGAATGGTAACTGACTTCGATCAACAGTAGATTCAGTATTGAAAGATCTTTGTGCATTTGGAATCACTGTTAAAACATAATCGCCATTGGATAACCATTTCTTAGCAGTGGCTTTTAAATCCTTTGCTGAAGCATTGGTTATCATGCTAATCAAGTTCTTATAGGCACCAGGATCTCCTTGATAAACCTCGCCTTTAGCTAAAATATCAGACTTACCTCCAAATCCACCAACTCTTTGCAAGCCTTTGATCCAAGAAGCCCTTAAAGAAATTACAGTGTTATCGAGTCGTTTTTTAATGGGGCCTTTTTTTATAAATTCATGAAGAGCTTCATCAATTCCTTTTTCCAACTCTTCTAGAGATTGACCATTGGATAGATCAGCCGCAATCCAAAATTGTCCTGCAATCTCTCTATCGTAGTAGAAGGCTGAAATATCAGTGGCTAGTTGTTTTTCATAAACCAGTGATTGATATAAGCTTGAATTCTTTCCACCTGCAAGCAGACTGGCAATCAACTCAAGATGAGCTTCATCTTTTGTCCCTTTTTCAGCTGTGTTCCAAACTTTATAAATTCTCGTATTGGGAACACGGTCATACATAACTTCTCTGGTTTGGCCTGTTCTTTTAGCAATCCATTTTTTTCTTTTAATTGGTTCAGGTCCAGCTGGAATATCACCAAAATATTTGTTTACCAACTCTTTAGCTTCCTCCACATTAATATCGCCTGCGAGAGACAATACCGCATTATTAGGACCGTAATAGGTTTTAAACCATTCTTGAACGTCTTCGAGAGATGCTGCATTTAAATCAGCCATTGATCCTATGGTTGACCAAGAGTATGGATGGCCTTGTGGGAAAGTTGCCTTACCTGCTTGAAGAAAAACTCTTCCATAAGGCTGATTCTCACCTTGTCTTTTTTCATTTTGGACCACACCTCTTTGTTCGTTTAATTTTTCTTCATTCACAACCCCTAAGAGATGACCCATTCTATCGGATTCCATCCAGAGTGCTAAATCCAAGGCAGGAGTTGGTACATTTTCAAAATAATTGGTTCGATCAGCATTGGTTGTTCCATTCATATCGGTTGCACCAACCTGTTGAAAAGGTCCAAAATATTCATCATTATAATTTTCAGTACCATTAAACATTAAATGCTCAAATAAATGTGCAAATCCAGTTTTCCCTGGTAATTCATCTTTTGAACCAACGTGATACCAAATATTAACTGCAACAACAGGTATTTTATGATCCTCATGAACAATCACTGTTAACCCATTCGGGAGTGTGAATTTTTCATATGATATTTCTGGTATATCTTCACTAGCCAGTGATACAAAACTGAAGCTGATGAGAGAAAGAATGAGAAAAGTTCTTTTTATTGCAAACATAATATATATTAACCTTGGTTTTATTTTGTAATGATAATAACGGATTTAAGTGTCTTTGATAACTAATTAAATGAAAATAAAAACCAGTACACCTATGCATTTGCCCAAAATCTTTCATACTTCAATGGATTAAAAAAGTGGTCTCACTCAGGATCATGGGTGGGATGGCTAGCTCACTACACTCGTTTTGAAGAAATTGGCTTTTCAATTGTTGTTTTTTGCAATACCGATGAAATAGATGCGACTGAAATAAATAATGAAATTACAGAACTTTACTTCAAGCTGGATGCCAATTAAAAAGCATTCTTTCCTGTTAGATTTCTACCTACAGTTAATTGATGAATAGTCTCGGTTCCCTCATAGGTAATAACGCTTTCTAGATTTAACATGTGTCTGATTGGAACATACTCAGCACTGATGCCTGACCCTCCAAGCATATCCCTGCAATCTCTAGCAATATCTAGTGCCATCCTAACATTGTTCCATTTGGCTAAAGAAACCTGAGTTGGATTCATTTGATTCTTGTCCTTGAGTTGACCTAATCTAATAGAGAGCAAGCTAGCCATAACAATTTTTCTTTGCATATCAGCCAATCGGATCTGAATACTTTGATTCTCTGAAAGTGCACGATCGAAAAGGATTCTGCTGTCCGTGTATTCTAATAATTGTTCTAAACAATCTTCTGCTGCCCCTATCACTCCCCAAGAAATCCCATATCGTGCTTGAGTTAAACAACTCAAAGGTCCCTTCAAACCAATAACATTTGGCAATACACTATCATTAGACACTCGAACATTGTCTAAAAAGAGTTCTGATGTTATGGATGCCCTAAGAGAGAATTTATTCTCTATTTTATTAGCAACAAAACCTTTGCTGGATGTCTCCACAATAAAGCCCCTGATCCCTTCATCAGTCATAGCCCATATCAAAGCAACATCAGCAATAGAGCCATTAGTAATCCACATTTTTGAGCCATTGATAATCCAATCATCACCATCTTTTTTAGCTTGAGTTTTCATATTAGAGGGATCCGACCCGCCATGAGACTCGGTCAATCCAAAACAACCTATGGATTCTGCTTTGGCTAATCTTGGAAGCCATTTTTCTTTTTGTTCATCGCTACCGTAAGTATAAATTGGGTACATAACTAAACTGCTTTGAACAGAAACAAAACTCCTAATTCCACTATCTCCTCTTTCCAACTCCTGACAAATTAGCCCATAAGATGTTGCATTCATTCCAGCACATTCATAACCTTCAATTGAACTTCCAAGTAACCCTAGTTCTGCTATAGGTTGAATTAAATCAGATGGAAATCGATGTTGTTCGAAATGTTCCTGAATTATAGGTTTAACATTTTCTCTCACAAAGCGAGAAACGTTTTCTTTCACCATTAGTTCTTCTTCAGATAACAATGAAGCTGTATCAAATAAATCTATACTCATGATTGAAAATAATTAATGATTAAAATATTTTATGTTTGCCTTTAAGGATTTCAGTAAACATCACCCAATCTCCCATAAAACTATATAAGGGAAAATAAAAAGTAGCTGGCTTATTCTTTTCAATAAAGAAATGACCGAACCAAGCCCAACCATAACCGGAGAGAAATGCGTAAGCAAGATACTTGATTTCTCCAGTAAAAATAAGATTAATAAAAAAAATAAGGAAGAGCGTTGTGCCTATAAAATGCACTAGCTTATTGTATTTATTTTCGTGCTCTCCAATGTAATAAGGATAGAACTCTTTAAAACTATTAAATTTCTTTTTCATGGTATCTAAAAGTTAAGATATCACCTTTTCCTTAGTTTTTCTGCAAGACGAAGCAGAAGTTTTTCTGTGGATTCCCAATTGATGCATGCATCAGTTAGAGATACTCCATACTTTAGATCTTTTAAATCTGGAGTTATTTTCTGATTTCCTTCTTCAATATTACTTTCTAACATGAAACCAATAATTGACTGATTGGACTTTAAAACTTGGTTGATGCAATTATCAGCTACTTTTGGCTGAAGTGTGTAATCCTTATTTGTATTTCCATGACTGCAATCAATCATAATTCTTTTTGGTAAATCTTCCTTTTCAAGTTGTGATTCACATAATTTCACACTCTTGGTGTCGTAGTTTGGTTTAGTGCCACCCCTCAGAACAACATGTGTATATTGATTCCCTCTTGTTTCATAGACAGTTACTCTTCCACCATCGTTTAAACCTAGAAAATGATGTGACTCTCTGGATGATTTAATGGCATTGATTGCAACAGACAAAGATCCATCTGTTCCGTTCTTAAATCCAACAGGAGTAGAAAGACCACTTGCCATCTCTCTATGGGTTTGTGATTCAGCTGTCCTAGCTCCAATAGCAGTCCAACTGGTTAGATCGCCTAAATACTGAGGCATAATAGGATCCAGTGCTTCAGTGGCTACTCCTAGGCCGAGTTCATTCAGATGGAGACACAAAGATCTTGCAATATGAATGCCTTTATCAATCTTGAAACTATCATCAATATCAGGGTCGTTAATTAATCCTTTCCACCCTGTAGTGGTTCTTGGTTTTTCAAAATAAACACGCATCAGAATAAGAAAGCTATCTGATACTTCCTTGGCAAGCTCTTTAAGTTTGTCAGCGTAATCTTTCGCCAAATCAATATCATGGATAGAACAAGGCCCTACTACCACAGCAAGTCGATCGTCCTTGCCATCCAGTATTGAGATTAAGTCTTTTCTTGTTTTTAGAACTGTCCGACTAGCTTTTTTTGTCAAAGGAAGTGTGTCCTTCAGATCTTTTGGTGAAGGTAACTTTTCTTTAGCTATGACATTAATATTGTGTATCTGATTTTTCATATCTAGTTGTTAATTATTGCTACTTATTAATTATATAAAAATATTTTTAGCCCTATTTTCTTGCTATAAGGATTCTAAAGTCATTTAGTGTAATAAATCCCTGAAAATAAATACATTTTTAAAACGTATGTTTTTTAAAAAATATTTATAGTTTTAGGTCATGTTGGGTTTTTTGGATTAATTGTTGGCTGCACATATAACCAGGAGTGCCTGCAATAGAGCCACATGGGTAGGTACTTGCCCCGCAGATATATATATTCTCATAATCACCCAATTGATAGAAGTTAGTTATTGGATCAGCAGAATAAGTTCTATCAAAATATGATTGACCTCCGGCTAGCACTGTATGATCAATATTGCCTTGAGGGAAATAAAATATATTTTTTAAATCTCTGGGTGTTAGTAGTTTAGTCCAAATACAATCTTCAGGATTTTCAATATATTCTAAAACTTTAGTCTTGATTTCATTTTCAATTTTAGGAATTTCATCGCCTTGATTCTTTAATGAGATATTTTTAAGAAAAACAGCCAATCGATCATATTGTGCATTGTTTTGCATATGTCTCATTGCAGCGCCTTCACAATAAATTTGCATAAATCCAGGAGCATAATCTGTATCACTGTCCAAAACTTTTAAAGTCGCTTCTTCAAATTCTTTTGTGTTGTCGACTGAAAATAGAAAACGAAATGAACTATCAGGGCCAGATTTCCACTTTATAGGTTTTGTGAATATCATGTTCATCTTTCCACTGCTTCCTATCAAGTTTTGTCCTTCAATTTTTTTTATTAAATCAGAATCTAACATCATTTTGGCAGCAGACAATGGATCTGTTCCAAACAATAAGTAGTCAAAATCAATATCGTAATCTGCATTATCTTGCTTATAGGACAATCGATTGTTATTCGTATCCACCGATAGTATCTCAGCTGATAAAATAGTTTTAGAGCCCAATTCTTTATTGATATTGTCTAGTTCTTCCGTTACCTTCCAAATACCTCCCTTAACAAAACCATAATAGCCTTCAAAAATAGACCCAGAATCCATTAAAGGTAATGTAAATGCTGAGTATGGATCGTGTAATGAAACAGGACCACTCTCTGAAACAGTCATTGCCATATAGGTTTTAGTCCTCTCACTCGTAAAGTAATGATCCAATAATGTTTGGGCATCACCTTTAATCCATAATTCTGTAAGCTCATTCCCTAAACTCTTTATGGCATCTTCAATCGTTGGTATTTCAGCTTTATAATAGCCCTCTTGGAGGAATTCAATTATCTTGGATTCATCGTATCGGAATGCACTAACATTTCCTTTTTCTCCCCATTTCTGAGAAAGTTCATAGTCTAGTTCTTCTGGATTTCTAAAGATTTTAGTTGGTTTTTTATCGCCTGGAAAAAAAACTAATTTAGGTTTCATTGGGACATAGGTTTTAATACGATTTGAAAGGCCAGTTTGCTCAAAAACAAACTTTTGCATCAAACCTAGGACAGAAGCACCTAAGGCATATTCATAATGTGATCCATTGATTAGTGCAGTGTCAGAAACACAAGCACCGCCCACTCTGCTTTTCTTTTCAATTAAATGAACGTCAAACCCTGATCGACTAAGATAATTAGCTGCTATCAGCCCATTAATGCCCGCACCAATGATAGCAACTCTAGTTTTCATAATAGAAAATATAAAAGAGAAGTCATTCCAGTCACAATGACCCATAGGATTACAGCGAAACTGATTGGTTTATATTTAATTTGTTTTATTTTTGTAAAACTAATTTCTGTGCCAATAAAAAATAAGCCCAGTAAAAGAAAAGCCTTACTGGTGTTTTTTAAATAATAAACAGTAGTATCAGAAAAACCAACTAAAGAGTTAATTAGAATGAACAAAACAAACAATAATATAAAATATGGAAAATTCGAATGGCCATCTTTTTTATTAAAATACCAAGATGAAAAAATTAGCAATGGAACAATCCATAGTGTTCTACCAAGTTTCAAAATAGTGGCAACTTCCATTGCTGGTTGGCCAAATATTGATGCAGTTCCAATTACGGACGCTGTGTCATGAATTGTAAGAGCTGCAAAAATACCAAATTGTTCTTGTGTCAAACCTAAAGCACTTCCAACAATTGGAAAAACAATAATTGCGACTAAATTAAGCAAGAATATAATTGTTATGGAGGACGCTAGATCTTCTTTTTTTGATTGAATAATCGGTGCCAATGCTGCCATTGCAGTGCCTCCACATATTGCTGTCCCTGATACCAGTAAAAGTAAATGCTTCTTCTCTATTTTCATAAAGCTACCTAATAGAATGCCAATCGTAATGACCGCGAAAACATAAATCGATATCAAAGGAAAATAATCAATACTAATGCTAGCAAAAGAAGAATAACTGATGGTACCACCCAAAAGAATAATGCCAGTTTTAAGAAGCTTTGAACCCAAATCTTTAGGTATTATGATTTCATTTTTCTTATTCAGAACGGCAAAAATAATCCCTAAAATAAGACTGATAGCTGGATTAAATACAACAAGAGATGTGGCTACTAAAATTACAATATATAAATAAATCATTTCAAAAAATAAAGTTTATTTTCTAATAAGGAAGTTACTTATGGAACTAGGGTTAAAAATTTTTACAGTGGCCTTGTCTTCACAATGAATTTCACCTTCGACATCGATCACTCCCACAAGTCCTCTGAGCTTTCTTGCGGCTTTAGAAAAATCAGTATTTTTTACCACTCCTCCATTGATCTTACTGTATATTTTTGCTATTTGTTCAGACATATACTGACATGGAGGATTATACTCCTCCACCATAAGCACCGCACCTGATGGGAAGAATATTTGTGTCCCTTTTGGCAATTGAGAGAAATCTGGAATTCCTTGAAAACATAAGTTAGCGCCTAAAACACTAGGCAATAACGGAGATGAGAGTTGCATTAACTTCTCAATTATTCTGAGTTCTTCAATTGAAACTGCTGACCACTGCCTATCATTTCTTCGAGCTGTTCCTTCAGGAACTGATTCTCCTTCGAAAGCAGTTCTGCTGTACCCTTGATGTTTGTCATTTGGAAACCCATCCAATTCAACAAAAATACTTTGAGTAGATTGTTTACTCATGTCTTCGTTATTACCAACATGAATGGAAAAAATAGAGCCAGTTACTTCTTTCGTTTTTTTCATTAATTTAGAAATTCGGCAATGATTTTTGCATTTAATTCTGGTTCCTCATAAAACTGCCAGCTCCCAGAATTAGGTACTTTTTTTATTGCGCTTCCTTTTATTCTTCTTTGTAATCCTGCCACATCTCCTGCATATTCATCTTCTTCCGCCTCAAGTAATAGTGTTTCTTTGTTCAAATCATCAAGGTTAGGTTGGTAACGGTAAATAGCATAATGTAAGTCAAATTTTCTTTGACGATTTATTAAACTAGTGAGAAAAGGTTGAAATGTCATCTCTGGTGTGGTCTTAGTTGCACTCATTCTTCTATATACAGACCAGGTCTTTTTTAAAAATTCTCCATCCGTATCTACTGGCAAGTCTCGAGTCATTGGTTGATCAATAAGCTCTTGTATTTGTTCTTCTGTGAGATTTTCTTCTCTACCAGCACCTGAGAGAATCAACTTTCCTGTTCTCTCTGGATACCTTAAACCCAAGTTGATGGCAACTACTGCACCCCCATGCTGTCCTAGGATATGAACTTTTTCTACACCAATCACATTCAAAACATCAATTACGGAATCGGCATACTCATCTACATTCAGTTCATACTTAGAAGTATCAGATTGGCCATGATTTGGTAAGTCAATTCCAATCACTTTAAAAGTATCGGCTAAAAAAGGTGCAAGCGATAAATATTCTGCAGATGTTTGTCCTGATTGATGAACTAGGAGCAGAGCTGGGCCATCTCCAATAGTCCAATGATGAACTCTTCCAAACTGTGTATCAGAATAATCTCTTCTGATTTCCCCTGACATACCAGGCATTTCTGCATTTACTGATAATCCGAAAAAACTATTCAAAAAGAATGTCAGTAATGTTACTAGCTTCAGTTGTTGCATGTTTCTCCTTATTGTTTATTTATTGGTGGGATCAATGGACCATAATTATTAATTTAACATAATTAGTTGGTATTTTATTGAACCTCATTTGGATCATTTTTAAGGATTGCATCTCGTGTTCCATCCTCATTAGTGGTCACTAGCAATGGTTGCCATTCTTCTCCATCACAAATAAATAAAATACAACCTTCAACTTTAATATTGCCATTATCCAGAAGTTTCAATTTAGCCTTGTAGGTTTTACCAAATCTAGGATCATAAATTTTACCTCCTTTTAGCTCACTCTTTAAAACAAGTTCTTTTTTAAAACCAGTTATAATATTAATTCCAATCAACGCTCTAGATTTCAAGTCATCATCAGTATTATTCTCATCAAGAATTTTTTTTGGGTCCTCACCTTCTTCAACAATAATATGAACTATTTCTCCACAGATAAAATCACCACAATACTTTATTTCAATGATTGAATCTCGAGCAATCCAGAATCCTAATAGTGTTTCTTCAGCTGCCTCTAAATAATGTGAAAAGCATAGAAAAAGAAGCAAAAACTTTACCTTTACCATGGATGCCTTACTTTCTTAAATAAGATATTTGCATGATTACACCTAAAAAGTATGTTGCTAAGAAACATATGTAAAATTTCAAAAGTAAGGGGTCTTGAATGTCATTAACGATAGGTGCGTCAACAGGCAAACGGAATAAGCCATCTGTTATAGCTGGTATCATGTGAAATAAAAGCGTTCCTGAAAAACATACAGCTTGTATATACGGAGATAAATTTCCAAACAGTTTATATTTCTCAGCACTTACTCCAACGAGAATGGCAAGTAAAGTCAAAATAGCTAAAATATGTGCCATATTAAATCCACCTTGATGGTAAATACCCAAAGCAGTCAAAGCTGTTATCAATGTTGTGAATAAATATATTTTTCCAGATTTATACTGGATTTGTATAACTTTATTTTTTGCTAATGTATAGAATCCTATGAGTATTGCGAAAACTCCTAGAATTGTATGTAGCCATCCAAGTAGTGTTATTGTTGGCATAATTTCTCCTATTTTCTTTTTAACTTATTGTTTATTTTTTATCGTATCTGCCTGGAGCAACATTGGACTCTATGAGTGCTAATGCTGAAGATGGTAATATTTTTAATAGAAAGACTAGGAATCTATACGTTTTAGTTGGTACACATAAATTTTTTCCATTAAGTGTTGCTATAACTGCCTCCTCAGCTATTCGTTTTGCACTAAATTTCATAAAGCCAGGTACTTTATCCATTTCATTCTGAACGCCACTTGATTGATGAAAATTAGTTACAGTAAACCCTGGACAGACAGCTGTAGAAGTAATTCCTTTGTGATTGTAATTTGTATTTAAAGCATCGCTGAATCTATTCATAAAGGTTTTTATGGGTCCATACAAAGCTTGAATTGTTGAAGGTGGTGCAAACGCTGCAACAGACGACACAATCATTATTCTTCCATAACCATTTGATATCATATTAGGCAAAAATACTTTCGATAGAGCGATTACAGCTATACCCAAGACTCTAATAAAATCCTCTTCGTCTTCCATTGAAGTTTCATGAAAAGCAGTAGGTATTCCATAACCTGCATTATTGACAAGACAATCAATTTGATAATTATTAGATGTACAGAAATTATAAATAATTTGAGGGGATTCTACTTTGCTCAAGTCAGAGCAAATAAAATCCACTTTTATTTTATGTTTATCTGAAATCACCTTTGAAAGTTCTTTTAATTTTATTTCATTTCTTGCAGTAAGAATTAAATTAAAACCTCTTTTAGCTAAAGAATTTGCTATTTCTAGGCCAATACCCGAGGAAGCGCCAGTTATTAATGCATAAGAATCTTTCATATTAATTTATTAAGGTGGATTTTATGTATTTTCCTTTTAATCTTCCATTATTGCAAATGTGAATTGTGGCAATAAACTTAACAGTGCTATTTAAAATTAAAGATCTCCATTGTCGTCATTTTTTGTTCATAACTTTATGAATGATCCTTTAATGGTCTTTGGCCTCGACAGTATCCCTGATGCATCTCTCCCTTCTCACAGACCACAACCATTGCTCTCCAATTCTCAACAAAATGATCAGCATCTTTCTGACCTAAAAGTTCAACCATAAGTGGATAGAGTCTTCCTTTGATAAGTTCATATTCTTTAAGAACCTCATTACGATACCAGTCAGATGCATTGTTTATGATGATTTTAATATAACCAATCTTCTTTAAATGAGTTTTATATTCTTCTAATGTTTCTAGTGCGTAGGTAAGACCTTCCATTTTGAACCAGTAAATCATATCTTCAGACAATGGTTCTTCTGATTTGGTCCAGTCATAACATGTGAGGTAACCTCCAGGTTTAAGCACTCTATAACATTCACTGAAGATATTAGCCTTATCCTTTACTTGTGTGATTGCACCTGATGAAACAACAATATCAAATGACTGATTTGGAAAATCAAGAGCCCCTGCTTTGACAGTTCGAAACTTACATCTATCCTGCAACCCCATCTTAGTTGCTGAATCTGTAGCTCTCTTGATAAGTGGGGCCTCAAGATCGATGCCGACAACATCTGCACCAAATGC
>Ga0102906_1000151_pt1 | contig 22756 bp, 16 predicted proteins | sample Colrivmet1556A02_FD_78498 | JGI IMG/M metagenome (GOLD analysis project Ga0102906, IMG submission 78498) | Estuarine microbial communities from the Columbia River estuary - metaG 1556A-02 | ecosystem: Environmental > Aquatic > Marine > Intertidal zone > Estuary | place: USA: Columbia River... | reverse complement strand
TTGAGCAATCGCAAAAACTGACAAAAGTCCTAAAATCAATGTGTATTTAATTCTAATTTTCATGTTTTAAAAACGTGCAAAGTATCGAAACAAATATACAGTTCAAATTAGTTTGAAAATTGTGTGTTTCACACCCTTATTTAGAACCGTTATAAATTATTTATTAAGATTTAATCGGTATTTCCTAAATGACTTTATAACTTAAATTTGCCACCCGAACTGCAAAGAGAGGCATATTTAGTTGCACGTATGAAACACATTATGATTTATTCAAAAAAAGTAGTTACAGCGCTGCTTTTAGCACTTTTTACAATTTCTAGTTTAGGTTCTCAGGCTCAATCAATTGGGGATGCTAAAAATGGTAGAAAGCTATTCAAATCTAATTGTGGCGCTTGCCATAAATTAGATAAGAAAGTAGTGGGCCCGGCATTAGCTGGCGTTACTGAAAGACGCACATCAGAATGGCTTCTTTCTTGGATAAAAGACAACGCTGCATTTCGTGCTTCTGGCGATGCTGATGCAATTGCCATCTACGAAGAATATGGTGGATCAGCAATGAATGCATTTCCATTCTTGTCAGATCAAGACATTAACGATATTTTACAATATACAATAGATGGTGATCCCGTAGTGGTTCCTCAAGGTGGAACAGTTGCGACAGCACCTGCAGCAGAGCCTGCAGATTACAGTCTTCAGATTTTATTGACTTTAGGTGTTCTTTTCGCATTATTATTAGCTATTCTAATGAAGATGCGTAACACGCTTAAGATTGTTAAGGGTGAAGACCCTGAAACATTGATAGACGATCTTAAAGGGATTTGGGGCGCTTTCGCTCGTAACAAGTTCATGGTTACAATTGCGACCATTACTGTTGGTGTATTTTTCTTAGCAGAATTGTATTTTTTCCTAATGGGAATTGGTATGGAGCAAAACTATCAACCCGTTCAGCCAATTGCATTTTCACATAAAATTCATGCTGGCGAAAACAAAGTAGATTGTAATTATTGTCATTCTACAGCGCGTAACTCTAAACATTCGGGTATTCCTTCAACAAACGTGTGTATGAATTGTCACATGATGATAGACGGTTCTGAAATAACGACTGATGCTGGACAATTAAAATACGATGGCGAGCCTTCTCCGGAAATCGCAAAAATCTATGCTTCTATTGGTTGGGATGTTGATGAGAAAAAATACATCGAAGGTTTCGAGCAAAAGCCCATCAAATGGGTTAGAATTCATAACCTACCTGATTTAGCATATTTTAATCACGCTCAACATGTAACGGTTGGTAAGCAAAAATGTCAAACATGTCACGGTCCTGTTGAAGAAATGGACGAGCTCTATCAATATTCTGAATTGACTATGGGTTGGTGTATTAACTGTCATAGAGAGACGAAAGTTGATATAGAAAATAATGCTTATTACGAAGGAGTCCACGATAAGTTAGAAGAGAAATATCACGGTGAAGATATCACTGTAGATAAGATCGGTGGGTTAGAATGTGGTAAGTGTCACTATTAATAATTAAGAACAAAAATCCGCAGTAATAAATGGCTGAGAATAAAAAGTTCTGGACGAGTTTTGAGGAATTAGGGAATACCCCTATTGCTCAAAAAATGGCTAACAAAGAATTTGCGGAAGAAATTCCAAATGAGGATTTTTTAGGGGATGCGGAAACGCTTGAAAATACCTCTACCTCACGAAGAGATTTTCTGAAGTTTATGGGTTTCTCTACAGCAGCAGCTACTGTTGCAGCGTGTGAATCTCCAGTTGTGAAGTCTATACCTTATGTAGTTAAACCAGAAGAGATTACTCCTGGTATGCCTAACTACTATGCAACAACATACTTTGATGGCAATGACTATGCCTCTGTTTTAGTGAAAACAAGAGAAGGTCGTCCAATTAAAATTGAACCTAACAAAGAGGCTCACTTTAATGGTGGTACGAATGCAAGAGTACAAGCGTCTGTATTGTCATTATACGATTCGGCAAGATTAAAAGAGCCGATGATGGATGGTGCTGAGTCAGATTGGAATACTGTTGTTGATTCCTTGAGAACGGAATTGGAAAATGCTGAGAATAGTGAAAAAGACATTGCGCTTTTAACGAATACTATAATCAGTCCTTCAACGAGAAGTATTCTAAATAAATTACAAACAAAATACACGCGCTTTAAGCATGTTACTTATGATGAGTTTTCGGTTTCTCATAAACTAGATTACTACGAAAAAGCAACAGGTGTAAGAGGTATTCCTCATTATAGAATAGACAAGGCTAAGGTTATTGTTAGTTTCGGGGCGGATTTCTTAAACGGCTGGACGGGCCAGAACATAGATTCTGATTACGCCAAAAGTAGAAAGCCAGGTCCGGACATGAGCAGACACATCCAGATAGAGACAAATATGTCTTTGACAGGAAGTAATGCGGATAGAAGAATTAAGGCAAAGCCATCTGAAATGGGCTCTGCTTTGGCATACTTATTTAATAAGGTATCTAACTCAAGTGTTACAATACCAGTTGCTGATTTAAGAGCAGATCTTAAAATGGCAATGGATGATACCGCGGCTGAGTTATTAGAAGGCAAGAACAAAGGGAATTCTGTTGTTTTTGTTGGTGGTAATGATGCGCATCTTGAAAATATCGCCTTTGCAATAAACTTTGCTTTAGGAAATATATCAAATACCGTGGCCTTAGGAGATACGGTTTTTATGCGTCAAGGTAATGATACAGATGTAGTGAATTTATTAGCTGAAATGAAAGCTGGTAAAGTTGGCGTATTAATGATGCAAGGCGTTAACCCATCATATACCTTGGGTGACAAAATGGAGTTTGACGAGGCTTTAGCTAAAGTTCCGGTTTCAGTTTGTTTTTCAGAAAAATTGGATGAAACAGCTTCTCAATGTAAGTACGCTCTGCCAACACATCATTATTTAGAGAGTTGGGGCGATGCTTTACCAAAGGTTGGTATTTATGCATTGACGCAGCCAGTAATCAAGCCATTATTTAATACACGTCAGCCACAAGAGATTTATTTGTCTTTGGCCGGAGAGGATAATAACTACTATAATTTCTTAAGAGCATATTACGACAGAAAAACTGCTGAGGTAGGTATTTCTCATGCTTGGAACAAAGTACTTCATGATGGAACATTAGAAATTCCATTAACTGCTGAGGACCTTTGGGAAAAAGAAGTAATGTTTGTGAATTCGCACGAAACCGAAGAGTTCGTGTACGATCTTCTTACTTCTGCGGATGCTCTTAAGAATGAAGCAATCGGTGGTAAGTTTGAATTGGCTATTTATCAGAAAGCCGGTATCGGAACCGGTACAATGGCTAATAACCCTCACCTTCAGGAATTACCAGATCCTATCTCTAAAGTGAGTTGGGATAATTATGTTACTGTTTCTGCAGCCGATGCATTAGACTTAGGTCTTATATATGAGCCACAATCTAACGGAGCAATTAATGGTAGTTATGTAAGTATTTCTGTAGACGGAGTTACCATCGATAAAGTACCAGTAATGATTCAACCTGGGCAGACAATCGGTACTGTTGGTTTAGCTGCTGGTTACGGAAGAAAAGGAATAGGTAAAGCTGGAGACGGTGTTGGAGTAAACGCTTACAAGTTGATGAGCGATTTCTCTAGAACCTACCAAGATATTACGTTGACTAAAGTAGACGGAGAGCATGAATTTGCTATGACGCAATTAGGCCGAACCATGATGGGTCGTAAGATTGTGAACACTACTACATTAGATAAATATTTAAACGAAGATTCTGAGCAGTGGAATGAAACACCAATGTTTCATACACATGAAGGACACAAAGAAGCTAACGAGATTAGCCTTTGGGAAGAACATGACCACGAAACAGGACACATGTGGAATATGTCTATTGACCTGAACAGTTGTACAGGTTGTGGAGCATGTGTGGTTGCTTGTCACGTAGAAAACAACGTACCTGTTGTTGGGAAAGCTGAAATTAGAATGTTCCGCGATATGCACTGGTTGCGCATTGATCGCTACTACAGTAGTGATATGAATGACGAAGTTGCAGAAGAGTCTGGAATAGGTGTTATTGAGAAGTTCAGAAAAATGGAAGACCCTGGAACAAGTCCAGAAGTTTACTTCCAGCCTGTAATGTGTCAGCACTGTAACCACGCACCGTGTGAAACAGTTTGTCCGGTTGCTGCAACAACGCACTCTTCAGAAGGATTAAATCACATGACTTATAACCGTTGTATTGGTACACGTTACTGTGCAAACAACTGTCCTTATAAGGTACGCAGATTTAACTGGTTCAACTACAACGGCAATGATGATTTCGCTGATGTAAATCCAGCTCAAGATGATTACGGCAGAATGGTGTTAAATCCAGATGTTGTTGTTCGCTCTAGAGGGGTAATGGAGAAATGTTCGTTATGTATACAGAGAATACAATACGGAAAACTTGAAGCTAAAAAAGAAGGTAGAGCCATTCCTGATGGAGAAGTTCAAACCGCTTGTGCTCAAGCATGTTCTACAAATTCTTTTGTGTTTGGTGATGTAAACGATACAAGTAGCCAAGTATTAAAAGAAAAAGGAGACAAGAGAGCATATCACTTATTAGAGGAGATAGGTACGCAGCCTTCTGTGTTCTATCAAACAAAAATTAAGAATGCGTAACTAACTATAAAAAGTCTAAAGCACTTATGCATTACGAATCGTCAATTAGAGAGCCATTAATTTTAGGTGATAAGTCGTACCACGATATCACTGTAGAAGTGGCAAAGCCTATTGAAACCAAAGCTAACAAAGCATGGTGGTTTCTATTTTCACTAGCCCTAATCATGTTTATGTGGGGTGTTGGTTGTATCCTCTATACTATAGGAACAGGAATTGGAACATGGGGTTTGAACAAAACCGTTAACTGGGCTTGGGATATTACAAACTTCGTTTGGTGGGTTGGTATTGGTCACGCGGGAACGCTGATCTCAGCAATTCTATTATTGTTCCGTCAAAAATGGAGGATGTCTATTAACCGCTCTGCGGAAGCTATGACAATTTTCTCTGTAATTCAGGCGGCACTTTTCCCAGGTATTCACATGGGTCGTTTATGGATGGGTTACTTTGTAATGCCAATTCCTAATCAATTTGGTTCTCTTTGGGTGAACTTTAACTCTCCACTGCTGTGGGATGTATTTGCGATTTCAACTTACTTCAGTGTATCCTTAGTATTTTGGTATGTTGGTTTGGTTCCTGATTTTGCAATGATTAGAGATAGAGCGATAAACCCAATTCAAAAACACATTTATAAAATCTTGTCTTTCGGATGGGGTGGAAAAGCTAAACACTGGCAACGCTTTGAAGAATTGTCTTTAGTTCTTGCAGGATTAGCAACGCCACTTGTATTATCTGTACACACGATTGTATCTATGGACTTTGCTACTTCGGTCATACCCGGTTGGCATACCACGATTTTCCCTCCTTACTTTGTTGCGGGTGCTGTATTCTCTGGCTTTGCTATGGTCCAGACGCTTTTGCTCGTTGTAAGAAAGGTATATAAAATGGAGCATTACATTACTGTGTCGCACGTAGAAATGATGAATATTATTATCATGGTTACAGGTTCTATTGTAGGTGTAGCTTATATCACAGAATTGTTTATTGCATGGTATTCGGGAGTAGAATTTGAGCAATATGCTTTCTTAAACAGAGCAACTGGACCTTATTGGTGGGCCTATTTAGCCATGATGACATGTAACGTAGTTTCTCCGCAGTTTATGTGGTCTAAGAAATTAAGAACAAGTTTAGTTTTTACATTCTTCATATCCATTATTGTGAATATCGGCATGTGGTTTGAACGTTTTGTAATTATTGTTACTTCATTGCACCGCGATTATTTACCTTCTTCATGGGCTAAATTTTCACCGTCTTTTGTAGATATCGGAATATTCTTAGGTACGATTGGATTCTTCTTTGTGTTGTTCCTTTTGTATACGAGATCATTCCCGGTAATTGCACAGGCAGAATTGAAAACCATCTTGAAATCATCAGGTGAAAACTATAAAAAGTTACACGACAATGGCGAACACTGATCAAAGATTAGTCATCAGAGCGTTATACGATGACGATGACACTATTTTAAGCGCTGTTAAAAGCATACGCGAAAAAGGGCATTATATTGAAGAGGCTTATACGCCTTTCCCAATACACGGGCTTGACAAAGCAATGGGTTTAGAACCTACACGAATTTCAATAGCGGGATTCATGTATGGCTTAACAGGTTTGTCTTTCGCAATATGGATGACATGGTACATGATGATTCATGACTGGCCAATGAATATTGGTGGAAAGCCAAATGAGAACTGGTTGCAAAACATGCCAGCTTTCGTGCCTATTATGTTTGAATTAACGGTGTTCTTTACAGCTCACCTTATGGTTTGGACATACTGGGCGATAAATGGATTATATCCAGGCCGTAAGGCAATGAATCCTGATCCAAGAACTACCGATGACAAGTTTATGTTAGAGATAAGTGCTGATCACGACAAGGATGATTTGATCTCTTTATTAAAAGAGACAGGTGCGATAGAATTGAAAGAAGAACAAATAGAAGACTAACCTTTTCGTAAGATTATGAGGATAGGTATAAAAAAAGGAATTGTTGGAATTGGAGTGATGGCTTTGTTCGTGACTGCTTGCAACACTGATAGAACTACACCAGGATACACATACATGGATGACATGTATCGTTCTCCTTCTGTTGAGACTTACGCTGAAGATATTAATCCAACATTCGTGGATGGATTAAGCGCAATGAAGCCTGTTGCAGGATCAATTTCTAGAGGTCATCAGCCGTATGAATTTGCGAATTCGAATGAAGGCTATGAATCAGCAAGAACTATGCTAGTGCTACCTGAAAGCTATAAGAGCGAAGACGTTCGGAAAGGAGCAAAAGTCTTATACAACAATATGTGTTCTCACTGTCACGGTACAAAAGGTGACGGCAATGGAACGTTAGCTGTAAGAGATAAATTCGCTGGTATACCTGGTTATGACAATCAGAAGTTACCAAACATTACTCCTGGAAGTATGTATCATGTTCTAATGTACGGAAAAGGAATGATGGGTTCTCACGCATCTCAGCTTACTGAAGATGAGAGATGGCAAATAGTATCATATGTATGGTATGATTTAAGAGGCGAGCAAATGGCTTCTGTTGAAACTGAAGAAGTTTCTACTGAGGTTGACGATGAAGTAGTAACCGAGAATAATAATCATTAAGGATGTTTGAGTTTACTAGTAAAGCGAAAAGATGGGCCTACATTCTAATTGTTGTTGGGGTTGTAGGCGTTGTGATAGGTTTCATGAACAATGGGTCTTCACACGAAAGTCACGAAGGTGATGATCATGCACAAACTGAAGCGCACGCTGATGGACATGATGACCATGCAACACATGATGCAGGTCATGAAGAGGATGCTACCGCTCACGGTGCACATGCTGATTCTCATGGCGGTCATGATGCTGGCAGTGCCCACCAACAGGCAACGAGACCTTGGGCTGCGTTGTTTGTAAATGCAATTTTCTTTTTAGGTATTGGTATTGGGGCATTATTCTTTTTAGCGATTCAGTATGCTGCACAAGTAGGATGGTCAGCTGGTTTGTTAAGAATTATGGAAGCCCAAGCACTATGGCTAATTGTACCATTAATCGTTGTGATATTGATTGTAGTTGCAGGTTTAGGTCATATGCATCACTTATGGCATTGGATGGAAGAAGGCATCATGGTAAAAGGTGAACCAAATTACGATCCTATCATTGCAGGTAAGGAAGGTTTTTTGAATCCAATTTTTACTATTGTAAGAAACCTGTTATACCTCGTTATATGGGGTGGAGCAGCATTTTACTTTCGAAAACAGTCTTTAAAGCAGGATCTTACTGGAGACAGTTCTATATGGGTTAAAACAAGAAAATCTGCTGCAATATTTTTGGTGTTGTATGCAGTAACTTCTTCTGTATCCGCATGGGATTGGATTATGAGTATTGATGCACACTGGTTTTCGACATTATTTGGCTGGTACACATTTGCAGGAATGTTTGTTTCTGCTCTAACAGTGTTAGCGATGTTGACGATCTATTTGAAAAGCAAAGGTTACTTAGAGTGGATTAACTCAAGTCATATTCAAGATTTAGGTAAATTCATGTTTGCGTTTTCTATTTTCTGGACTTATTTATGGTTCTCTCAGTACATGTTGTATTGGTATTCTAACATCCCAGAAGAGGTAACTTACTTTATGCAGAGATTCGACCAATACAAGTTGATGTTCATCTTGATGGTTGTTTTCAATTTTGTATTTCCAATATTAATAGTAATGTCTAGAGATGCTAAACGTGTTCCTGGATTAGTAATATTCGCTGGTATCTTTGTAATCTTAGGTCATTGGATAGATCATTTTGTAATGATTATGCCAGGATCTGTTGGTGCAGCATATGGTATAGGATTAGTAGAAATAGGAGGATTTGTAATGTTTGCAGGATTATTCATTCTAATAGTCTTCACTAACTTGAGTAAAGCACCATTATTACAAAAAAATCACCCTATGTTGAAAGAGGGGAATAATTTCCATCAATAAATATAAGTAGAGAGAAATGACAGGATTAATAATAGCTATAGTTGCAGTTCTAGCCATTCTTGTTGTGTTGCAAGTAATGAAGGTGTCAAGTATATCTTCAGACTTACAGGATGGAAAAGACAACGAGGTGTCTAGCAAGGATAACGATACGCAAGGAACATTAATGTTGCTTTTCGGTATTGGTTTTATGGTTGCATTCGTGTGGATGTTGATTGCATGGGGAGATTTATTGCTTCCGAGGTCGGCTTCAGAACACGGTGTTGACTATGATAACTTGATGAGCATTTCAATGTGGATGATCATAGTAGTGTTTGTATTGGTAAATCCAGTTCTTTTTTACTTCGCGTTTAAGTACAGAGGTTTAAAAGGAACGAAGGCTACTTACTACGAGCACAACAATAAATTAGAGTTAATCTGGACAACAGTTCCTGCAGTAGTTTTGGCTGTATTGATTATTTATGGATTAACGACTTGGTCTAATATCACAAATCCAGACAACACAGATAACGAGCCTATGATTGTTGAGCTGTATGCGCAACAGTTTAACTGGACAGCCAGATATTCTGGAGAGGATAATACTTTAGGTTATGCCAACGTAGCTCTCATAGAAGGTGCAAACTTTTTAGGTGTTGACATGAATGATGAAAGGTCTAAAGATGATTTTATCGTTAAAGAGTTATACCTCCCAAAAGGTAAACCGGTTAAGTTTAGATTCAGATCTCAAGATATTATTCATTCAGCTTATATGCCGCATTTTAGAGCACAAATGAACTGTGTTCCAGGCATGATAACAGAATTCCAATTCACTCCAATCGTTACCACTACAGAAATGAGAAGTGACAAGCATGTTATGAAGCAAGTTAAGGATGTGAATGATATTCGTCTAATCAAAGGCAAAGACGTTTGGGAATTTGATTATATTTTGTTGTGTAACAAAATTTGCGGTTCAGCACATTACAATATGCAAATGCCAATCAAAGTGGTAGAGCAGGCAGAATACGACAAATGGGTTGCCAGTCAAAAGCAATTAGCTCAGAATTAAGATAAAATTTAGCGTAAATTAAAAGATATACAATGTCGGACGATCACGGACATCACAAGGAGACTTTTATAACTAAATACATTTTTAGCCAAGATCATAAAATGATTGCCAAGCAGTTTTTGGTAACAGGTATGATTATGGGTGTCATTGGTGTATTAATGTCAATATTGTTTAGAATGCAATTGGCATGGCCAGGAGAGAAATTTCCAATTTTTGAATTGTTACTAGGGAAATGGGCTCCAGACGGAGTTATGTCTCCTGATATCTATTTAGCACTTGTGACTATTCATGGAACCATAATGGTCTTCTTCGTACTGACTGCTGGTTTGAGTGGTACGTTCTCGAACTTACTTATTCCATTGCAAATTGGTGCACGTGATATGGCATCTGGTTTCTTAAACATGTTATCGTATTGGTTCTTTTTTATAAGTTCAGTTATAATGGTAGCCTCTTTGTTTGTTGAAAACGGACCGGCTGCAGCGGGTTGGACAATTTATCCTCCTTTAAGTGCTGTTCCTTCTGCAATGAAAGGTTCTGGAATGGGAATGACGTTGTGGTTGGTTTCAATGGCAATTTTTATTATCTCTTCTCTATTAGGTAGTTTAAATTACATCGCTACAATTATTAACATGCGTACAAAAGGCATGTCTATGACGAGATTACCACTAACGATATGGGCGTTCTTTACAACGGCTATCTTAGGTGTATTGTCTTTCCCTGTTTTATTGTCAGCAGCATTATTACTAATATTTGACAGAAGTTTTGGAACAAGTTTTTACTTGTCTGACTTATTTATAAATGGTGAATTATTACAGAATCAAGGGGGTAGCCCAATTCTATTTGAACATTTATTCTGGTTCTTAGGTCACCCTGAGGTATATATTATAATTTTACCTGCATTAGGTATTACATCAGAAATCATTTCTACAAACTCTAGAAAACCAATCTTTGGCTATAGAGCAATGATTGCTTCCATTTTGGCAATTGCGTTTTTATCATTTATCGTTTGGGGACACCATATGTTCCTTACGGGTATGAGTCCATTCTTAGGCTCTGTATTTACATTTACAACGCTGTTAATTGCAATTCCATCGGCTGTTAAAGCCTTTAATTACATTACTACATTATGGAAAGGTAACTTGCAAATGACACCGGCTATGTTGTTCTCGATTGGTTTGGTTTCTACTTTCGTTACAGGTGGTGTAACTGGATTGATTTTAGGAGATTCTGCTTTAGATATTAATGTTCACGATACTTATTTCGTAGTTGGTCACTTTCACATTGTGATGGGCCTTTCTGCAATTTTCGGGATGTTTGCTGGAGTTTATCACTGGTACCCAAAATTGTATGGTCGCAGAATGAACAAGTCTATGGGATATATCCACTTCTGGATTACATTTATTTGCGCTTATGGTGTATTCTTTCCAATGCACTTTTTAGGATTAGCAGGATTGCCAAGACGCTATTACTCCAATGTTGAATTCCCAATGTTCGATACCTTAGCGGACATAAATGTTTTGATTACCTTCTTCGCTATCGCTGGAGGTATCGCGCAGGTTGTTTTCTTATTTAATTTCTTTTACAGTATTTGGGGTGGAAGAAAAGCAACTCAAAATCCTTGGAAAGGAAATACGCTTGAGTGGACAACACCTGTAGAGCATTTGCATGGCAACTGGCCAGGAGAAATTCCTTCAGTTCACAGATGGGCATACGATTACAGTAAGCCCAATGCTGATGGTTCAGACTATGTTATTCCAGGTCAAGACTATGTTCCACAAACTACTCCATTGATGGGCGGTGAAGAGCCAGGGCATTAAACAGAATAGTTAACAAAATATTTAAAGCCATCCTTTATTCGGGATGGCTTTTTTGTTTCTTTGGAAGAAAGGTAATTATCATAGAATGAATCCCAATTTAGATCCGAATTCAGAGAGGTTTACTCCTGATGAAGTTGACTTAGAAAGAAAGTTAAGACCATTAAGTTTTGATGATTTTGCCGGTCAAGACAAGATTCTAGAAAACTTAAGGGTATTTGTAAAAGCTGCTACGAACAGAAGCGAGGCTTTAGATCATGTGCTTTTACATGGCCCACCTGGATTAGGTAAAACAACCTTATCTCATATTCTTGCCAATGAATTAAATGTTGGTATAAAAGTTACCTCAGGTCCGGTATTAGATAAACCTGGCGATCTCGCTGGACTTTTGACTAATCTTGAAGAGAACGATGTTTTGTTTATTGATGAAATCCACCGGTTGAGCCCAATAATTGAAGAGTATTTGTATTCTGCAATGGAGGATTTTAAGATTGACATTATGATAGACAGCGGACCGAGTGCGCGGTCAGTGCAGATCACATTGAATCCATTTACATTAGTTGGAGCAACAACTCGTTCAGGGTTACTGACTTCACCCTTGAGAGCGAGATTCGGAATAAATTCAAGGTTGGAATATTATTCAACTGAATTGCTTTCAACGATAGTTGAGCGTTCCGCTGATATCTTAGATGTGCCCATTCATGAAAATGCGTGCATAGAAATTGCTAGAAGAAGTAGAGGTACACCCAGAATTGCCAATGCGCTCTTAAGAAGAGTTCGAGATTTTGCGCAAGTAAAAGGATCCGGTACAATCGATATGGAAATTTCAAAATATGGATTAAACGCGTTAGATGTAGATGAGCATGGTTTAGATGAAATGGACAACAAAATATTGATGACAATCATTGATAAATTTGCGGGTGGACCAGTCGGACTAAATACCTTATCAACTGCTGTTTCGGAAGAATCGGATACCATTGAAGAAGTGTATGAACCGTACCTGATTAAGGAAGGTTATTTAATGCGAACCCCACGTGGGAGAATTGTAACTGATAGAAGTTACAAGCACCTTGGAGTGAAAAAGGATACTGGAAATCAGCAAGGTTTATTTTGAACCTAAAAGAACAATACAGCACAATGATAAAGACCGAGGCCAACCGCCTCGGTTTTTTGTCTTGTGGTATTTCTAAAGCTGGGTTTTTAGAAGAGGAGGCTCCTCGACTTGAGAAATGGTTAAACGAGGGTATGCATGGCTCCATGAGCTACATGGAAAATCATTTTGATAAAAGATTAGATCCTACAAAACTGGTGGAGGACAGCAAGTCTGTTATTTCTGTATTATTAAATTATTTCCCTGAAAAGGATTTGGCTGAAGATGGAAAACCTAAACTTTCTAAGTATGCTTATGGCGAAGATTACCATTTCGTTTTAAAGGATAAGCTAAAAGAACTTACTCATTTTATTACTGAGAATATTGGTGAGGTAGCTGGCAGGGCATTCGTTGATTCTGCTCCTGTGTTGGATAGAGTTTGGGCAAAGAAGGCTGGCTTAGGCTGGATAGGTAAGCACAGTTTGCTTTTAACGAAACAATCTGGTTCTTTTTATTTTATTGGTGAGCTTATCCTAGATTTAGAATTAGAACCTGATGGGCCTACTACAGATCATTGTGGTAATTGCTCTGCCTGCATGGATGCTTGTCCAACAGAAGCGATAGTTGCCCCTTATGTTGTAGATGGTAATAAATGCATTTCACATTTAACTATTGAATTGAAAGACAGCATACCACTTGAGTTTAAAAAATCAATGGATGACTGGGCTTTTGGTTGTGATATTTGTCAAGATGTTTGTCCATGGAATAGGTTTTCAAAACCACATACTGAACCCCGATTTAAGCCTTCTGTCGAGCTTAAGGAATTGCTTGCTGATAGTTGGTCTGAAATAACAGATGAGGTCTTTAAGAAAGTGTTTAAGGGTTCCGCAGTTAAAAGAACAAAGTATGTCGGTTTAAAAAGAAACTTAGATTTTTTGAAATAAAAAAAGCGCAATCGAATGGTTGCGCTTTTCAAAGTTTAGAATAAGTTAAAAAAGTTTTATTTCATTTACTTGAATGATCTCTTGATTTGAAGTACTGTAGACGAACGCAATTATTCGACAGTGATCTTCTCTCCATTCATTTTTAATTGTAATAGTGCCTGTGTAATTAAGTTTAGTTCCTTCAGCTGCTGAACCGTTAATATAGCTTTCCCCCCAAATAGAATTAGAAGATTTTCTTAGTACATAATTATGAACGTAATCTAAAACATTACCCGTTGGTGTAACCTGAGGTGAGACTATACTGTCTTCTGCTAAAAGTAAAACAATGTTAAAGTCTCCAACAATTTCATTAAATACTTCAGAGTCTACAGAGATTGAGACTTGTCTATTTCCAGAATCAAAATTTGCAGAAATATCTACACTTAAATCAGCCTCGATATCAATAAAAGCACTTGTTTCATCTGCCCAGCTGGTATACGACTTAAAAGGATCGGTGGGATAGTCAATTCGATTGACCATTCCAGTTGGATATCCACTTGGATTAAAGAATGATTCTAAAGTATTACCCTCTGTAGTTCTAAAATCTGCATCGAATGGAGAAGCACCAGGAACTGAGAAGAAGCCTGTGTGAATAGCAATAGAAACAACTCTTCCTTCATAACCGTTCAGGCCTTTAATCACTTTAATTGCATCTGTTGCTTTCGGGCAATTGTTGCATCTTTGACCTGTATAATCCTCGATGAGAATATTTCTCATAACCACGTCATTCGTGTCAATAGGTCCACCTCCATTATCCTGAAAAGGCTCACTGACATAGTCACAACTTATTGCTGTAAAAAATATCACTACAAGAATCGATACTCTTTCGAAAAATACTTTCATCTTTTTTTAAAAATTACTGGTTATGGACATCTGCAATCCGTTAGATGCTGGCACAAACCTGCACACTCCTCCAACACAAAAGATTCCACTGGGTTGTCTTCCGTAGCCCAATTGAATTCTTGTTGGGCCATCGCTATACGCAACGTTGACAAACGGATAGTTGAGCCTAAAGTTTTCATTCGGGTTGCCAAAATTGTATATATTTTGAACACTGAAAAACCAATGGGGAGAGATTGAGTATTCGATCAAACCAAGAACCATTGAACCTGCACCCAATTCATCAAATGCTCTACCAACTGAATCTTGCTCTGAGAAGAGGCCTTGTACTTCAAACCTCAGGTAATGTTTTGGTTTGATTTTATATTGCATTTCCAAGACAAATTCATTTAAGTAAATAATGCTTGGTGTTTTTTTGATCATTACTTCGTCTCTCAGTCCTTTGTTTAACAAGTCGAAGTTGTATTGAACGTTTAAATAAGTAAAGGTCATTTTCCACTTTTTGTTCAACTTACGCTTAAACCCAACATTAAAATCTTGATAGTATTTTACTTGACCTAATTTGAACCATTCAGTATCATATCCGTCTGTACCTGTCTGTCCAATATCAGTGTCTTCATCAATTTTAGACTTGTATATACTTCCAGCGTAAGCGAAGTTAGCAAACAGTTGAGTGCCATATTTACCTCCTAAAACTGTCTTTTTATGTAGGTTGTAAGTAAACTCTACTTGAAGATTTTGCTCACCATTAATTTGTGTGGCGTATGGATACAATGCTGGTAGCGTGTATGTGTGGTATCTTGTGCCTGCAGGGATATAGTTAATCAACGTTTCAATCTGCTGCGCATTCCTTTCAGAGCGGTAAGACATGTTGTCTATGCGCTTTCCACTTACCATAAAACCGAAGTCTTTATTTGCATAGTTAATGGCAAATGTTAAACCTTCTCCAGGTCTGTAAATGAAGTTATTGTCAGAGCTAGGATCATTAATTTTATATACGTATTCTGCATAAATCCCGAGTCCACCTCTTTGCACATTTACTCTACCTCCCCATGATCCAACATTTTTTGGAAGGTTATAAATCGGGCTGTTGTCAGGTTCATACTTACTAACAAAACTTCCACCAACGGTGATGAGTGTTTTGTTTTCAGACATTCCAGAGAACAACTCATTTAAATTAACTTCAGCGTCAACCCCTCTTACAATTCCAGAACTTTTGTCAAAGTATTTTCTCTGACGACCAATCATTCCTTTAACAGTAACTCCATTTTTAGAGTACTTTACGCGTGCTCCGTCAAATACATTGTCATATCCCAGTCCTCTTTCTTCGTAAGCTCTTAAGATCATTCCACTCCCGAACTGCTCGTAAAAATTACCAGCTGTTACATCTAAGCCATGTGTATTGTATTGTAGGAAGCGATATGTGATACCTTCTCCTCTGTAACCCTGAGGGAAGCCGATCATTACATTCTGATAGTTTTCGTAGCGCACACCTGCGGTAAAACCACCTCGGGTATAAATCAAGTTCATAAAACCTTGGCCTAAAAACTTTTCGTCTGGATAAGCTTCTTTGTTCGGGTCTAAAATGCTATCTCTGACATAGAGTTGCCCATCAAATTGAAAATTGCCATGCAATTCTCCGGTGTTTATTGTTTGCGTTTGAGACCAACCTGTAAAACTAAAAAGGGCTATAAGCCCTAATATTATTTTTTTCATCTAAAAGATTCTAGTCGTTTAGTTGACAGCTTCTCCAGCTGCAACTTTTTCCAAGACTTCATACAATTCGTCCTCATCGCCAAGGGCATATCCAGTATGTTGCCAAACAATATTTCCGTTGCCATCTAGCACAAAAGTGTGCGGTATATTATTTACGCCTAAAGCACGTTTGAAATCTTGATTTTGATCAATAAAGACATCATATTCCCAACCTTTTGTTTTGGCTAATGGGCCAACTTTGCCGGAGTTACGAGAATCGTCTATAGAAACCGCAATGATTTTCACGCCTAAATCTTCTTGCCAATCTTCATATACCTCAGCCATTGCATCTAATTCGCGCATACATGGTTTACACCAAGTTGCCCAAAAACTAATAACTATTGGGTTACCATCATTTGTAAAGCTAGATGTATTCACTGTTTGTCCGTCAACCGATGTAACATTAATTTTCGGCAAACTATTTTGAGCAAAGCTTAAAGTGGAGAAAAGAATTGTAATTGCTAGGATTAACTTTTTCATTTTCAAAAGAATGTATTTTTATATGATGAGGCGAATTTAGGATTATTTGCGGAAGCACAAAACATGATTTATATCTTTGGTTATATTTGCCAATCATATAATTAAATTAAAAAGGAGAGATGAAGAAGATAATTACACTTGTAGCTGTTGTTTTCGCTTTTGGCGTAAGCGCGCAGTCTTTAGAATTAGTTAGTCATGATGATACGGTGTATTATGACCCTCAAATTGCTCAGCTTGACGTTCAAGCCCATATTGAAATAAAGAATACTTCAGTTACAGACAATAAGTACAAGGTTAAAAGAAATGGACCTTTCGATCAATCATGCAGTACAAATTATTTTTGTTGGGATTTATGTTATTTGCCAACTGATTCTGTGAGCACTGGAAATCTAACAGTGATGTCTTCAGCAACGAACAACTTGTTTAGTGGTCATATATTATCTTCAGGTGGTGGTTTAGAAGATTGCTGTGAAATTGAATATACTTTTTTCAATCAAGACGATGTTACTGATAAACTTGATGTTTCGGTTATGTTTTGTGGAGATGTTTCTTTGTCAGTAAATGAAGATGTTTATTCTTTATTTAGTGTTTTCCCTAATCCAGCAAATGACTTTGTGAATATCGAGTACACTGGCAGCAAAGATGGTGCTTTCCAATTGTTTAACGTAGTTGGCCAATCTGTGTTCACTCAAACCCTAAGCGCAGGAGTTCAAAATACATCTGTGGATGTTTCTAGCTTGAAGTCAGGAGTGTATTTTTATACTTTAGTGATAGATGGCCAAGTAATGGAGACTAAGAAGCTCATTATTAAATAAACTATTTGTACAAATATTAAAAACCCGACTAGTGAGTTGGGTTTTTTTATGGCTAATATTTCGGTAGACATTTTAATCTTTCACCAAAATTACTCAGTATTTTTATTGGTTATTCTAAACAGAATTAGATTTCTGTGCTTTGGTAATAGCATATTTCGCACTCCTCTCTTGCATTGAATACTAAATGCACAATAAAATCTAAATGTAGTTTAGATGTCTCTAAAATAAATTTATAAAAGTTCTCAGAGCCTACCGTTTCGACAGCGACCTGTTTAAATTTTTTTACGAGTTAGAAGATGTGCTCAGCGCTTATATAGCTCTCTGGCTCTAATGAAATTCAGAAATATAATAAGTATTGAGTCTATTGCCTGACAACAGACTTATGGAAACAAAAAAACCGCTTAAGATTTTACCTTAAGCGGTTTAATATGTAGTTCTATCTTTTGCTGATTAGAAAACTAAACAGATGTGATTACTCAATGATTAATTTTTGAGTGCTTAATTTTCCTTCTGAAGCGATTTTTACAAAATAAATACCTGGCATAAGATTGCTTGTATTTAATTCAGTCGATTCTCCAGAGTATGTATTATCGATAACTTCAGCATAAACTACTTGCCCTAAAGCATTTGTAAGTTCTATGTTTACATTCTCAGTATTCTCATTAAAGCGAATATTTACAAAGTCGTTTGCTGGATTTGGGAAGATGTTAAAGTCTACAGTTCCTAAATTCTCGCTTATACCAATTGATTGCATATTACTCGAGGATTGGAATACTTCTTTAGTACTCGCATCTTGAATCCAAGCTATTACGCCTATATTATTGAAATCCTCTATTGAATGTTCTGTTGCGTGATTAATTGGATCACCAGCACTATTAGATAATCTATAGCTACCATTAAAGGTATAAGACATTGTCCAACTTTTCATTCCTTGCGGTTGAGCACCGATTGCAGTTCCGTTTGCGTCTGGAAGCATTTTTTTCATTACATGGTGAAATTCAGTTTCTCCATTGCTGCCAACGTTTTGGTATGTTATGTTTTCAACAATTGCAACATGTAATGTATTTGAAGAACTACTGAATGCATTTAAGAAAGTGGCATCTATTTGAACATCAACTTTCTGACCTGAAATTGTGTGTTTTGCTTCAAGATCAACAAAAGCAGGAACACTTTTGTACTGATCCATAATTCCTTGAGTTAAACCATTACCATTGCCATTCCATCCACCATCAATAGCTACATTAGGAACAGAATTTACACTATAATAAACTCTTCTATCTCCACCTTCATCCGTGTAATAAGGGTCACCAGATCCAGGCCAGCTCATTTGGTATTTAATTGAAGATTGTTCCCCAATGTTAGAGTTTGTATTGAACAAGGCTTCCATATTGGTATTTGCAGGAACGCATGGAGGACATGTTGATGAAGTAAATGTTTCATACAAAGGTCTACGAACAACAAAATTATCAACGACATTTACAATCTTAGTAATAGTGTCATTACTATTATTCATATCTGCATTTCCTGAGTTTAGATTGGATGCCCATATTTTTACAGTATACGTTCCTACAGCTGCAGGTGTCCAAGATGGACCCGTACTTAAGCTATCCGTGTCGAAAGTTCCTGACGAAAGGCCAGTAAAATTCGTTGTTACTGCAGCGGCTCCGTTTATGGAGTAATTGAAATCTAAATCTGTAATTGTTGTGGTACCAAGATTCATTAATTTTCCAGAAACATCAAATGGAGCCTGGTTAAGAATAAGATAGTTCGGCATTTCAACAGAAAGAGCTGACATGTCGTAAGCCGGTTGAACGCCATTTACAAAAGTATAATGCATATTGTCTGATGGTGTCTCATTAGATCCTGCCATTGCAGCAATTGCAGGAGAACCTGCAACACTAACAGCTGAAGTGCTTGAGAATTGAATTCCTAATGAAACTGTTGGCGGACCTGAATGTCTTTGGTCAACAATGTAAACATTGTTTGATGTCTCTTCCAATACTATACTCCAATATGTCCAGCCACCACCAGTGCCTGGATTAGTATGTGAGGTAAAAAAGACCCAATGCTGACGATTTGGTGCCGTTCCAAAAGTTTTCATCATTACATTGTCATTTGAACCTGTTGCAGCGATACCCCAAACACAAATAGAGTTATCTGGTATGCTTGCGCTTGGCAGTACAGCTGGAGTAGATGCTGGCACTGTTGATGCAGAGGTCGAAAATGTCAAAATTCCAGTAGTTGAAACTTTATACGTTGTTGCAGAAGCTCCATTGAACGTAAAAGGAAATGGAACCGTTTGGTTTGCCGACCAAGTAGGTGTGCCGCTTGGTCCTTGAAGAAGAGTCCATGAAGCATCTAAACCACTTCCATTGGGATATTCATTGTCGTTGTTTAAATTACCAGGGTTTCCAGGAGTTGGAGGCAGGTAATACATTTGTCCAAAAGTAGAAGCACTTATGAACAAAAGTGCCATTAATAAAGTAATTTTTTTCATCATCTATGTTATTTATGAATAATAATATTGAAGTGCAATATATCACTTTTAGGATTTAATTTTCAAACTGTTTAATGGGCTATTTGACTTTTGTAAAAGGGTAAAAAAAAAGACCGGCTGAAAGCCGGTCTTAATCTAAGTCTAAAAAAAATTATTTTACTAAAGAAATCATTTCAGTAGCAACATTGTTATCTACACCTACTTGCACAGAGTAAAGTCCCGTTGGAAGATTAGACAAGTCTAAGCTTATTTCGCCATCAGTAGATTGCACATCATTCAAAACAACTTGTCCTAAGCTATTAATCACATTTATCTCAACTTTAGAAGTTTCATCCATTGCTAAGCTTATATTGATTACACCTGAAGTAGGATTAGGATAAACTTGAAGTCTAGAATCAAAATCATTTTCAGAAATTGAAATTGTACTTTCAGTGGCATAAGCAGATTGCTCAATGTTTCCTTGAGCGTCTTGAAGCCAAACAAGAACTCCTAAATCTGTAAATTCTTCTACAGAGTGCTCCATTGAATGATTTATTGGATCATTTGCGCTGTTAGGCTTTCTGAAGTTGCCTTGGAAAGTATAGCTGTAAGCAGCAGTATACTGCTGTCCTTTTGTCAAGTTGCCAACGCTTTTACCACTTGCATCTGGAAGCATTTTTTTCATTACATGGAAAAATTCGGTTTCACCATTTGAACCAACATTTTGAACTGTTTTGTTTTCAAAAATAGCAGTGTGAAGTGTGTAGCCTGTGCCAGGTAAATTTTCAACAGCATTGATGTCAATGCTAACTTTAACAACTTTGTTATTTGGTCCGGCTAATGCGAATTTAGCATCGATGCTTGCCATTGAAGGAACAGCTTGATAAGAGTTCATAATATCTTGAGTCAAAGAATTTCCGTTTTGGCCCCAGCCACCATCTAATTCCATGTTTGGCACTCCAGTAACATTGTAAAACGTTCTTCTTACACCAGCTTCATCAGTATAATAAGGATCACCATTTCCTGGCCAGCTCACTTGATATTTTAACGAAGTAAATCTACCCGTGTTTGAAGCATCATTGTAAAGTGCTTCCAAATTAGAGTTTGCAGGCACACATGGAGGACATGTAGACGATGTGAATGTTTCAATTAAAGTGGTTCTAGGAACAACTGCTGAAACAACATTTATCATTTTGTGAATAGTGTCATTCATTGTGTTTTGGTCATTAGAACCGTCCAAAGATGAACACCAAACAGCAATGTCATACATGCCAACAGCAGAAGGAGTCCAAGCAGTTGCATGTGAGAAGCTCGTTGCAGTAAAAGGACCTACTGAAGCACTTGTTACGTTGTCAGAAAAAACCATTCCTGCTCCATTAATTTGATAATTAACTGTAAAATTGTTTATCGTGCTGCTTCCAACATTCATTACCTCTCCTGAAATAGTAAAAGGAGCTGTGTTTAAACCTTGAGTTTCATATAAATCAATTTCAGTTGCCATGAAATCTTTTGCATAAGGAACAAATACTTTGAAATTATCTATCGCAGCTCCATAAGTCCAGCCACTACCATCATTGTAATCGATACCAAATTTTACGTTCGTATTTCCTGAACCTGCAAAGGCAGAAACATCAATATAAGCAGTGCCCCAACTTGCAGCAGCTAGCTTTTGTACATTTGACCATGTTGTTCCACCGTCAGTAGAAGCCGTAAGGTATAGTTCCTCTTGAGCACCCTGATACAAGGCATCGAAGTAATAATAATCCATAGATACAAATACGGTTGTCTGAGTGGAAAGATCTATAGTTTTAGTTTCTAAAACATCGTTTGACTTGTCACAATTACATCCGTCATCATTGGTTGCCGCAATCTTAGATCCATTATCAGGAATAGCGAAATATTGACTGCTCAGCGAGGCCGCAGTTCCAAAATTATAACCACCATCAGTAGAGCTTGTTGTTTGACTCCAACCCGTAGGTAAAGAACCTGATTCAAAGTCCTCGTTTAAGAAAACAGTTTGTGCAGACATAGAGCCTACAAGCAATCCAGCCGCTAAAAGTAATTTGTTTTTCATTTTTTTTGTTTTAATTTTTATGTGGACGAATATATAATAAACGCCCAAAGAACAAAATGTTACAAGTTGATTTTGACAACTCTATTAGGCGTCTTAAAAATGTATGAGTAAAATCAATAATTTATTCGTTTTCCACTTTTCTTGGTACTCAATAAATTCTTGAAAGAATACCATTGAGATTAATATCCTAGGCGTAAATTCCGCACTTTAAAAAAAATAGAGCTTCGGTATATGAAATTTCTATTTTTGGCGTTTTATTGAACCGTTTAGCACCTAAATAAAAGTAAAATGTATCATCACTTACGCGGAAGGTTGGTTGAGAAAAATCCAACTTATGTAGTATTGGAATGTGGAGGCGTTGGTTATATGGTTCATATATCGTTAACGACATTTTCTAAACTCCCAGAAGTAGAATCATGCATGCTGTATACGAGCTATATAGTGAGAGAAGATGCGCAGATACTTTTTGGTTTTGCCGAGAAATCTGAACGAGAAATCTTCGAGATGTTAATTACCGTTTCGGGAGTAGGCGCAAACACCGCCAGACTCATACTATCGTCATTAACACCTAAGGAAGCGGTAAGTGCTATTACCTCCGAAAATGTTGCATTGTTGCAATCTGTAAAAGGGATTGGTGCAAAAACAGCACAGCGCATAATCATAGATTTAAAAGATAAGGTCCTGAAGACCTCAATTGGTGAAGATGAAAAAGGAGTAATAAATATTGACAGTGGTGTACGAAATGAAGCAATTCAAGCGTTAGAGGT
>Ga0102906_1000137_pt1 | contig 23370 bp, 17 predicted proteins | sample Colrivmet1556A02_FD_78498 | JGI IMG/M metagenome (GOLD analysis project Ga0102906, IMG submission 78498) | Estuarine microbial communities from the Columbia River estuary - metaG 1556A-02 | ecosystem: Environmental > Aquatic > Marine > Intertidal zone > Estuary | place: USA: Columbia River... | reverse complement strand
ATAGCCAGGGCGAAAAAACCTAACTTGCTCAAAACCTTTGACCGCCTTTAAGGCCTTGTATTGAACGTCTTCTGGCAAGGAAGTGGAGAATCCGTTGATGTAATATTCAACAGTATTCCAGCCCTCAGGTTCAACGAAAATTTGATGCCTCTCCTTTTCAGAAAATCGGTTGATTTTATCTTCAATTGAAGGGCAATACCTTGGCCCAATACTTTGAATTCTACCGTTGAACATTGGTGAGCGATCAAAGCCTTCCTTCAATAGGTTGTGAACTTCTGCACTCGTGTGGGTCATATGGCAGGAGCGTTGGTTTTCAAGCGGTTTGGTTGTTTCTAAGTATGAAAATTTCTGAGGGGTAACATCCCCAGGCTGTTCAATCATCTTAGAGAAATCTAATGAGCGCCCATCAACTCGTGGCGGGGTGCCTGTTTTCATTCGTCCTGAATCAAACCCCAAATCAATCAGCTGTTCTGTAATCCCTGTTGCAGCGCGTTCACCAGCGCGTCCTCCGCCAAAATTTTTATCTCCAATATGTATGAGTCCGTTTAAAAACGTTCCATTGGTGAGTACCACGCTTCGAGACTTTATTTCAAGTCCTAAAGATGTTTTTACGCCAACAACCTGCTCGCCCTTAATAATAAGGCCAACGACCATATCTTGATAAAAATCTAAGTTTTGGGTTTGTTCTAAAAGCATTCTCCAGTCTTCCGCAAACCGCATACGGTCGCTTTGCACTCTTGGGCTCCACATTGCCGGCCCCTTTGATTTGTTAAGCATCTTAAACTGTATTGCGGAAGTGTCACTAACAATTCCGCTGTATCCGCCAAGGGCGTCAATTTCGCGAACTATTTGACCTTTTGCAATACCGCCCATTGCTGGGTTGCAAGACATTTGTGCAATATTTTGAAGGTTCATGGTAACCAATAGCGTCTTGCTGCCCATATTAGCAGCAGCAGCAGCGGCTTCACTCCCAGCGTGTCCACCTCCTACAACAATTACATCATAAACTTTATCAAACATTTATATCGAATTATGTTCCACGTGGAACAATTTTGTGCAAATATACGCTTATCTGATTAATTCAAACTGACAAAGGTAGTGGTCTTCCTTTTGGCGCATTTGTTTTTTTTGCTGCTCTGTAGAATCTTTGTATCCACATAGATGTAATACCCCATGAGCGATCACGCGGTGTAACTCATTTAGGGCGCTAGTGTTGAAGTCTTTTGCATTCTCAACAACGCGGTCAACAGAAATACAAATATCACCGTAAACCTCTTGTCCTACATTGTAATCAAAAGTTAAAATATCAGTTAGCGTGTTATGGTTTAAAAACTCAACATTAAGTTGGTGCAATTGGTGGTCGTAGCAAAACAAAAAATTTAACTCTCCCAAAGAAAAGCTTTCTTCAGTTAGAATAGCACACAGCCATTTCTTTATCTTGGTTTTGTTGGGTATATCAAAAGTGGTTGTGTTGTTAAAGCTGATCATCTTTGGCATTGAAATAACGTTCTACTTTTTTCTTAATGTTCTTTCGCAAAGGTAAGGGCTTTCTATTTAAAATCTCATCGGAGTTAAAAAGGCGCTTGATTTCCTCTTTGGTTAAACGCTCTCCTTGTGTGAATCTTCTTTTGTTTGTTTGGGATTGCCTTTTTGAGGACTGTCCCTTGTTTAGTACCGCTTCATTAAGTTTTAGAAACTCATAATTTAAGGCCTGCATTTTTTTAATCAAGTTCGAGCTAACACCTTGATTTACAATCATTTGCTCTATTTTTTTAATTGACTCTAGGGCTGTTTTTCCTTGACCGGACAAGCCTTCTTTTTCCAAAGCGCGCTCGAGTGCTTGGCGCAGCTTTTGTTGCTGCTTGTACAATTCGAATAAAGACTGTCCAGATTCCTCGGGGTCGCTGTATTGGCTAGGTTCTCTGCCGTTTTTTGAAGATGATCCAGGCTCTTCGCCTTTGCCTTGTCCTTTGGGCTTTTCTCCTTGCTTGCCGGGTTTTTGTTTGCCCTCTTTTTTCCCATTCATCATCTCTTCCGCTTGTTTTTGTAAATCTTCTTGACTCATTATGATATCTGGCAATTGCATGTCTCCATCACCCTGACCTGGGCTAGGCTGTAGTTGCATTTCGAGTTTATCCAAAATATCACTCAACATGTTTGCCAAATTATTGGTTGATGTGATTGCGTACTGCTGTGCTGCTGTAGCTTCATAGTTTCTGTTTTCGGAAAGTGAATTAAGTGCTTTATCAATATTAAAATAAACATCTGATATTTCCTTGTTTATAGATTCTGAAATCATCGGTTGGCGCAGTGAAACCATAAAAAGACTATCGTCTATGTGCTCAAAATGAGTCTTTAGGTTCATTTGCTTCTTAATAGGCTTTTGGGTGAGGATTTCTTGTGTATTAGCATTTACAAATCGATTCATTAAACCCTCTTGTTCAAAAGAAAAAACTAATAGATTGTCTAATATTTGGCGTAGCGTCTCTGCATCTTCACTATTCTGTTTTGAGGCGCCTCCAGCCATATTTTGGCTCATTTGATGAGCAAGTTGTCTCATTTTTTGAGCAGCTTTCTTTTGTGCTTTTTGCGCTTGGCCCTTTTGTTGATCAGATTTGGTTGGGTTAGTTGTGTTCTGGGATTGTTCTAAAAGATTACTAGCGTCTTGCTGATCGTTTTGAATAGACTCTTCCTCATTTTGTGTGTCTGGAATCGAAAGCGGTGTTTTTAACGAATTATTTTGTTTGCGGAGGTCGTCTAGGGCGTCTTTAATTTTAGCAAATGTTTTGTTTAGCTCGTCTTGCTCACGTTTATCTTGGTGCTGTTTTTTGATGTGACTATTGGAAAGCGCCTGTTGCTTATCCGCCAGCTCTTCTAAGCTTCTTTTAAGTTGTTCAGCTTTTTTTGAAACATAATAACGCTTCGTTAGCTCCAACATTTGTTGTAGGCTTCGTTGCTTATTTTTACTTTGTTGACCTAGTTTCTTTAACTTTTCCATGAGCCCCTCTTGTTGAATCTTTTTGGCGAGCTGCTCAAGTTCTTGGAGCTTCATTTCGTCCTCTTCAAGGCGTTGGTTTTGCTCTTGGACCCGTTTTATTAATTCTTCTTTCAATGGGTCTGGTGACTCTTCGCTAAACTCCTTAAGTGTCTTTTCCATTTGTTTGTTAAACCGCCTTAAGATGTCGTCCTGCTGCTGCTGACGCCTTAATAAAGCGCTAATCTTTTCCTTATCATTAAAGCTTAATTTATCCTTCTGAAGTTGTTCTTTTGTAAACTGATCTATGAGGTTGTTTTGATTTTTAACTGACTTGACCGATTTTTCTAATCCTTGAACAACACTTTTCTGAGTTACAAGCGCCTCATTTTGAATAGATTTGTTACTTTTAAACAAATAAGTGAAGACTTCTGTTTTAGTACTGTTAGGCTTTGGAAAGGGGTCGTTGTCGAAAACTTCAAAATAGAATTCATAAGCTGTATCTGGCAAAAGATCTAAATCGTTAGGAAAATCATAAACAAACTCTAAATTATCGTCAAACAAAATATTGCGGGTTTTGTTCTGCCCGGGATCACCTTTAGGATAATATTGAATTTCAAGATTAGAGATGCCGTAATCATCACTTAATTGCCCATAAAAATAGAACGCGTTATCGTTCGATTCATTACGCTTTTGCATAACCCTTATGCTTGGGGGCTGGTCTTTTTTGACACGAATATTAAATGACAATGTTTCGTGCTGTTTTAGCTCGCTGTTATTCGTTTGAATAGTGTAAGCAAGGTCGGAAAACACTTGTTTGCTTGTGAAAAAATTATTTCTCGAGCGGGTGAAATCTAAGGTTTTTTCAGCGGTCGAGAAAGTAATGTTTTGAGTGGATTGGGCGGTTAATGACCAAGTGAGCGTTGTGCCTTCAGGAACAGAAACGTTTGAAAAATTGGCGACCCTTTTATCTCTAGTTTTTGTGTAGGGCGGGTAATCAATCAGTAGTTGAGAATTGACTATTTTTGGAGCCTTTAGCACTAAGAACTGATATAAAGGCGATTGGGTATCGCCTGAGGAAAGACTAAAGCCTAAAGACTCTGTAGGGTTTAAAAACCTGTATTGGAATAATTGGTTGTCTACCTTTTTTAGAAAATATGATTGCCCTGCAAAACTAATTTCAACTTTATCAGGGACAACACGCCCTTCTGTTTTGACGTTCAGAAAAAAAGGAGTTTTTTCAATTGTTTTGAGCGACTCATTAAGAATAATAAATTTAAATGGCGCTGGGGGGGTATAGTGTGTTTTGTAGTCAACCACACGGCTTAATCCTTCTCTAAAATTTGATTGGCTTCCAGAAGCATAAACTATACCAATAACAAATAAAGGCATAAAAGCGTATTTCGAATACTTTAGATTGTCTCTCAACCGTACCGCTCTTTTAAAGGAGATGTTTTTAAACTCTTGCGTTTTTTGCTGAATTGTTGCTGTTATAAATTCAGATTGAGGCTGGCTATTTAGCTGAATTGCATTCAACAACTTATCCTTGATTTCTGGGAAGAAATCACCAATAATTTTAGAGGCTTGCTGGTGATCAATCCCTGAACGAAACCTCAAAAAGCTTAAAAAAGGAGCCAATAAAAACTTGATAAACAAAAAGGCTTCAAAAGAAATTAAAGACCAAAAAACAAAGGCACGCGCTGTTGCTGAAAACCAAAAAAATGATTCAATTAACGACCAAAATAAAATGTATAAGAGCCCAAAACAAAAAAAGAGCAGGGCGCCCTTTATTAAAGCGCTTGCATAATAGCGCTTGATGAACGCTTCTAGCTTTTCTCTTATTTCATCAAAATGGTCCAAGGCCTGTTTTTAGTCTATAAATCTACAATAATAATTAACACTCGTAAAGCGTGAATAAAGGAAAAAAAAGCAAAGGCATTTTTGTTTGGGCATTCGACTTTGGGCATATATCTTTGCAGTAAGACAACACTCAATGAAAAACCCTATTCGCGTCCGTTTTGCACCAAGCCCAACCGGCCCGCTACACATCGGTGGTGTGCGCACCGCGCTGTTTAATTATTTATTTGCTAAAAAACACAAGGGAAGTTTTATTTTACGCATCGAGGATACGGATCAAAACCGCTATGTTTCTGGCGCAGAGGACTACATTATAAATGCCTTAAATTGGTGTAAGATTCCCTTTTCGGAGGGTCCTGGAAAAGAAGGTAACTGCGGGCCTTATAGACAAAGTGAGCGGAAAAAAATTTACAGAGAGCACATCAATATATTACTTAAAAAAGGAAGGGCTTATTACGCATTCGATAGTGCTGATGATTTGGCAAAAGAACGAAAAAACCACGAAGAAAAAGGTAAAACCTTCATATACAACTGGCACAACAGAAAGAAAGGTAGGCTGGTAAACTCTTTAGTTTTAACAGAAGCAGAGACCGGCCAAAGAATAAAAAGTGGTGCGCCCTATGTTGTGCGTTTTTTAATGCCTGAGGGGCAGACTATAAAACTAAATGATATTGTGAGGGGTCAGATGTCTATAGACAGTAGTATTCTTGATGATAAAATATTATTTAAATCAGATGGAATGCCAACCTATCATTTGGCTAATGTTGTAGATGACCACCTTATGGCTATTTCTCACGTGATTAGAGGTGAGGAGTGGTTGCCATCTTTGGCGTTACACCAAATGCTCTATGACGCTTTTGAGTGGGATGCTCCACAATTTGCACACCTGCCGTTAATCTTAAAACCTACCGGAAAAGGAAAGCTAAGCAAGCGTGATGGTGATAAACTGGGGTTTCCTGTTTTTCCTTTAAGATGGAAAGACATCAACACGGACTCAAGCGGATATAAAGAAAGCGGTTATCTTTCTGAAGCTGTAATTAATTTTTTAGCTTTTTTAGGGTGGAACCCTGGAACAGAGCAGGAGCTTTTTTCATTAGATGAACTTGTACAGTCTTTTGATTTTGACCACGTAAACAAAGCGGGGGCTCGCTTTGATCCTGAAAAGATTAAATGGTACAACCACCAGTATATTCAACGCGCATCCAATGCAGAACTAGCGCAACAATTAATAAGCTCTCATAAAGTGCTCAACGGATTAGACCAAAACTATGTTGAACTTGTCATTGGCCTTATCAAAGAAAGAGCTGACCTTGTTCCAGATCTTTGGCGACTGAGCAAATACTTCTTTGAAGCGCCTGATCGATATGATGAGAAAAGCCTGAAAAAAGCTTGGAGGGAAGATACTAATGTGCTTTTAACAGAACTAGTTTCTGTTTTAGAAAATGCAAATGACGGATCTGCAAAATCGATTAAAATCGCTGTGTCTGACTGGATTAAAAGTAAAAACATTGGCTTTGGGAAAATAATGATGCCGTTGAGGGTTGCTCTTGTTGGGGCTTTAGAAGGCGTAGATGTGTTTGAAATTGTTTTCTATATTGGTAAAAAGGAAACAATAGGCCGAATTAACGCACTTATACAGCAGCAAGCATAAACAAAGCTAAATGGTCTTATAAATTTGACTACTTTTGTGCTCTCATAAGCAGGCAAACAACTCGATGAAAAATATAAGAAACTTTTGTATTATCGCACATATTGACCACGGTAAAAGCACCTTGGCGGATCGTCTTTTGGACTTTACAGGGGCTGTTAGTGAGCGGGAAAAGCAAAACCAGCTTTTAGACAATATGGACTTAGAACGTGAGCGGGGAATCACAATTAAGTCCCACGCCATACAAATGGATTATGAATACAATGGAGAACAATACACTCTGAATCTAATTGATACGCCTGGCCATGTAGATTTTAGCTATGAAGTGTCACGGTCTATTGCGGCTTGTGAAGGTGCGCTATTGGTTGTTGACGCCGCTCAGAGTATACAGGCGCAAACCATATCAAATTTGTATTTGGCTTTAGAAAATGATTTAGAAATAATCCCTGTTTTGAATAAAATAGACCTGCCAAGTGCAAATCCTGAGGAAGTGACAGACGACATTGTCGACCTTTTAGGGTGTAGGGCAGAAGATGTAATTCCTGCAAGTGCCAAAACTGGTCTAGGTATTGACACTATTTTAGAGGCAGTAATTAAACTTATTCCACCCCCAAAGGGTAATCCTAACGAACCGCTTCAAGCCCTAGTATTTGATTCTGTTTACAATTCCTTCAGGGGGGTTGAAACTTATTTTAAGGTAGTCAGCGGTAGTATAAAGAAAAACCAGTCGGTTAAATTTATGGCAACTGGCAAAATCTATGGTGCGGATGAGGTTGGAACCTTAAATTTGACACAAACCCCAAAGAAAGAAATTAAAACAGGTGACGTGGGTTACCTAATTACAGGTATTAAAGACGCAAGAGAAGTTAAGGTTGGGGACACAATAACAGACGCTCAAAACCCAACAAGCGCAGCTGTTGATGGTTTTGAAGATGTAAAACCAATGGTTTTCGCTGGTATATACCCTGTAGATACCGAAGAATATGAAGAACTCCGAGGGTCTATGGAAAAACTTCAACTCAACGATGCCTCATTGGTGTTTCAGGCAGAAAGCTCGGCAGCTTTAGGGTTTGGTTTTCGCTGTGGCTTCTTAGGTATGTTGCACCTAGAAATCATACAAGAACGGCTAGAGCGGGAGTTTAATATGACGGTAATTACAACCGTTCCTAACGTATCATACCACGCATACACCCGAAAGAATCCTGACGAATTAATCTTGTTAAACAACCCATCGGATCTTCCTGACCCCTCTACATTAGACCGAATTGAAGAGCCATATATCAAAGCTACCATTATTACCAAATCTGATTTTGTCGGCAATGTTATGTCGCTTTGTATTGAAAAAAGAGGACAAATCACCAATCAGACCTACCTTACAACCCAACGCGTAGAGCTTAGCTTTGACATGCCTTTGGCAGAAATTGTTTTTGATTTTTATGACCGCCTAAAAACCGTGTCTAAAGGGTATGCTTCTTTTGACTATAGCCCTATTGGTATGCGGGTCTCAAAATTAGTTCGGGTGGATGTTTTGCTTAACGGTCAATCTGTAGATGCTTTATCGGCGCTTATTCACCTCGACAGCGCACAAAAAATTGGGCGGAAAATGTGCGGTAAACTCAAGGAGCTTATCCCTAGGCAACAGTTTGATATTCCTATACAAGCCGCAATAGGTGCGAAAATTATTTCTAGAGAAACTGTTAAGGCTGTACGTAAAGACGTAACGGCAAAATGTTATGGCGGTGACATCTCTAGGAAACGAAAGCTTCTTGAAAACCAAAAGAAAGGAAAAAAGCGAATGCGTCAGGTGGGAAGTGTAGAAATTCCTCAAGAGGCTTTTATGGCAGTGCTTAAGCTAAACGACTAAGGTTAAACTTATTTTTTTGTTATTAACGAATGTCTTATATTTAGTTTAATAAAAGGCAAATAAGGTTGTTTGCTGCCCTTATTTATGAAGTGATTTGATGAGACTATACCCTTTAAATGTCGGAAATTTTAAACTAGACGGAGGCGCTATGTTTGGAGTGGTGCCGAAGTCTCTATGGTCAAAAACCAATCCTGCAGATCATAACAACATGATTGATATCGCTGCGCGTTGCTTATTAATTGAAAACGATAATCGTCTTATATTGATTGATAGTGGAATGGGCAATAAGCAGTCTAAAAAATTCTTTAACTACTATTACCGTTGGGGTGAACAAGGTGTAGAGCGCGCCCTAGCACAATACGGATTCAGTAAGGATGATGTAACTGATGTGTTTCTGACTCATTTACATTTTGATCATTGTGGTGGGGCTGTGGAATGGAACACCGACAGGACAGCCTATCAGCTAACGTTTAAGAATGCAACTTATTGGAGTAATGAAGATCACTGGCATTGGGCGAAAAATGCCAACAAACGCGAAAAAGCTTCATTTTTGATCGAAAACATTGAGCCTATTGAACAATCTGGTCATTTAAAATACATTGCTTCGGCAGAAAATGGTTTTGCGAGAAACTGCCCGCTTGGTTTTGATGTGCTCTTTGCTAACGGGCATACAGAAAAACAAATGATCCCTATTATAAAATATAAAAAGAAAACACTTTGTTTTATGGCAGATTTGTTGCCAACTGCAGGCCATGTTTCTTTACCCTTTATTATGGGGTACGATACCCGCCCTCTAATCACTTTAGAAGAAAAAGAGGCCTTTCTCAATTTAGCAGCCAATGAAAATTATTATCTTTTTATGGAGCACGACGCCTGCAATGAAATTATAACGGTCAAACATTCAGAAAAAGGTGTTCGCCTAAATTCTACCCATTCTTTCAACTCTATTTTTTAAAATTATGAAAAACTTAACCCCAACCAATGCGTTTATGCACCTTACAATAATTAGTGTGCTCCTGTTTAATAGCTGTGGCTCAACCGCCCCAATTATCTCAACACCAATAGAAAACATAGATAAAACTCCTTCTAAATTTTCTCCCTTAACCGCCGTTGAAGAAAAAATCTGGAGCCATTTGGATTTACAAAAAGACACTGTTCCTGGGGTAAGTTTAAACCTTGCTTATGAAAAATTAGTCAAACCAAAAAGCAAAACAATTGTCGTTGCAGTAATTGATTCTGGGATTGACATAACACATGAAGATTTAAGAGAAAACATCTGGATCAATCAAGACGAAATTCCAAACAATGGAATTGATGACGATGCAAACGGCTATATTGACGACATAAATGGTTGGAACTTTTTAGGTGAGGCCAACAATGAACAGTTAGAATATGTGCGGCTTTTGGCAACAAAGAATACAGCCCACCCAAGGTACAAAGAAGCTGAAAGAATATATAGCCGGGAACGCAGTAAATACGCGCGGTTGAAGCAACAATACAATACGATTCTTAATCAATTGACCTCCTCTGAAAATGCAGTTCTTGAACATCTTAACAAAGACAATTTTACAAAAGAAGAGGTCTACAACATATCCACAAAAGACCCTGTCCTGGCACAACACTTAAGTATAATTAAACAATCTTATGGTTTTGGCTACGAGACAATTGAAGGGCTTAAAAAAAGTCTTAAACGCGACCTAAAATCTTTTAATGAGCGTCTAGACTATAATCTAAATATAGATTTTGATGGTCGCTCTATCGTAAATGACGACCCAAACGACATAAGGGATAAAGCTTATGGGGATAATAATGTTAGACCCAAGGAAGGAAGAAGTCACGGCACACATGTTTCAGGCATTATTGCAGCTAAGCGAAATAATGGTATAGGAATAAATGGAGCGGCAGATAATGTAAAAATTATGGCAATAAGAAACACGCCTAACGGCGATGAATACGATAAAGACGTGGCTCTAGGTGTTTACTACGCTGTAAACAACGGAGCTAAGGTAATTAATATGAGTTTTGGGAAGGGGTTCTCTGATCACAGCAATTGGGTGAAGGATGCAATAGCTTATGCCGCAAAATACGACGTTTTGATTGTCGCTGCAGCTGGAAATAATGGAGAAAACAATGATTTTGTAAAAAACTATCCCAATGACCAAGATGGTATAGGAGAAGAAGTTTCGGATAATTTTATAAGCGTTGGTGCGTCTACAAGTGATTATAGTTCGGATCTTATCGCAGGTTTTTCTAACTATGGGAAAAGTAGTGTTGACGTATTTGCTCCTGGCACACGAATTTACTCTAGTTATCCAAACAACAAGTATGAGTTTGCACAAGGAACTTCTATGGCGGCACCATTAGTTAGCGGTATAGCAGCACTTTTATTTTCTCAGTACCCTAAGTTAAGTGCTTCTGAAGTAAAAAAAATAATTATGGTTTCTGGTTTGCCTATAAAAAAAGAGGTGGCGCTTGAGGATGGAACAATAAGCCTGATGAATAACCTTTGTAAATCAGGTAGATTAGTTAACGCATACAACGCCTTAATAATGGCGTCTAAACTTTCAAAATGATTTTGAACATGAAAAACATTCATTTCGTTGTGGTCCTAATGCTTGGGTATACAACACTTAGTTTTGGGCAAAATAATTACAATTATTGGCAACAGCATGTAGATTACACGATGGAGGTAAACATGGATGTTGAAACGTTCAATTATAAAGGTGTCCAGAAATTAGTATACACAAACAACTCCCCAGACACACTAAATATGGTTTTTTTTCATTTATACTTCAATGCCTTTCAGCCTGGGAGCGAAATGGACGTAAGGTCAAGAACCATAGCTGATCCAGACAGCAGGGTGATGAATAAAATTCAAAATTTGGGAAAAGAAGATCAGGGTTTTTTAAGGGTTAATAATCTAACTCAAAATAGCCTAGAGTTGGTATCTAAATTGTCGGGCACAATTTTGGAAGTTGAACTTGAGTCTCCAATCCTTCCTGGAGGTCAAACAAGCTTTGAGCTTGATTTTGAAGGGCAAGTTCCGCTTATTGTAAGGCGGGCGGGAAAAAACAGTAAAGAAGGTGTAGCACTATCGATGGCACAGTGGTTTCCAAAGCTCGCTGAATATGATTTTGAAGGTTGGCACGCCGATCCATATATTGGAAGAGAGTTCTATGGGGTTTGGGGTAATTTCGACTTAAAACTTACTATAGATAATCGTTACATTGTTGCAGGAACAGGGTATTTACAAAACACAGCTGATATTGAAATTCAGACTAGAGCACTAAGTGAGAAAGCAAAAAAAACTAATACCTGGCATTTTATTGCACCCAATGTACATGACTTCACTTGGGCGGCTGATCGGGACTATATTCATGATAAATTACAAATTGAAAACGGCCCAGTATTGAACTTCTATTATAAGAACTCTTTAAGTGAGGAATACAAAGAGCATTGGCGGGCCTTACAGCCGATTACAGCGAAGCTTATGTCTTTTTTTAATAAACACATTGGGCCCTACCCTTATGAACAATACTCTGTTATTCAGGGGGGTGATGGGGGAATGGAATATGCTATGTGTACGTTAATTACCGGAGAACGTAGCTTTGAGAGCTTAGTTGGAGTAACGGCTCATGAATTAGCACATACATGGTTCCATTTTTTGATGGCAACCAACGAAAGTAGGCACCCATGGATGGACGAGGGTTTTACAGAGTATATTTGTACAATGGCTGAGGTTGATGTTGTTGGTTTAGACGAAAACAGCTACTTTGATAACGCACACAGGCGCTATACTGAATATGCGCTGAGTGGGCAAGAACAGCCACAAAGCACGCATGCTGATCGATATCAATACAACAGCGCTTACAGCGTGTCTTCTTATGTTAAGGGAGCAATTTTCTTAAGACAGCTTAATTATATTATTGGAGAAAAAAACTTTAGGACAACACTAAAACGGTATTATGAGTTATGGGCTTTTAAACATCCTACCCCAAACGATTTTATTAGGTGTGCAGAAAAAGCATCTGGGATTGAGCTAGACTGGTATTTAACAGATTGGACAAAAACAAACAACACTATTGATTACGGAGTAAAATCAATAAGTGAAGAAAATGGAGGCACAATAATCGAACTCGAACGAGTTGGGTTAATGCCAATGCCTGCAGAAATAGAAATTACTTTTAATAATGGTGAGAAAGCAAGATATTATATACCGTTACAAATGATGCGTGGTGAAAAGCCGGTAGAAAAAGATGTGTTAGTTCTTGACGATTGGGCTTGGGCGTTCCCAACATATTCCTTTATTTTGGATGAAAAGAAGAAAGTAAAACAGGTAATAATTGATCCAGACCAACGGACTGCAGATATAAATAGGGATAATAACAGTATAGTATTTAAAAAAATTGAATAAACTTAAAGGGAAAAAAAATATTGATCGTTTGTTTGAAGAGGGTGTGAGTGTTAATTTATTTCCACTTAGGTTACTCTTTGTAGAAGATGAGGTGTTTTCCTTTGGTGTGTCTGTAGGGAAGCGTAACTTCAAATTGGCTGTTCAAAGAAATAGGATTAAAAGACAAATGCGCGCAGCGGCTAAGCAGCATTTGTTGTCCTTTTTAGAGAACACTAAAAATCCACACTCTTACATGCTTATATATACAGGAAAAAAAATGCCGGAGTGGAACAAACTAACTGAAGATTTTAAAAATTTGGCAAAGAAAGTTAGTTCAAAGAAATTATGAAAAAGTTAATTACAAAGAAAGTTGGGTTGGGTTTGATAGGTCTATTTATCGGGGTAACACTTACTGGGTTCCGTTATGACTTCTTTGAAATTGCAAAGCAAATAGAAATTTACAACTCTATTTTTAAGGAAATAAACATGGGTTATGTAGATAAAACAAATCCTGCACAACTCATGGAAAATGGGGTAAAGCATATGCTTACTGAATTAGACCCATATACTGTTTATAGCACAGAGCAGGATGTTCAAGATGCAAAAATCTACCGATCAGGTATCTATGTTGGTATAGGAGCAAAAATGAGGGTAATTGAAAAAAAACTATTTATTGAAGAACCGTTTAAAGGGTTGTCTGCCGATAAAGCGGGGTTGAAGGCTGGAGATGAAATTATTAAAATCAACAACCTACGGCTCTCAGAATCTTTCGAACAAGCCAAGTTATTCCTCAATGGGAAAAACAAATCTTCTGTTTTAATTACCTACAAAAGAGATAATACAGAAAAGCAAGTTGAGTTAATTAGAGAAGAAAAGAAACAAAAAGCTGTGCCTTTGTATCAAATGTTGGAAAACAATGTAGGGTACATAGCTTTAGATAAATTTTCTAGAAGCGCTTCAAGCGAAGTAGAGTCTGCTCTTAAATTTTTACTTATAGATGAGGCGGAAGGTTTAATATTGGATTTAAGAAATAATCCCGGGGGTTTACTACAAGAAGCTGTGAAAATTGTTAATCTCTTTGTTGCTAAAAACCAACTGGTTGTATCTACACGATCAAATATAGAGCAATATAATAACCAATTCATTACACAAAAACAGCCTGTTAGCGAAGATATTCCTCTGGTCGTTTTGATAAATGAACGCAGTGCATCAGCAAGTGAAATTGTGGCTGGCGCGTTGCAAGATTTAGATAGAGCAGTAATTATAGGAAGTCGTAGTTTTGGTAAGGGTCTTGTACAACAACCTAAACCCTTGCCTTATGGAGCACAATTAAAAATAACAATATCACGTTATTTCACACCCTCTGGAAGGTGTATCCAGGCATTAGATTATCGCCAAAGAACAGGAAATGGAGAAGCGCAAAAAAGAAATGAGAGTGACTACAAAGCGTTTAAAACAAAAAACGGAAGAACCGTTTATGATGGTGGCGGGGTTAGGCCTGATATAGAAATAGTAAAAAGAGGTGAATTTGATTTAATAAATAACCTAAAAAAAGAACATATGTTTTTCTTGTTTGCTACAGATTATTGTAGAAAAAACAGTTTAGAAAAATGGGATAATTTCATGTTGGATGAGTCCATTTTTAAAAGTTTTAAAGAATTTTGTTTACAAAAGAACTTCTCATTGGGAACAAAAACAGAAAAATATCTTAATCGTGCATATAGTTATAGTTTAGAAGAAGGTTTAAAAAATATAAATTCTTCTTTGATTGAAGTAAAGTCGTCTGTAAGAAAAGAAAAAATATTAGCCTTAGAAGCGTCAAAAGAAAAAATCATGAACCATTTATCCGAAGAAATTGTAAAAAATATATTTTACAAAGAAGGGTTATATCAATTTTCTTTAGTAAATAATAAAGGAATACAAACGGCTAAGTCTTTGCTTAAAGATCCAAAAGAATATTATTCCCTTTTAAAATAAATTAGATATATTGAATTATGCGGAAATTGCTGTTTTTAGTGTTGTTTTATAGTACTAGTTTGGTAGCGCAATCAAATAAGCAGCATGTGGTTTATTTTGAAACCGATAAGTATGAAGTCCCTGAAACTGAAAAAAATAGATTACTTTTTTTTATACAAAAGTTGGCTGTTAAAAAAATAAAAAAAATATCAATTTATGGGTTTTGTGATGATCGAGGTTCTGATCAGTATAATTTAGTACTATCACAAAATAGGGCTGATAAAATAAAGCAGTTGTTCTCTGAAAACAAAATTAATGAACAACTGATAAGTAATGTCGACGGTAAAGGAGAAATTTTACTAAAAATAATTTCTACAGAGGATTTAAATGTGATCCGTGGATTAAATAGAAAAGTTGAAATAAATGTTGAGTATAGTAATAATAAAATAGAGGTTAAGAAAGATAGCATTGATGAAAGAAAGAAACCAATCACATTAGAAAGTGACTTAAGAGTTGGAGATAATATTACCTTAAATAATATATTATTTCGTACAGGCTATAGTTATATCCTTAAAGAATCAATACCTGACCTTGAAAAAATAGCAAGAATTTTAAATAGAAAGAAAGAAGTTTACTTCACAATTAAAGGGCATGTGTGTTGTACAGCAAATGGAAGGGACGCTATAGATAGAGGTACAGGAAAAAGAAACTTATCGCTTGCTCGTGCTCGTTATATTTTTAGTTATTTAATGAAAAGTGGAATTGCTAAAAAAAGGATGAAATATATAGGTTTAAAACATAAATACCCTTTAGGAGGTGACTCTAAATTTGACAGAAGAGTTGAAATTGAAATCACATATATCAAAAAATAAAAACTAATTTTTTATCATAGTTATGTGAGGAATACCATCCTCTAAATAAGATTCTCCTTGTTCTAAAAAACCTAAATCATTATAGAAATTCTTTAAATAACATTGTGCAGAAATTTTTATTTTTCTTTGGTTAAAAAATTTATAAACTGCCTGAACAGAGGCATTCATAAGTTGTTTTCCATATTCTTTATTTCTATACTTTTTAGAAACAACAACACGCCCAATACTTGCCTCTTCAAAATAATCTCCAGGGCGAAATAATCTTGTATAACCAATGATAGCGTTCCCTTTTTTTAAAAAAACGTGGAGCGAAATTTGATCTTTATTATCAACATCTTGATATACACAAACTTGCTCTACAATAAAAACCTCGGATCGTAGACGTAAAATAGCATATAGATCGGATTTTGAAAGCTCTTCAAATTTCTGTATATAAATAGAGGACATAAAAGAACTGTTGGATTATTGACAGCTTGGAATTTTATCAACACGTTTTTGATGTCTTCCTCCTTCAAATGGTGTGTTGAGAAAAGTTTCAACCATTAATAAAGTTTCTTCTTTACTAGTATAGCGTGCCGGTATACAAAGAATATTAGCATTATTATGTTGTCGAACAAGTTCCACTATTTCAGTAGTCCAACATAAACCTGCTCTTATATTTTGATATTTATTAGCAGTCATAGCTACACCGTTTGCACTCCCACATAATAGAATACCTAATTCTACATTTTTATTTTCTACATCTTTAGCTACTGGGTGAACAAAATCAGGATAGTCTACGCTACCGGTGTTATCTGTTCCATAATTAATAACTTCAATACCTTTGGATTTTAAATATGTTAATATTTGAAACTTATATTCGGTTCCAGCGTGGTCGTTTCCTATTGCAATTTTCATAATTAATTCATTAATTGAAGTTGTGTAAACTTACAAAAAAACAAACTGTTAATTGTTTTATTTATATCCTGTTAATAAATAAATATAGTTTATAAAAAATATAATTTAATTATAAAGAAATATTTTATAGTAAGAAAAAGATGTAAATAAAAAAGTTTAGTTGTTATTTTTAATTAATGGTTTATCTTTTATTTAAAGAACGTTATAAACATTTTAAAAATTAAGATATAACACTATTTACAGGTATAATTAAAAAATAATTAAAAGTTATTATAGCTATTAACAAGCAATAATTATAACCATTAATATTTTAAATTTTAGAAAAAAAAGACATTTATGTTGTATAATGTGGATAAAGTTAATTTAAGCTAAATAAATGAAGAAATTAAAGTTGTAGTTTTGTTTAAACCAAAAACTAGATGCCAAAGAAATCTAAAACTAAATCAACTGCTTTCAAAAAGCATATTTCCCGAATTTTATCTATTCTCAATTTTTCAACTTCTTTAAACCACAAACAAATATCTATGAAGCTTGGGATACACAATCCAAGAAAGAGAGCTGAGGTTATTGAGTGCCTCCATTACCTTATGATTTCAAATCAAATAGAAGAAACAAGAAGAGGAATTTACACAATAAAGAAAAACAATAAATACCTCACAGGTATTTTTGATCTTACAGCTAGAGGATCAGGTTATATTATATCTGATGATTTCGAAGAAGATATTTTTATATCCTCTAATAAAACTATGGGAGCACTTTCAGGAGATGAAATAGAATTTTATATATTAAATAGAAAGAAAAAAGGGAGATTAGAAGGTGAAGTAACCCAAATATTAAAACGTTCAAAATCTGAATACGTTGGTGTTATTCAATTAAATAAAAATTTTGCTTTTGTAGTTCCAGATGATAAAAAAATGCCAGTGGATATCTATGTCCCTTTAAAGAAAATAAAAAATGCAAAAGAAGGTCAAAAGGTTTTAGTTAAAATAGTTGAATGGCCTTCAAAAGCAGAGTGTCCAACAGGAAAAGTAGTTGAAGTTCTTGGCGATGCTGGAGACCACCAAACAGAAATACATGCCATTCTCGCAGCATATGGTTTACCTTACAAATTTGATAAAAAAGTTGAAGACTTCGCTAATAATTTAGATACATCTATTACAAAGGAAGAAATAAAAAAGAGACGTGATATGCGTCAAATATTAACTTTTACCATCGATCCAAAAGATGCAAAAGATTTTGATGACGCCCTTTCATTTCAAATACTTAAAAATGGAAATTATGAGATAGGTATACATATTGCTGATGTTTCTCACTATTTACAAGAAGGTACTATTTTAGACGATGAGGCCTACGAACGCGCTACATCGGTTTATCTTGTAGATAGAGTTGTCCCAATGCTCCCTGAAGTATTATCTAATAACGCTTGTTCGTTACGACCAAATGAAGAGAAATATACATTTTCTGCAGTTTTTGAACTTGATAATAATGCAGAACTTATAAATCAATGGTTTGGAAGAACAGTCACTTACAGTGACGCTCGATTTAGTTATGAAGAAGCACAATACATTATAGAAGCGAAAGATCTTCTTATTCCAAAAGAAATAGCATTAACTAAACAACAATACAAAACGACGAATCCTATAAAAGAAGCAATTTTAAAATTAGATGATCTCGCTAAAATATTAAGAGCTAAAAGGATGAATGATGGTGCAATATCTTTTGATAAAAAAGAGGTTAAATTTACACTATCAACTAACAAGGAGCCTGAAGGTGTTTATTTTAAAACATCTAAGGATGCAAATAAGTTAATAGAAGAATTTATGTTATTAGCTAATAAAAAAGTTGCAGAATTTATAGGAAAACAAACCCCTAAAAAAACATTCATCTACAGAGTTCACGACGTACCAGATCAACAAAAATTAGAAAGTCTACAACGAGTTGTTTCTCAATTTGGTCATCAAATAAATATTAAAGATCAAAATCAAATAAGCTCTTCTTTAAATAAATTATTAATTAACGTTGTTGGAAAAAAAGAACAAAATCTAGTTGATACCTTAGCAATACGGTGTATGAGTAAGGCAGAATATTCTACTCAAAATATAGGACACTACGGTCTATCTTTCGATTATTACAGCCACTTTACATCTCCAATAAGACGGTACCCAGACGTTATGGCACATCGTTTGTTACAGCACTATTTAGATGGTAATAAAACAGTTAACGCTACTGAGTTTGAAGAGAAGTGTAAACACTCTTCTTCTATGGAAAATTTAGCGACAAAGGCAGAGCGAGATTCAATCAAATACATGCAAATAAAATATATGATGAACAAAACAAATACTCCTTTTCTTGGGATTATTTCTGGTGTTACAGAATGGGGTATGTACGTAGAAATTATTGAAAATAAATGTGAAGGAATGGTTCGTATCAAAGACATTAGCGGAGATTATTATTCCTTTGACCAAGACAACTTTGCTTTAATAGGAGAGCGCACAAAAAACAAATACCAACTTGGAGACCAGGTTGAAGTACAAGTAAAAAAAGTAGATTTATTAAAAAGACACTTAGATTTTAAATTAACCTAAATTTTAAAAAAATGAAGAACAAAAAATATTATATAATACTACTTCTAAGCACACAATTATTTTCCCAAACTCCAATAACCAAAACCCTAGGAGAGTTCTCACAACTAAAAGTTTATGATCTTATTAATTTAACCCTTATTAAATCAGATCAAAACAAAATCGTTATAACTGGAGAGCAAGCCGATGCTGTTAGAATTGTTCAAAAAAACAACACTCTTAAAGTCAAAATGAAAGTAGATAAAATGTTCAGCGGAGCAAAAACAAACCTCAAACTTTATTACACCTCGATAGATGAAGTAGATGCTAATGAGGGCGCTGTTGTTACCATAGAAGAACCAATCAAACAATATGAGTTAACTTTAAAAGCTCAAGAAGGAAGTAAAATTACAGCTGTCGTGGAAACAAAACTATTAAATGTTAAAGCCGTAACCGGAAGTGTTATTAATACAACAGGAAATTCTGAGCGACAGCAACTTAATATAAGAACAGGTGGTATTTACAAAGGAAGCAAAACAAGGGCTCAAAACACCACACTTTTTATAAAAGCAGGAGGAGAAGCAGAAGTAAAAACGACAGATGTTTTGGATGTTAAAATATTTTCTGGCGGTGATGTTTTTATATATGGAACCCCAAAACAACTTAAGCAAAATAGACTTTTCGGAGGTCGAGTCATTTTCAAAGAATAGATTATAGTGTTAGAAGATATTCAAGCAGCCATACCTTTAGGTTTTTTCTTATCTTTTATGATAGGACCAGTTTTTTTTGTTCTTTTAGAGACGAGTGTTGTAAAAGGATTCAGGGCAGCTATTTCTTTTGATCTCGGTGTTGTTTTAGCAGATATTATTTTTATTTTCTTAGCTTATTTTAGTAGTTATCAACTTCTTGAAAATCTAAGCAACCAACCCGGTCTCTATATTTTTGGAGGAACTCTTCTCTCACTTTACGGGGTCATTGTGTTTTCAAAAAAAACAAAAGGGGAGTTACTAGACACAAACCCCCATGCGCCATTAAAAAGTAATTATTTACAATTGTTTGTAAAGGGTTTTTTACTTAATTTTATAAACGTTGGTGTTTTAGTGTTTTGGTTAGGAATTATTATAGTTGTTGGACCAAATCTAGATGCAAATCCGAGCAGATTTTTACTTTTTTTTGGCACTCTAATTATTTCATATTTTCTAACAGATGTCGTTAAAATTTTATTAGCTAAACGCCTCAAAGCTTATTTAACCCCTTTAATAATTTTAAATATAAAGAAGGCTTTAGGTGTTTTACTGTTAATATGCGGGATAACTCTAATTACAAAAGGGTTTTTGCCTAAGGATAAACTAAACCCCACTCAAATAATTGAAGATATTAGATAGAAAAAAACCACAACAAAGTTGTGGTTTATAGTTCTGAGGCGTCTAGCGGATTCGAACCGCTGTAAAAGGTTTTGCAGACCTCTGCCTAGCCACTCGGCCAAGACGCCAAAAAGGATTGCAAATTTACGCAAAAAAACAGCACACACAAGAGAAATAAATATTAATGCTTAAATCTAGCCCGATATAACAAACATAAGATGCCGAAAAGAAGTGTTCATTTTATTTTAAATCCAGTTTCAGGTAGTGGTCAAAATAAGCTAAATATTAAATTTATTCGTTCTGTTTTAAACACTAAAAATTATGATTTTAGGTTAAAAATTTCTCAAAAACCTGGGGACGTTTGTCAACTAACAAAGTTGTCAATACAGGAGGGCGCCAATGTAATTGTTGCGTGTGGCGGGGACGGAACCATAAATCAAGTTGCATCACAACTTATAAGCACAAAGGTAAAGTTGGGGATTATAAAATTTGGATCAGGAAATGGTTTAGCATCCCACTTGGGCATACCGAACGAGTTGATAAGGGCTTTAGAGGTTATTAAAAATGAAAAAGCCATAAATATTGATGTCGGAACAGTAAATCAATATTATTTTTTTAGCAACATGAGCATAGGTGTTGGTGCCAGAGTGATTAATCACTATACGGACTCAAAAAAACGACAGTTTATGTCTTATTTTCGTGCGGTTTTGAAAGGCCTTCTAAGTGAACCCTTAAACATGACCTTAGATTTAGTAATTGACGGTTACAAAACAACTATAACCCCCCTTGTTTTATTTATCTCTAACTCAAATGAAATGGGATACAATGTTTCTTTTACGCCAGACGCCTCACTACAAGACGGTAAATTAGATCTTGTTTTTACGGAACAACTTTCGCTTTTTCAAAAGATTTTATTTGCCAATCAAATTGTATTTTTTAAGAAAAGAAGATTTAAAAAGGCGCAATATCTTCAAGCAGAGGATATTTTAATTACTAACAAAAAAAATGAAGAATTTTTAACTCAATTAGACGGTGAGTCTATTGTTGTTAACTCTAATGTGTTAAGAATATCACTTAAGAAAACTGCGTTAAGCGTTATTGTGCCAGGCTAATAAGACCTTTTTTCCTCCAACATTACAGTAACCTTTTCAACATCTCCACCAATCGGGGGGGTTAGTTTTGACACGGACACAGAAGCCCAATCGACTTCGGCACACTCATTAAGAAAACGAGCAATGATCCGTTGAGCCACTGTCTCTAAAAGTTTACAAGGAATACCCATCTCATCCACAACAATTGAATTCAAAGTGACGTAATCTACAGTGTCTTTCAAATCATCAGTTTTTGAAGACTTATCAAGATTTGCGCTAACCGCCACATCCACCCGGTAGTTGCTTCCAATAACCGTTTCTTCATTCAAGCACCCGTGATGCGCATATACTCTTATGTTTTCAACCTTTATTATTCCCATTTTAATTATTTGTTTTGACAAAAGTAACATTTCTTCTAAAGATATATTCACAATCTTTTTAATTGATTAATTTTGCTTTGCAATAGCGCACAAAAAAGAAACCATGGCGATAGATAATACAAAACCGCTTAATTTTTTACAGCAAATAGTAGAAGAAGACTTAAAAAACGGATTAAGTTCTGCTCATTTACGCTTCCGCTTCCCGCCAGAACCGAACGGCTATCTTCATATTGGACACACTAAGGCGATTGGCATTAGCTTTGGATTAGGGCAAAAGTATTCTGCGCCGGTCAACTTAAGATTTGATGACACCAACCCCACAAAAGAGGAGCAAGCTTATGTAGATGCGATAAAAGAAGATATTGCGTGGTTGGGCTATTCTTGGGATAAGGAGTGCTATTCCTCAGATTACTTTAAACAACTTTTTGATTGGGCTGTTTTAATGATTAATGACGGTAAAGCCTATGTTGATTCACAGTCTAGTGCAGAAATGGCCGAACAGAAAGGCACCCCAACGCAACCAGGCGTTGACGGACCTTACCGCGATAGATCATCAGAAGAAAATTTAGCTTTATTTAACAAAATGCGTAACGGTGATTTTGAAGAGGGCACCCACGTCCTTAGAGCCAAAATAGATATGAAACACCCAAATATGCTAATGCGCGACCCTATAATGTACCGCATATTACATGCAGCGCACCACAGAACAGGAACTGACTGGTGTATATATCCAATGTATGATTGGACCCACGGGGAAAGTGATTACATCGAGCAAATTTCGCACTCGCTTTGTTCTTTGGAATTTAAACCACACAGGGAACTGTATAATTGGTTTAAAGATTCTGTATACACTTACAGCAAAGACCAATACGCTTTATTACCAAAACAACGAGAGTTTGCACGATTAAATCTAAGTTATACAGTAATGAGCAAAAGAAAACTTCTTAAGCTTGTTCAAAACGGAGTTGTTTCGGGTTGGGATGACCCGAGAATGCCCACAATTTCTGGCCTACGGCGAAGAGGGTATACACCAAACTCAATAAAAAAATTCATAGACACTATTGGGGTTGCTAAGAGGGATAATGTCATTGATGTTTCCCTTCTCGAGTTTTGTGTTCGTGAGGATTTAAACAAAACAGCTCCAAGAATTATGGCCGTTTTAAACCCTGTAAAATTAATAATAACAAATTATCCAGAGCATAAAACAGAATATTTAGACGCAGAAAATAATCCAGAGGATGAGGGAACTGGAAGTAGAAAAGTCCCTTTTTCTAATACACTTTACATAGAAAGAGAAGATTTTAAACAAGAGGCAAACAGCAAATATTTTCGTTTAACATTAGGAAAAGAAGTACGCTTAAAAAACGCTTATATAATAAAGGCAGAATCAGTTACTAAAAATAAAGCTGGGGAAATAACAGAAATACGCTGTGCTTACGACCCAAAGAGCTTAAGCGGAAGCGGCACAGAAGAAAGCCTTAGAAAAGTAAAAGGCACACTGCACTGGGTGTCT
>Ga0102906_1000136_pt1 | contig 23457 bp, 34 predicted proteins | sample Colrivmet1556A02_FD_78498 | JGI IMG/M metagenome (GOLD analysis project Ga0102906, IMG submission 78498) | Estuarine microbial communities from the Columbia River estuary - metaG 1556A-02 | ecosystem: Environmental > Aquatic > Marine > Intertidal zone > Estuary | place: USA: Columbia River... | reverse complement strand
GGTATTGATGAGAAACAAAACATTCCAGTAGACAGACAGAAAGGAGACGAAAATGAGTAAAACACTTAATCCAACTACTTGGTTTGGTACGCCAGAAGAAAAAGAAAGAGCAGTTGCTAGGCGAATTACAGATGAAAAAGAACAAGCAATCGCACTTGAAAAGATTAACTTCAAGTATGGTCATATAGACCAACACGAACACGATAAGAACATGGCAACGCACAATGGCGAAGAATATGTCCGAGTTGTTGGAATGGAACTAGACGAAAATACACCAGGACAAGGTTTCTTTGAATTAGATTTCAATGACCACTTTGTAGAATATCTAGCAAAATCTGGTTATGATGGGCTAGAACCAGACCAAATCGTAGATAATTGGTTTAGTGACTTGTGTAAGAATATTGTACTGAATGATTTAGAAGATGAAGAAGGTGTCAGAAAAAGTGTAATGTCTGATAGCAAAGATGGTCTAATCATTAGTAAAGTCAAAACTGATAAGGATACTTCAGAATATTATTAAAACTTGACCAAACAACGTTTTCGTGTTATAATAGTAGTAACTTTAATACAGTAGTGAGGAATGCATGAGTACATACATCTTAGTAGATTCGTTTAATATGTATCATAGAGCAAAGCACGTAGCAATGCGTGGTGCTAATATTGATATGAAAATTGGTATGGCATATCATATTATGCTTAGTAGTGTAAAACTATGTTATAACAAATTCAACGCAGACCATGCCGTGTTCTGTTTAGAAGGTCGTAGTTGGCGTAAAGACTTCTATGAACCATATAAGAAGAACAGACAAGTTGCTCGTATGGCCAAGAGTGTCAGAGAACAAGAAGAAGACCAAATTATGTTCGATGCCTACGCAGACATGGTAGAGTTCTTAGACGCAAAAACTAACGTAACTATGTTACAGAATTCCGAAGCAGAAGCAGATGATATGATTGCTTTGTTTATTGCGGCACATCCAAATGATAATCATATTATCGTATCAAGTGACAGTGATTACTTCCAACTTATCACAGACAATGTAACTATGTATGATGGCGTACAAAATCGTATCATTACTAAAGATGGTTTCTTTAAAGATGATAAGAATATGACCCCTATCAAAGAGAAGAAGACTGGTGAAATCAAAGAGAAAGTAGACCCTAAGTGGGCATTGTTTGAGAAATGTGTGCGTGGTGATACATCAGATAATATCTTTTCAGCATATCCTGGTTGTCGTAAGAAAGGTACCAAGAACAAAATTGGTATGTTAGAAGCATTCGCAGACAAAGATGCTGGTGGTTTTAACTGGAATAACTTTATGTTACAACGTTGGACTGACCATAATGGTGTAGAGCATACAGTACGTGATGATTATGAACGCAACGTGAAACTAGTAGACTTAACTGCTCAACCACACGACCTTAAAGTAAAGTTTATTGAAACTATTGCAGAGAATAGTATTCCTAAGACTAACAGTGGTGTTGGTATGAACTTCTTAAAGTTCTGTGGCATACACGATTTACAAAATCTTGCTAAGTCACCTGACGAACTTGCTAAAATACTTAATAATCCGTATCCGTCCTAATGCATTTTATATTTGACGTAGACGGCACTCTAACTCCAAGTAGAGATAGAATAAACGAAGACTTTAGACTATGGTTCTTAGAATTCGTCAAGTGGAATAATGTTTACTTAGTTACAGGAAGTGACCAAAGTAAAACAATAGAACAAATAGGTGAAGAAGTATTTAAAAAGGTAGAATGTGTATACAATTCTTCTGGCAATACCAAATATAAAAATGGTGTATGCGTAATGAATACTAAAAATCTGGAACTACCACGTGATGCGTATGCCTTCTTATTAAAGAAATCTATTAGTAGTGATTTTGATATTGCTACAGGCAATCATTTTGAATCAAGACCAGGACTATTAAACTTTAGTGTTGTTGGCAGAAATGCTAACAGAGTACAACGAAAGAAATATGTGAAGTTTGATAAACTAACTAGTGAAAGACAAACTATCTCAGATGAATTTAACAAGAAGTTTACTAAGAAATTAGGTCTAGTGTCACAAGTTGCAGGCGAAACAGGATTAGACATTATTGAGATAGGCAAAGATAAAGCACAAATATTAAAAGATTTTACATTCCAAGATAGTTTGATATTCTTTGGTGACAATATACAACCTGGCGGTAATGATTATGGCATTGCTCAAGTAATTGAATATGGTCCATATGCATATACTGAATGTCACAATGTAAAGAATTGGAAAGAAACATGGAAGATACTGAAATCACGTTAAACGGTACAGATTGGAGCAATTTGTATATCATAGACTACGCAGGTGGCTGTGGTGGTGAAAAAGTGGGTGACTTCCTAAGTGCGAAGATAGATGCAGAATTTACATCTCCTAAAACTGATATTTCTGGTTGTGCAATCGATAGTTTTGCTAATATGTACATAACTCCTGTGTTAGACCTTGCTTTTGATGATATCAGCCTCTACAGAGGATATAAGGGCAGAGAAACTAACGCACTGTTTCATTCGGAAGAGATGATGAAACATAATCTAAAAGTAAATCTTATTCACCGTGATAAGGATATGTCCCATAAGATGAAGTTCAGCACAGAAGATGAAAGGGATAAATTAGTTAATGATTCTCATTTTACCAAAAACTATATATTACGCAGTCACCGTAACATAGACTGGAGTTCATTTACTAATGCAAAAGTAATTAACATTTATCCTTGGTCTGATTCCCACATAACTTATTCATTAATGATGTTGAAACGTTGGGTTCAATTAGAGCCAATTGATTTTATAAATGACTTAGGGAAATTTATGTCTATCGATGCGGTAGAATGGGTCAAAAACAATATACTTTCTAAAACTCCAGAATTGATATATCAGTGGCAACGTGAAGTTATTAATACAGAAGGTTACAAAAAACTTAACTGGAAGTCTTTTGTAGAAAATTCATTTGAGAATGTTCAGTCCTATAATCACTTTTCTCTAACCCATGATGCAATATCACCAGTCGAATTGGTATTCGGCACAGATGAATCTCCTATTCGTATTATCAATGATATAACAGGAGTTGACTTAACATCTGATGCGATTAAGAAATGGCAACAAGGCAATATTGATTTATTAGCAGAACATGGTATATCAATGACTAGTAATAAAGAAGAGTGTGTCGCATATTTTAAAGACTACTGGAATCTAAATAATATTTCTTGTGTGACCGAGTTATGATATATACAAAGCAAATAGTTAAAGATAAGTTTTGGATTGTAGAGAATTCAGGAGTTAAAATAGGCACAATTCGTTTATGTTCGTCTGATGATTTTGAATTAAATATAAAAAATATAGATGGTGGTTCTATTACTAACGAACATATATCTTTGACTGAACTTACCTCTCGTTTTGGTGAGAGGATACTAGAAGCAAAAGAAAGTTCGGTAGTTGAATCAAATCCTTTATCTGAAAGAAAAGCATTGAAGACTTCATTAGGAATTGTAGATGAATATCCTTCTAAACATATGCCATATAACATAGAAACAATAGAGTTAAAAGGGAAACAAATTCCAACTTATACTAAAAGTAAAACAAGTAAAGTAAGATATGTTGCTGGGTATTACGGAGTAAGATTTCCAACTGACTGGAGATGGTTTTACGGTGGGAAACTAAATACACTAAATACTTACAGTTTTATAGGACCGTTTAAAACTAAATCTGAAATGCAAAACGAAACAAAATTAGCGATTAAACGAGATGAATTATAAAAGTCTAAAAAATCTATTAGCAACGATTAAACGAGCAAACCTAAGAGGTGACAACAAGATAACATTGCCAATGAACGAAGCACTTGATATCCAAAATGATATTGCGTTACTATTACTAGAACTCAAACAAATAGATTCTGTAGAAACTAAAGTATTCGATGGTGGGACATTTGAGAAATGATTGGTATATTCGGTGATAGTTATGCACACGAGCATGTAACTATAGGATGGCCCACGTTTCTTTCTGAACTATATAATGAAGAAATTGAAAACTTTGCTATAAGTGGCTCATCAATTCCTTACAGTTATGACTTACTCTGTAAGAAAGATTTAAGTAAGTACTCTAAAGTTATATTCGTTGCTACCGAACCACGTAGATTACACTTCATAGATAAGAAAACTAATAAAGAACTATTATGGAATGGTCGTGATGTAAAGGGTTCACTTGCTGTCAATACTTTTATAAATTATTCTCCTTATGAGAACTCCTATACTTTAAGTTCCTCAGATAAAAAAATTCTACAATACCAAGAACGCATAACCGCAATGTATCCTGACACATGGGATTCTATGGCTCAAGCAATGAAAAATGATGTTCTTCGTTCACACAAAAATATATTATTATTAGACATATATGAATTAGTAAACATAAGTGAATTAGGTGTCGATATTGATGAATGGTGGAATAATTATGAGGAAGTAGAAATGCTCAGAGAATGTCATATGACTATCCCACAGAATAGAGAACTTGCAGGATATATAAAAGATTACTTTGATAATGGATTTGATATTCATAGTATATTAAATCCTGACAATGCAAAAGAATACTTTACTGTGCCAAAATCATTAGAAGAAGCGGGATTTAGAAAGAGGAATTAGAGATGAAAACTTGGATGTTTGGGGCATCGACCTCTTTTAGTAAAGAAATCATAAAAAACTTACATAATCCGATTGTGTTTGGTAGACATAATGTTGATTATACAATGCCAGAGAAATTTATAAAAGAACATATTCCTCAATATGTGAACAGTATTATTTCTCCTGAAGATAGTCCTTTGAATATTGTTATTAACGTTAATTTAGATGAAAATGGTGGCAGAACAGGTAAATTACCTGTTGATTCAACAGGTAATGTTTGGATTAATACTCTACCCACATTCAAGTCATTTTTTTTAACGATTTCTCCTAATATATTCTTCTTTTATTCTTTGCTCTCTGAAATGAATAGATTAAAAATACCAGTTAAAGTTTGTTATGTAACAAGTACGTATGGTAACACTAGTATGAAAGATAAAAGAGAACATCTGCCAGCAGTTGACAAGATAGACTACCCTATCAGTTTCAAATATTCTAGTGCAAGACTAGTTCAACAAAGTGCAATGATTTCCCAGATTAGTGATACTTGTCAAGTTTTGGGTGTAAATCCAGCGAATCTTGAAGAAGGTGATAATATATCTAAATATGCAAAGGAAATAGCAGAGTTGATATATAAATCTCCTGATGATAATCAATGGAATAAGATATATTGTTTAAAGTCTGGCGTCTGGTATTATTTTAAATCATCCCCAATTTTACAATAATTTCGACTAATATATCAATTAAATCAGCATATAATACATAAAATTTGATAAATAAGAGTATAACCAATAATAAGGATACTCTTATGGCTAGACCTAAACCTACGATAATCTTGGAGCATACAGATAATCAAACATATCGCAGTGAGCAAGTACTCAAGGCAACCGCAGTATATTCAGTTTTCTACAAAGGATTAGCGATAAATCTACGCAGTCTCAATTCATTGGTTAATTTTCCTGGTCCAAAATATAAAAAAGTGTCATTCAGTAATCCTGGACACGCAATCAATCTAGCACAAAGATTAAACAAGTTGTTTAGATGTGATGATTTTGAAGTGTATGTTCTTACAAAGGGTGACAAACTAGAGTTGTAACTGTGGACAAGAAAGAGTTAATAAGTTATATTAACAAACACACGACTGGAAAAACAGCAGGCAGAAAAGAAATCACTATTACTGATATCTTTATTAGTGCCCAGCCTGATACAGGATTTAGAGTATCACCCCTTGGCAGAGATATTCTCAAAAAACATTTCAAAACATATAATATAGAACTGAAGTTGAATTCTTCTACAATGCATAAGCACAGAAAAGTAGCAATGGGTACAGGTAACCAAATACTTACACTTGACAAGTATCTTAATACACCATATTATCTAAGAAAATCAACATTAGTTTTATTTGAAGAAGTACCTGCCGTAGAATTGTTGATGATTGATGGTGATATTGACCTTTGGGTACAAAATAAGACCTTTTTTGACAAATAAAAACTTGACAAATCCACGAATCGATGTATACTGTAAGTATAGATAATCGAAAAGAGGATAACAAATGTCAGTGAAATACAAAAAATTCCCTAAGTTTATAGAAGCATTCAATAAAGCAGTAGATGATACTGATAATAGGTTATCAGATGGTCAAGTTAACTGGAGTTTCGTTGATGCTGACCTATGTCTTTCTGGTTGGGATGTTCTTTTTGGCGATGAATACATGAGTATTTTTGATAAAACAGTAGAAGATTTCATTCTGAATGATGCTGGTGAGAAATTAGAGGTATTGAAACGTGATTATTTGGGTCAATAAGTCAAAAACTTGACAAATCCACGAATTGTGTTACAATATTAGTATATTAAATAGAGAGGTAAGTTATGAATAAAGTATCAACAAATGATTTAGATGTGAGAGTGGTTCGTCCTAGTGACGTTCGTGCTGAAATCAACTATGCTATGAATCGAAAGCGTCCTGTGTTTATTTGGGGACCTCCTGGTGTTGGTAAATCAGAGATTGTAGATAGTATTACACAAGAACGCTCTGGTTATATGATTGACCTTCGTCTCGCTCTTATGGAGCCCACAGATTTACGAGGTATTCCATACTTCAATGAGAAGAATGGTACTATGGAATGGGCCACACCTTCAGATTTGCCTAGCCAAGAACTTGCTGACCAATATGAAAGTGTTGTTCTTTTCTTAGATGAAATGAACCAAGCACCACAATCAGTTCAAGCCGCGGCTTATCAGTTAATTCTAAACCGTCGTTTAGGTTCTTATGTGCTACCAGATAACGTGTTAATCGTTGCGGCTGGTAACAGAGAGAGTGATAGAGGTGTTGCTTATAGAATGCCTTCACCACTTGCTAACCGTTTTGTTCACTTAGAAATGGGTGTTGACTTTGAAGATTGGCAGACTTGGGCATTAGAGAACAAAATCAGTGCTGATGTTGTTGGTTTCTTAACTTCTAACAAGATGGACTTATTTAACTTTGACCCACGCCAGGCGAGCCGTGCCTTTGCTACTCCTCGTTCTTGGACTTTTGTTTCAGAAATGTTGCCTAAAGAAGGTGAAGATATTTCTCAAAGTCGTTTACACGATTTGATTGCGGGTACTGTCGGTGATGGTGTTGCTACTAAGTTTATGGCTCACAGAGCCTTGTCAAGTAAGTTGCCTGTTCCTGCTGATATTCTGAATGGCTCGGTTACTACACTTTCAAGTGAAGCACGTGAGATTTCAGCAATGTTTTCATTGACTACTTCACTATGTTATGAGTTGAAAGACTTTGTTGACCGTAATGGTAAAGATAAGATGGAAGAGTTATACACTATGGCAAACAACTTCTTTGAGTTTATGATGAACAACTTTGATACTGAAATGACAGTATTGGGTGGGCGAACTGCTCTTAAAGTTTACAAACTTCCATTAGAGCCACGTAAAGTTCCTTGTATTGAGAAGTTTTTCAAAAAGCATGGTAAACTTATCATCGAGGCTCATAACGCCTAAACTAATAGCCCACTAGGAGGCTGCCGGGATACGTAAGGTATCAGGCTATCCTAGACTACAAGACTAAGATGAAAAGAGGGTTGTCTGTTGACTTCCCTCTTTTTTTATGGTATAATAGAATTATGATATTCGAAACTATAAAACAGGCATCGTGGGAACACGGGTCAAATACTGCCCTTGTCTGGAAAGATAAACAATATACATATACTGAACTCGTTGAAAGTGTGGAACAACTGGCTGCCATACTGTCTACTGCCGTTAGACCAGGCGAATCTATACTATTCGCAAGTGAAAAAGAATATCACTATGTGAGAATGGTTCTTGCTTGTGATATTCTAGGTATAACATTCATTCCAACTCATCCTAATCTACCAGAAGATTACTTATTTGATATTATCGATGCTTGTAAACCAGACCATGTTATAATGAGCGAGGAAGATGCCTTAGACCTAAAACCACACAACAAAGGTCTAGTATATGTTAAAGATGATAATGCTACCTATACTGTTTTATTCACAAGTGGCACGAATGGTAATCCATCTGCGGTCGTTCACTCTGCCGCTGGATGTATGCTAGGATGTCTACATAGTATTTCAATACACAAGTTAACATCTGATGATGTAATATTATCTCAACTTCCACCATCAACGATTGCAGGACTATACTTATACGCACTACCTGGATTAATGAAAGGTGCTACTGTAATTGTTGAGCAGTTCGAACCAAGACGATATATAGAATTGTGTAACAAATGGAAGCCTACTATCGGTACAATGGTACCAGCAATGTTACTTGCTTTACAAAAAGTTCGTAAATGGAAAGATTATAGTATGTCTCATTACCGACAGTTGAGTATTGGCAGTACCGCAATTACTACAGAAGTAATTGACCTATTGTTTGATAAGGGAGTTCCACTTGTTAGACATCTTTATGGGTGTACAGAAACACACGTACCTGCACTTACATATCTTATTGAACCCGATACTAAACACAAATTGCAACTGGAAGTATTAGAATTTTATGAGCATAAGTTAGATAGATTTGGTGTATTGTGGTTGAAAGGACCAACAGTAACTAGGCAATACTTGAATAGTGAAGAGACAATTATCAATTCAGAAGGATATTGGTGTACTGGTGATGTATTTGAAAGAAAACATAACAAGTTGATATTTAAGACACGAGCAAAAGATTTGATTAAAGTTAATAGTTTTAATGTATCACCATTAGCAGTAGAGAATGCTATTCTTAGTTGTGACGGTGTAGATGAAGTGTGTGTTACATACAGAGAACGAGGTCTAGGAGAGAAGGAACTAGTCGCCGTGATAAGAAGTGATGATAGTGAATTGAATAAATACAAGATAACCGAACACATAAAGAAAAAATTGATGCACTACGAACTACCTAAAGAAGTTATAATTGTGACAGAAGATTTGCCAAGAAATGCGATGGGCAAAATTAAACGACATATCGTAAAAGACATTTTACGAAAAGGGGAATTAAATGAAATCTAAAGTAAAAAGTATTGTTGTTGTAGGCGGTGGAGTTGGTGGCTGGTTCTCAGCGGCCTGGATGGCAGTCAAACATCCTAATATCAAAGTAACTATCATTGAAAGCGATAAAATCCCACCAATCGGAGTAGGCGAAAGCACATTACCTCAACTGGGTACAATGATGAAAGAGATTGGGTTAGAAGAACGAGATTGGATGAGGCATACAAATTCTGTTTACAAACTAGGTAACAAATTTGTTGGTTGGAATATCGAAGGCAAACGTGACCATAACACTAATCATTTTTGGTGTTCACGATGGGACGAACAATATTATGGTTTCTCTTATGCACTACCTGAAAAGAATATTACATCAGGTCTATATCATCCATTAGAAAAGGAAGACCTATTTAAAAATTCTAAAGGACAACCTGGCGTTGATGATAAGTGGAACGATTATTGGTTACAGTTATTACGTGATGGTCGTAAAAATCATTGGGAAATGGCACAAGATATGCAAGAGGCAACATACCTTATGGATTACAACAAGTCGCCATATGATTGGGATGATAACTTATTAGTCGGTGCTTGGCAAGGTGTTACATATCATGTTGATGCAAATAGATTTCCAGAAATAATCAGAGATAAGATTGCAATTCCTAAGGGTGTTAATCATCTACATGGTCATATCACTGAGATTAATAAAGATGATGATGGTTATATTACTTCAATTGTTACCGAAGAGGGTGAAGAAATCACAGGTGATTTGTTCCTTGACTGTACTGGATTCCATAGAGTGTTGACAAAAACAATGGATATAGAATGGGTTCCTATGCCAGAGATACCATGTACTGATGTAGTTGTTGCACCAATAAAATACAAGAACGTAGAACAAGAATTTCGTCCATACACTATGAGTAATGCAATGGATGAAGGATGGTTATTTGTTATTCCATTGTACAATAGAATGGGTTCTGGATATGTGTTTGACAAGACAGAGATATCTGTTGAAGATGCAATGAAGAAATATAAAAAGTATTGGGAAGGTCATGAATTTATTCAAGAGCCACAACATATGTCTTGGGAAGCAGGCAAATATAAAACTCAATGGAATAAAAATCTTGTATCAATTGGCATGACAGGTTCTATGATTGAGCCAATGGAAGCAAACATTCTAGGTATTGCTCAAGCAGGATTTCAATTATGTAGTAATCTAATTACTCGTGCAGAAGAAAAAGATGAAATCATTGGCAGAGGGTCAATCCATGCATACAACAAAAACATAGATTGGCTAATTGAAACAATTAAACGATTTATTTTGTTTCACTATACATTAACAGAAAGAGAAGATACTCCATTTTGGAAGAAAATGAAACAAATGGGTATTGACGAAAAACATAAAGAAGCATGTTGGAGAGAATATAGAATACCTGCCAACAATGCTGAATCAGGAGTTCCAGATTTTATGTGGGCGATGATGGCGGTTGCTAGTAGTAAGTTTGATGATGATATTAAACTAAACACAAGACCACATCTAATGGAACAAGCAAATGAAAAGTTCTCATGGCTTCGAACATCAGCAAAACGAAATGGAGTCAATGCACCTAATGCCTATGAATGGCACAAGAAGAGACTCTTTAGTGATAAGTCACACGATGAAGTACTACAGGAAAACCTAGAAAAATATTCAAAGATTGTTAAAACTAAGGGAAAGGTAAAGTCGTCTTCCGACGGAACAATTGCTTCACCTGGAAATTAATGAACGTTTTAGAAACGTGGATAGGTGCTAATAATTTAGAATTCAAGTTAGTTGAATATACTCCTGGTATTCTGAATGATGTTCTAGCATTTTGTGAAGACTGTGCGGCAGAAGGCATCGATAACAACTCTAGTCTAAAAGCAATGAAGTTCGGTAAATGGGGCGAACTGGAACAATGGCACGTAGTGTATCATGGTGATAAAATTATTAGTATAAGTGGCTCACATTATTATCCACATTTTCACAAAGATTGTTATAGAATAATGTATCGAATGGCTACACTGAAAGCATATCGTGGGATGGCAAGTGAAAAGATATCTCTTAGAAAAATGCAACACAACTTTTGCTTTAGAGCAATTATGCCAGCACAAGTTGATTGGGCTTTAACAAAAGGAGCAACTGAAATTATCGCAACTACTAATTCTCCAGATAATATTAATTATGGAGATACAATGCATAAAGTTCATGCTCACGGACGTAAACGTAGACCAAATGGTAAATCTGATAACATGACCCTAATTCAGAAAGATGCATCTGTTTATAATACAAAACAAGATATTTGGCGAGTGAATGTTAGAGATTTCGCAACAGGTGAAAAGATTAAATTTAAAAAATGACCGTATATATTAACGCAATCAGTGGGATAAGTCCCTTTGGTAACTTAGACGAAACATGGAAAGCAGTAACAAATAATAAAGTTTGTTATGGACCACTAACTAAGTTTCCACATAATAGATATGTCAGGTCTAAAGTTGCAGGTGAAGTGAAATTCAATGCCGAAGATTATTCTAGTATATCTGAAAGAGACCGTGAGAAGATGCCACAATACATGCAATGGGCATTAGCATCAGCACAGGAACTATTAGATGGTAAAGAGTTAAACAAAGAAAGAACTGGTGTAATAGTTTCATCTTCACTAAGTATGTACCTAGAAAGTATACGGGCTAATGCTAATGATGTGGACAACACTTTCACCTTTACACCAAATATGATATCTAATAATATTAATATCCAATATGGATTTACAGGTCCTAGCACCATGACTACAAGTGCATGTTCTACTGGAATCTATAGTATTATTATGGGATGTATGCTAATAGAAACTGGACAAGCAGATAATATAATTGCTGGTGCGTTTGATGATTCTATAGCACCAGATTCCTATAAACAGTTCGGAAAACTTAGAGCATTATCTACTAAGTATAATGACCATCCACACAAAGCAAGTAGACCTTGGGACACAAAACGTGATGGATTGGTACTTAGTGAGGGTGGAGCAATGTTCTTATTATCTAATGAGAAGACATCAGATACATTGGCAGAGATATCTGGTTACTCCATGACGAATGATGCTTATCAAGTCGTGGCACCGCACCCCGAAGGCAAAATGATAGAGAAATGTATGAAAGATACTCTACGAGAAGGCAGAGGTTGGCGAGTTCCTGACTTAATTAATGCTCATGCCACATCTACTCCTATGGGCGATTATATTGAAATAGATGCAATTAATCGACTGGGACTACAAGATGTGTGGATTACTGCAAATAAGTCACAAATAGGACATCTCATGGGAGCGGCTGGTGCCATGGAGACTGCGTTAAGTTTACTTTCGTTAAAGAATGATGTTATAACACCATCACTAAACATAGAAGAATTAGAAAGTGGATATAATATAAAATATACACCAACCACAATACCACACGAAGTGAATTCAGTATTATGTAATAGTTTTGGATTTGGTGGGGCAAATGCGAGTATTTTACTATCGAAAACTTGACAAGTATAGGTTTTGTGCTATAATTATATCATAATTCAATAAAAGTAGCGGATATGATAGACACTTCACAAAAACACACATATATAGATTTTAATGACTCTAAAGTAGTCCTATACTTTAGTAAGTATAATTTTACTGATTCTGAAAAAACATTGAAAGATATGCAAGAGAAAGATTCTGTTCATTCTTTCACTAAAACAGAAATACTAAGTGCATCAATCGTTGCAACCCAATTTAACGATACTTATGTTAAGACCTCGGGTTCATATGATATCCATGAAGGCGAATTTAAAAAGATTGCTTTCAGTAACAAAGAAATACTTATAGGCATTCTAACGAATTATCGTCACTTGATTACAAATAAAACATATCAGGAAGCAAAAGAAATAATGCTATACCTTGAGAATGAGTTTGCATTTAAAATTCTTTCTGATAATCTAACTGAATTTGAGAACGGAATTGCTAAGTTTCTGGCTGATGATAGTTCACTAAGTAGCCATGTAATGGGAATTGCCGCCTATATTCCTACTTACTATAAGAAAAATTCAAAAGATGATGAATTGAAAGAAAGAAGTAACCAAACTGGTCATTTAGGTCAAATTGGTGAAAAAGTTGATACTGAGATTGAAATACTCACATCAAAATATATAGCAACTACTCAATATGGTGGGTCAGGTTATATGGTTAATGCTATTACAACCGATAATCACAGACTGTCCTTCTTTACGTCAAATGAAGATATTGCTAATAGCAAGAATAATATTAAGGTTTCCTGTAAGGTAAAATCACTTGGAACTGCTTGGAAAGATGATACAATAAATGAAACAAAAGTCAATTATGTTAAATTTTCTTAAAACTTGACAGGTATCGTTATTATGTTATAATACAAGTATATTCAATAAAGAGGTATTAACAATGTTATCAGATGTATTACAATTTGCGACTAAAGCCCACGAAGGCCAGAAGCGGAAATACACTGGTGAAGACTATATTGTTCACCCGATATCAGTAGCAGATTTGGTACAAAGACACGGTGGTAGCGAAATCCAGCAGGCTGGTGCGTTGTTACACGATGTTGTAGAAGATACACAATACACTTTGGCTGATATTAACGCCTTATTTGGACACGATGTTGCTACTTTAGTTCAATGGTTAACTGATACTTCAAAGCCTGAAGACGGAAATAGGACTATACGAAAAGGTATAGATAGAGCCAGATTGGCACAAGCACCAGCAGAGGCACAATTTATAAAGTTGGCTGATATGATAGACAATTCAGAGACAATATTTCGATTTGATAGTGGATTTGCGTCAGTATTTAAAGCAGAAATGAAACAATTAGTCGATGCTATGGACAAAGTTGTGGGCAGTTCTTTATGGATTGAGGCACAAAAGGTGCTTAAAACTTGACAAAACCCATATTCGTGCTATAATATAAGTATATTAAATAATTAGAGAGGTAAAAATATGATAAAATTTAACGAAGTAACAAACATTGAACTAGGTGGCGTTGATATGAACGACTATCCAGATTTTTGTGATGCATATGTTGAGAGTGCAGAAAAGTTAGACGGTACACCACTAACTGATGTTGAACTAGAAGCGTTTAGCGAACTAGACGAAACTGCATCTTATATATGTGAAAATGCATATGAAAGTCTACTTTAAATAAAGGATAAAATATGCCAACAGTTTCAAATGAACAAGAATTAGACAGTGCGTTAGATGATATCTTAGCCGCTAACGGCGTTGAGATTGATGATACCCTGCCAGAGCCAGTAGTATTTGATTACACTGATTTAGAAGTTAAAGAAATGATTGTGAGTAGTCGTGTTAGACTTCTCATCCGTCATCCGTTTTTTGGTACACTTGCTACTCGATTGAAATTAGTCGAGTCAGAATGGTGTCCAACTGCCGCAACTGACGGCAAACATTTTTATTACAACTGTGATTTCTTCCGAACTATGACGCCAGAAGAAATTGATTTCGTTGTTGGTCACGAAGTTCTTCACTGTGTATATGAACATTGTGGCGAGTATGGTCGTTTGATGGACATGGAAGAAAATTCACGTGATATGAAACTTTGGAATATTGCGGCTGACTATAAAGTTAACCAAGCATTAGTTGAATCACGGGTTGGTGTTATGCCAAAGATGGCATTACACGATAGAAAATATTACAGAAGTTATACAGAAGAAATTTATGAACACCTTAAAGAAACTGGTGAGGGCGATGATAAAGAAACATTAGACCAACACATGTTTGGTGAAGGTAATGGTGAAGGTAAAGATGACCCTACTGGTCGTAATGCACCTATCAAAGTTTCTAAGCAAGAAGCCCAAGCGATTAAAGACCAGATGAAACAGGCTGTAATACAAGCGGCACAATCAACTGATGCTGGTACTCTTCCTGGTGATGTTAAAAGAATTATAAATGGCATGACTAATCCTAAGATGGATTGGCGTGAACTTCTTAACATTTCAATTCAAAGTCTTTTGAAAAGTGATTTCACATTTATGAGACAATCTCGTAAATCACAATCAATGGGTGTTTACCTTCCTGGTCAAAAGAATGAAGAGAAAATTGATGTTGCAATTGCACTTGATGTTTCTGGTTCTATTTCATCTTCTATGATTGAAGAGTTCCTTGGTGAAATGTCTGGCATTATGCAACAGTTCCAAGACTTCAAAATTCGTGTTTGGACATTTGATACCGAAGTAAACGGCGAGGGTTATAAAGAGTTTGACCCATACAATGCTGATGAACTTAAAGAATACGAGATTATCGGTGGCGGCGGAACTGACTTTGATGTTAACTACCAGTTTATGAAAGATAATGATATTGAGCCTGATAAGTTTATTATGTTTACAGATGGTATGCCTTGGGATTCCTGGGGTGATGAAAGTTATTGTGATAGTCTGTTTATCATTCACGGTTCTGAAAGCATTGTCCCACCTTTCGGTGAACATGCCTATTATAGCGAAGGCTGAGAAATCTAAGCAAACTATTGACTTGGAATTCTCGATATGTTATAATATTAAATAAAAAAGGAGTAGTAATTGAATCAGGTTATTAAAGAAATCGAAGTAAAGGATGTTAAAGCAAAAGTCCGAGAGGACACAAGTGACGAGTTCGTTGTCAATGAAGTTATTAGAGGCAATGAATACAGAAAACTCAACTTACAACCAAGTGATGTAGTATTAGATTTTGGACTGAACATAGGAATGTTTACTATTCAAACATTCAAAAGAGGAGTTAAAGAGGTACATTCGTTTGAGCCTGACCTTGATAATTTTAATTTAGCAACAGACAATTGTAAATTAAACAATGTAGATAGTAGTGTTCAGTTGAATAATGCGGCGGTTGTTGGTAATAACGATACCACAAGAAATTTCAGTATTAATGTAAAACGAAACAAAGGCGCTCACTCACTTGTAGCAAAACGAGGACGTGATACCGTAACAGTTAATGCTCAAAATATCAATGATATTATGAAACGAGTTAATCCAACTGTTATCAAAATGGATATTGAAGGCGGCGAATACGAAGTAATACCCGCTATTAAAGATTGGTCTAATGTTAGAGAATTGATTATGGAATATCATCACGCCCATTTGTTAGACAAAGATTTAAAAAAGTTCCACAAACTATTAAATATATTTCAAAGTCACTTTTCACACGTTGAATATCGTAAAGAACCTAAAGGAGCATGGGTTAGTATTATTTACTGTTCACAAGAATCAGATAATGATTTAGAAAAGTACCCACTTATAGAATATGTAGAGCCAGAGCCAGAAGTATTTGAAGAGTTGTTTGATTAATAGTTCATTGAATTCATAGTTCTCAAACCCCACTCTAAACGGTGGGGTTTTTGACATTTGTATATTAGATAAATATCTACCATGAGAGATACACTACTTTTAAATGCAGATGGCAATCCTTTAAGTGTCGCACCTTTATCAACCCTCACATGGCAAGAGAGCATAAAACTCGTCTGGTTGGACAGAATTAACGTCCTAGAATGGCATAAAGATTGGCAAGTACATAGTCCTAACATAACAATGACAGTTCCTAGTGTTATAATGACCAGAGACTTTGTTAAACAACGGACCAACACATCGTTCAATAGAAGTAATGTTTATCTACGAGACAATTATATTTGTCAATACTGCAAACAGATGTTTGGTCATAAAGATTTAACACTTGACCATGTTATTCCGAAATCTAAAGGTGGTAAAACTGAATGGACAAATATTGTTTCGTCTTGTAGGAAATGTAATAACCAGAAAGCAAGTCGAACAGATATTAAGCCCTACAAAGAACCAAAACAACCAAACTTTTATGAGTTAGTAAACGGAGTCAATCCCTCTCACATAGACCATGACATCTGGTTTAAATACATAACTATAGACGAAACTAAATCGAAAAGTGCATAATGGCAAAAAGCAACAGAATAATTCCATTAGAAATTCATTCTAATATAGAAAGTAATTCCACTGCAAATACAAAATTCTTAGAAGAATATGATATGTTTGAGCGAGGTGGTGGAAATAATTATGTTTTGATAGACTGGGTCGTAGGCAACACTTGTGATTATAGTTGTACTTATTGTTCACCTGAAAACTATGATGGCAGTTCTCCATGGCCATCACTTGTAAATTTTAAACACTTTGTACAAGTAGCAAATAATGTTTATACAAGAAGAGGAAAAAAGATTCACTGGAACTTATTAGGCGGTGAATTGTCTATCTGGAAAGATTTCGATAAAGCATTAGAAATTATAAAAGAAGAATCACTTGATAGTCACGTAAGTTGGCAATCAAATGGTTCTCGTTCTGTAAGATGGTGGAAAAAGAATGCACATCTGATGAATACTATACTGTTCAGTTATCATCCTGAATTTGCAGATTATAAACATATGACTGATGTTGTTAATACACTCGTTGACGAAGGTGTTAAAGATGTTTCGGTTGCTCTTTGTGTGTACCCATCTCTTTCAGATTTATGTTTTGAAGCCGCTGATTATTTTATAAAGAACTTAAGAAGCGGTCAACAATTAGGTTTAAAGCCCTTACAGAAACAATTGGGTTATGGAGAGACATTGAAATACGAAGATATTATTATATCCCGTATGAAACAATACGAGAGAATTAATTTAAAAGACACGAGACAGGATTCATATCGATGGGATTCATGTCCAGGAACTCATCCAGAACCAATGTTTTGGGTAAACACAACTACAGGAAAAAGAGTTTTAGCACATACGAATGAAATGTATGGCTCTGGAACAAACACATGGAAAGGATGGGATTGTAACGTAGGATTAGAAAAAATGAATGTAACAACCAATGGCAATGTGGTGGCTGGCAGTCATTGTGGTGATATTCACTTAGGACATATAACTGCTCCACATCTGATTAAATGGCCAACTCATTCAAAAGTTTGTACATGGGATTGGTGTCCATGTGGCTCTGATATTACTACTACAAAATATAAGAAACGCATAAGATGGATAAGAAAATGATTTGTATCTATGATTTCGAATATGGCATGCAAGGCTATATAGGAAATATGATAAATGTTCCTTATGTATCGTGTAATTGGGAGCATGGCGGTGGCACAGGCACACATAATATAATCATACTGAGTAAACCATTTGATTGTATTGCTAGCCAGGTGAGAGAGAGAGGGCTAAACTCTGATAGAAGTACATGGCCATATGATATAAAGGAATTATGGAGCAAATATGATGGGAATGCTAAGTTTTATAGAACAATAAATACTTTTATAGAAAATATAGATAACAAATTTATCATACATCCATATGAGTTATCTCATAGTTATAGAAAGATTTTGCCTAGATTACAACAATGGCTTGATTTGCCAGAAGGACACATTCAGTTCAATCCAGATGATTATTTGAACTGGTATGCGAAAAATGTCAACCAAATGTAATAATTATATGAAAAATGGTTGACTTAATGATTCAAACCATGTAGAATAGTATAGTGAATTGTAAAAATTCATATTATATAATATCAATTTAACAAATGACAAAGGAGTAATTTTATGTCAGAACAAGAAACAACAGCGGCACCAGAAGCAGTAGCGCCAAGTGTTACAGTAAATGATTTGGTAAACATTTACAACATCATTGACCTCGCATCTAAGCGTGGCGCTTTTCAGGCTAATGAACTATCATCAGTTGGTGCAGTAGCAAACAAAGTCAAAGAATTTGTAGACCATGTTCAAGCGGCACAATCAGCGGCAGCCGAAGCGGCTGGAGATGCCGAATCAGGTCAAAACGCAGATGTAAAGTCTGAAGGAGAAGCATAATGGCATCATTTATTAAACACGTAGGCAAACATAAAGGCACTGGCACTCGTTTGAGTGTTGTCTTTATGCAACTACCTAACGAACCAGAGAATGCGTTAGTAGTTTACAGTGATTCTTTGCCAGACAAATATCATCAATCTTTTATGGAGGCCATCGAATCTAAAGAAGGCCAATCTTCAAAAGAATTGTATGAAGTTCTAACTCGCAAGGTATTTCCAAACGGTCAAGGCATGTTAGATACATTACACAAAGAAGGTTATCTAGGAAAAGTAGCGGCTGACCAAGTTGTTATGACTCCTAACTCTGGCACTGTCATACCTTTACCTCAGTTGTTATCAGAAATGTCAAAGATTTCTGGTGAAGATGCTGTTGGTGTACAGGAAGAAAGAGGTCAATCTTTTACTGAAAATGTACAAGAACAGATTGATACAGATGCGGCAGGCGATAATAAAAAGATTGCCCAGAACTTACTAATTCAAGCAATGCTTTTAGAAAAAGAAGCAGAAAAGAAACGTGCTGAAGCGGTAAGATTTGACCCGTCTCTAACTGAGAAGGCTGAGAAACCTGCCAAAAAAGGTAGAGGTAGACCAGCAGGCACTACTGCGAAAGCAATGGCGGCCAGAGCAAAAGCGGCGGCGGCAACAGAATAAGTATACTTAAAACTTAGAGAGGCATCAAAATGATGGACGACCCAGACTTTGATAAGTTAATGGATGAAATATTTCCAATGAGTATTCCTACAGAATATGTAGAAAGTATACTGGTAACATTAGCAAGTGGACAAGAGATTGAGATGTCAGGTGACGAACTCTTACATCCTCTACCACTTGCTGAAGACTTAAACTGGGAAAGCCTCGTACATCGATTTGATAAAATTGCTGATGTCCAAGTAAAGATTAATGTAGAAAAGATTAAAAAAGATGTTGCTACTAATGTCAAAACTATCCTAGATTCTCATTTCGAAAGCGATGATATAGATACTGGAACGATTGAAGGCGAAATCGAGGATGAGAACAAGGATACATTGACTGACAATGATTAATATGATACTGGCTGCCGATGAGCAAGGTGGTATAGGATTTAAAAATGGTCTTCCTTGGCCAAAAATAAAAGAAGACTTAAGTTGGTTCAAACAACTAACCGAAGACAATGTGGTTGTGATGGGGTCTACTACTTGGAAGAGTCTTGGAGTTCATGCACCATTAAAGCACAGACATAATTATGTCATTAGTTCAACTCATAGTAAAGATGATTTTCCTGGTTGCTTTGCAGTTCGTAATCCAAAAATAGACTCAATAGAAGTTATTCTTAAAGCATTAGACTTTGCATATCCAGAAAAAGATGTGTTTATTATTGGTGGTAAGACACTGTATGATGAAGCAATCCAATACTGCGATGCGTTATTTCTAACTTGTATTCACGACCAATATCAGTCAGATACGATAATAGATGTAGATTCATACAAAAAGAACTTTGTATTATTAAATCAAATGTACAGTCAAGGCAATCAACATATTCCTGATATAACATTTGAAACATATCTTAGAGAAGAACAAAGTGGACAACAAGATTTTGATTGGGACGATGACATTCCTTTCTAAATTTGATAAATAAGAGTAGTAATTACTAATATAACCCTATACTGGAGTACCCATTATGAAAGAAACAACTATCCTTACTGGAGAAGACGATACACAAACTTATGCTTCTGTAGATGCATTCTTCGATGCTCACGGTCTTACCGAATGGAGAGCAAAAGAACTAAAATTATTCACTGATGCTGGATTTGATACTTCAGATTCCTCGAAGCAAAGGGCTGAATTGAGTGAAGATAATACTTCTGTAATCATTACAGTTGATTATGCTGACCAAGCCGAAAAAGACGCTATATTTGCCAATATCACAGAGTCTGATGCGGAACATACTGGAATTTTAGTAACGTTAAGCACCGACCACTTATTCTAAATCAAACAGTATTATGCCTATTCCAGGTATGATATGATTTCTTTGTACTACCGTCTTTGGGCGGTAGACAAAATACCATGTGAAATCTAAGATGCTCACCTGCATTTAAGGCAGTATGTCTCTTAGTTGTGTCTACCATGTAGGTAGTACTCTCGTGTAACTGTTCAGTCTTATCATCTATTATCATAAAACATCCATCATTTGTCACTAATGGCAAATGAATTCTAGGTGTTTCATCATAGTGATATGTTAAGCATGATTTCCAGTTCATCATCATATATCTACCACGAACTGCTCCATACTCTTTAAAAATAGTATTGATTACTTCTTCAGTGTATGTGCCTTTTAAGTAATCACAAACTTCTGAAAAATCTTCTTCTTGTAATATTACATCACGTACTTTAGGTTTTGAATTCGGGTCAGAGGCATCATGGTTGTCATAGTCTACGTATAAACTAAGAGTTCCTTTTAGTCTTTGTTCTTCTTCTGGTGTACCAGACATAGTTTGAAGCATCATCTGACCATTGTTCTTAATCAAAAATTGGTCAACATTCATATCATAGAATTCTTTTCTAAGTTTATCATAGTCAATATCTAATTCTATTTCAGTAACATTACTCATCTCATTATTCCTTATCCAATTCTAATTGTATAGCATTCTGTATTTCATCTGTTATACAAATTTTGTTTCCCTTTTCATCATGGACCCACATCCATATTTCTAATGCTGTATATCCCGAATGATTGTTTACATATTGTTCTTGTAGCATCTTTGCTGGTGCAGTAATATACAATGGTCCAAACTTTGGTAAGATAGCATTTGCTACTGTTACTGCATTAATATTGTAATAGTTGTAACTAAATAATTTACTTATAGGAATAGTTAAACTCGGTGCTAAATCATTACCAAAAATTATTCCTGCTCTTATTCCACCTAGTAGAAAAGTTTTGCTAAGACTGAAAGCAACACAATCAATCTCTGGTTCATAGACTGACATCGTTTCTAAAGACGTTCCATAGAACGCACAGTCTAAGAATATCTTACTATTTGTTTGTTCGCACTTCGTTTTTAGTTCTGAAAACCAAGTCGAAATACTACCTGTATGATTAGGTTGACTAACGATAATGTAACTATTTTTCTCTATCGTGTCTAGGTCCGCATGGTGGATACACTCAGAGGTATATGGAGACAATAATGCATTATAAAACTTATAATCATCTTCAAAGTAATAAAACTTATTTACTGTCTTAGACTTGTAAGCAACTTGATTGACTATTGCATCGTGTATTCCATTGCAGAATGCCCAGTCATTAAACTTATCTACTCCTCTAAAACGAGAAGTCCAGTTTAACCAATTAGCATGATAGTCGTCTAGTTCATCTGCTGAACCTTTGTTCTTTATGTGAAGACTGTCCAATACTTTTCGAACTTGTGTTGGGCAAAAACTATGAACTGCTTCTTTTGGATTTCTCATTATATTTCACAATCACAATAGGCAGACAATCTTAGCATGCCCTTTTCAAGTTTGGTTGGCACTCCATGTAGTTGGGTTTTATTATTCAGCATAATATAACCTGTGTTCTTTTTGAATTCAAAGGTATGGCGAACTTCTGGTGGTGGATGTTCTCCTGGATTCCAATGCCACTGTTGTTCGTCATCTGTAGTCGTTACTTGTTCTTCATCTAAATGATAGAATACTGTTCCCATGTTATCACAATCTACCAAATAAAGTTGAAATGCGATAATTACCGCAGGATTATCTATATGAGGATGGCAATCAAATCCTTCAGTATCTAACCAGAATCTACTATTAATCTCTTTAACAGGCAAACCAACTGCTTCGCCTACTTGTTTAGCATGTGAGTTTATTTCATGTACTACAGCAGTAAGTACGTCATTCCTTTCATGTTGAATTTCTCTTCTTTCCCAGTGTTCTTGCCACTTAGGTTTTTTCCAAGGGATATCTAAAAGATTTATCTCAGAGAGTTCATTCATTAATTCTTCTGATATAGCATCTTCTACTTTATATAAGTTGTTTGTGTCATCTATTGGTGTTATTTTCATTACTTCTGTACCTTTACTATTGCAATACGACCCGTGCTATAAGAATAAACTGTCGCCAGAATGGCTCCAACTATAATCCCTGCTACAAACCCACTGAGAGTATACATCATAATGAACAACTTAATGGTCATTTTTTAATCTTTTGTTCTGTGTATTTGCAATGCTTTCGTATATATGGGTCGTACATATTTAACGCCATCTTTTCTGGATGTAGTCTTTTATTTTTATGTCTTGTATAAAAATGTGCAGACTCTGTTGATTGCATTCTTATTTTTTCTCGCATAGTTTCCTTATTTTAGTTTTCCACTTTATCGAACATTTTTCTTTCTTTCTCTCTTTTCTTTTATACGGTCTTTTTTTAACTGCTTGAGTTCTTCAGGAGATAAATGTCGTATATATCCCATTTATCTTCTGCGAATAGCCTCATGGAAATT